>Ga0318562_10000336_pt1 | contig 21772 bp, 16 predicted proteins | sample GRESIP066b5f18_FD_203688 | JGI IMG/M metagenome (GOLD analysis project Ga0318562, IMG submission 203688) | Tropical soil microbial communities from Luquillo Experimental Forest, Puerto Rico - GRE.SIPMG.066b5f18 | ecosystem: Environmental > Terrestrial > Soil > Tropical forest > Bulk soil... | reverse complement strand
CGACGCTGGCGCGCGTCAACCTCGGGCTGCAGCCGGGCGACGGCAGCGTGGCGCTGCGCGAACGGGCGCTCGCCTCCTACACACGACGCGCGCTCGCGCGCGTCGTGCAGCCGGTCTTCCAGGACCCCTATTCGTCGCTGAACCCGCGCCGGCGCATCGGCGCCATCATCCGCCTGCCGCTCGACGTGCATGAGATCGGCGCGCGGCGCGAGCGCGACGATGCAGTGCGCCGCATGATGGCGCGCTGCGGGCTCCTCGACCGTCTCGCCGACGCCTACCCGGGAGCGCTCTCAGGCGGCCAGAGGCAGCGCGTCGCGATTGCGACCGCGCTGATCATGCGCCCGGATATCGTCGTCTGCGACGAGCCGACGAGCGCGCTCGACGTCTCGGTGCAGGCGCAGATCCTGACCTTGCTGCAGGAGCTCAAGGCCGAGCTCGGCCTGACCTATGTGTTCATCAGCCACGACCTCGCCGTGGTGCGCGCGCTTGCCGACCAGGTCGTGGTTATGCGCGGAGGCGAAGTGGTGGAGAAGGGCGAGGCGGACGCCGTCTTCACCGCCCCACGCCACCCCTATACAGTAGCGCTGCTCGCCGCGTCCGGCCTGTCGTCGAGGTGATTGACAACGCTTCCGTTGGCGCGAAGGCGTCGAGCCTAACGCAGGCGCAGAGGTGAGATGTCACGCAGCGTCGTCTCTGTCGACGGACCCGCGTTGTTCAAGTGGTTGATGAGGTCGGCCGTGGTCGAGCGCCGAGTCAACATCAGGCAGATCGCGCCCTCGCTGCGTGTCGTGTGCCAGACGCTGGGTCGCATGCAAATGCCGATGCCAGGCGAAAGACCAAAGGCACGAAGGCGCGTCAGATCGGGGGTCCCATCCGCCGCGTCCGGCGCTACGAATTGTGTGACAGCTCCCACCAGCGGCACGAGCGCCTGCTCAGTGAGATGATGCTTCTCGAGCCTGGCGACGAGCGGGTCATTGTCTCGGTAATTGACCCACAGCACTTCGACTTCGCCATCCTTGCCGGGATCGAAAATGTGTTCATGCCAGAAGTCGATCGCTAGGCTTTTGTAAGCGACCGCAGTCGCTGTCGCCGGTCCCGCCATCCCGAGGACCCAGCCATAAGGCTCGAAATCCCGTGGTGTAAGCGCTTGGATTTCAATCGACGTCTGCATCGACACGGCGGTTCGTCTCCCTGCTGGTCGGCGCGCAAGTTCTGCGTTGACGGCGTGATCACGGATCAGTTCCGCACCGTAAGCCACGCAGGGAATGCCGTCATGGCCGGGCCAGTTGCTCAGCAACGACTCGGCCCGGCCGCCCGCGACTTCAGCGCCGGTGCCGTTCGGATGTGGGCAAGGCATGGTTGCCCGGGCCAAGCCCGGGCATGACGCGCGAAAGTACGACATTAGGTAGCAAGCTCACCTAGTGGATAAGGACTGACGCTTGGTCACGTCGGCCATGACGCTTCGGGCCCGCATCGCGGAAGTTGGTGGGGTTGTCACTCAACGACAGCTTAGGCTCACAGAATCGGTAGCCAGGAACAACAGGCTCCCGCTTTCCACCCCGAGCGGACCTACAGCAAGGGTGCCAAGCGTCAGAATTCATTGACTAGCCAGGGATGGCGCTGAGGGTATCGACAACCTACATTGGTTCTATCCCCAGTGCCCTGCGGCGCTGTGGGGTCCTAGGACGGACGAACTCAGGCCCGGCCTACCCATCTCCCCTCATGACAGGGCCGCGCCGCCCCATTTTCTCAGCCTATGACCGAGCGCCCGAACACTGTAGCCGGCCCGATCGACAAGCGCCGCGAGGCGAGCTTGCTACCTAATGCCGCGAAAGTATGCGCGTCACCGCCGACCCAATGCCATGACGACGGTACGCGCGAGGCTAATACACGTCCGCCTGGTAGCGCCCGGCGCGCTTGAGCGCTTGCACGAAGGCGACCGCCTCATCGGCGCTGCGCACGCCGTGCTCGGCCACGATATCGACGAGCGCTGCCTCGACATCGCGGGCCATGCGCTTGGCGTCGCCGCAGACATAGATATGGGCACCTTCGGCGAGCCAGCGCCAGAGCTCGGCCCCGACCTCGCGCATCCGGTCCTGCACGTAATATTTCTCGGGTCCATCGCGCGACCAGGCGAGCGAGAGCCGCGTCAGCACGCCCTTCTTGCGCAGATGGTGCAGCTCGTCGCGATAGAAGAAATCGTAATCCTGGCGCTGATGGCCGAAGAACAACCAGTTGCGCCCGCTGGCGCCCGTCGCCTGGCGCTCCTGCAGGAAGGCGCGAAACGGGGCGACCCCAGTCCCCGGGCCGATCATGATGACCGCCTTGCCGGGATCGGCCGGCAAGGCGAAATGCTGCGCCTTCTGCACGAAAACCTTGACGGGCGCCCCGACCGCGATGCGCTCGGCGAGATGGGTCGAGGCGACGCCGAGACGACGCCTTTTGCCGACCACATAGCGCACGGCATCGACGGTGAGCGAGAGCTTGCCCGCCTGGTGCCGGGGCGAGGAGGAGATGGAATAGAGCCTCGGCTGCAAAGGCTCGAGCGTCTCGACCAGCGCCTCCGCATGCGGCCGAACCTGCGGGAATTTCTGCAAGGTCGCGAGCACGTCGAGGCTCGCCGCATCCCCGTCCGGATCCTCGCCGCGGGCCAGGGACTTGGCCTTGAGGCGCGCCGCGCCGCCCGAGACATAGGAATAGAGCTCGAAGAGCGCGTCCGGCGCCTGGCCGAGCGACAACTCCTCGGCGAGGATGCGGCGCAGCTTGCGGCCGCGGGTCTCGAGTTCGGGCGAGGCCCCGAGGACGGCGATGATCTGGTCGACGAGGCCAAGATCATTCACCGGAAAGATGCCAAAGGAATCGCCGGCCTCGTAATCGAGGCCACTCTCGGCGAGATCGAACTCGATATGCCAGGTCTCCTTCTCGGAGCCTGCCGCATTGAGCAGACGGCGCCCTGAGAAGACCGCCTCGACCGGCTCCTCGCGGCTGCGTCCGCGCTCGCGACCCGTGGAGAGTGAAGCCGGTACCACATCAGCGAGCTCCTTCGACGGTGCCGGCGCCGCCGACGACGCGCCGATCTCGACGGCGAGCGTCTTCAGCATGCGCTGCGTCTCCTTGCCGCCCGGCGCGCAGAGATTGAGGCGCTCCTCCGTGCGGGTGAAGAGCGCATTGGCGTAATCGGCGCAGTTATAGCCGCATTGGCCACAATCCTGCTGCGCCATCGCGGCCATCAGGCGTGGCGCGAGGGGCTGGCCGTCCGCAAGCTGCATGCGTTCGGCGATCGCCATAGCCGGATCGTGCCAGGGCGCGTCGTCATTGCTGGCGAGCGCCGTCTCGGCCGACGGGGCAGTCGCTGCCCCCTGGCTGCGCTCAGGCGAAACAGCCGGTGGGGCGCTGAGCACGGCCGCGAGGAAACCCGAGAGCCAGCCGCGCTGCTCGGCCGTGAAGGGCGCGCTCTCAGGGATCAGCAGCGTGCCTTGCGGCATCTCGATGAGGCTCACGGCACGGCCCCGATCGCCGCGACGCCCTCGGCCGCGCACAGGGCCTGAAGCGCCGCGATATCATGGCGGTTGGCGAAGGCGTGGAAGCTCTCTTCGGGTCCGCCGCGGGCCGCGAGATAGGCGCGGAGCATGCGCTCGACGAGAGCGGGCACCTCGCTCGCCGGCACATTGGCGAAGAGCTCGCGAGCGATGCGCGATTGCGCGCCGAAGCCGCCGCCGATCACGACGTGATAGCCCTCGACCTCCTTATCCTCGCCTAGCGCGACCTTGGCGCCGACGAGGCCGATATCGCCAACATAATGCTGGGCGCAGGAATTCGGGCAGCCGGTCAAGTGGATGTTCACCGGCTGGTCGATGGCGAGCCGGCCGTCGAGATGCTCAGCGATGGCGAGCGCGTGGCCCTTGGTGTCGGCGAGCGCGAATTTGCAGCCCTTATTGCCGGTGCAGGCGACGAGGCCGGCGCGCACAGTGTCTGTGCTGGCCGAGAGGCCGCACGCCTCGATATGGGCGAGCGCATCGTCGAGCTTGGCGTCCGGCACGCCTGAGATCAGGAGATTCTGCCAGACGGTGAGGCGGATATCGCCATCGCCGCAATGCTGCGCGACAGCAGCGATGACGCGCATCTGGGCAGACGTCATCTTACCGACCGGCATGGCGACGCCGATCCAGTTGAGGCCCGGCTGTTTCTGCGCATGCACTCCGATATGGGCGAAGCGGTCATGCGGCGGGCGCTCGGCGAGCGCCGTGGCATCGACCTTGACGAGAGGCCGGCCGAGCTTCGCCTCGACAGCCTTGATGAAGCGCGGGAAACCCCAGGCATCGAGGACATATTTGAGGCGCGCCTTGTTGCGGTTCGAGCGATCACCATGCTCGATGAAAACGCGCACCACCGCGTCCGCCACCTCGGTCGCGCTCTCGGGCTCGAGGATGACGCCCGTGTCGCGCGCGAGATCCTTATGGCCGGTGATGCCGCCAAGCGTCAGCCGATACCAGATGCCCGGCGCGAGCTCGGTGCCTTCGTGGCTCACCCCCTCGCCGAGCCGCACAGCCTGGAAGCCAATATCGTTCGTGTCCTCGAGGGTTGCGATCACGCCGCCGCCGTCGAAGCCGACATTGAATTTGCGCGGCAGGCCGTAGAGCGAGCGGTCGTTGAGGATATGGTGATGCCAGGCGAGCGCATGCGGGCGCGTATCGATGAGCTCCTGCTTGTCGATGCCGGCCGTCGCATGGCCCGTAACGTTGCGGATATTGTCGGCGCCCGAGCCCTTGGTGACGATACCAAGCCCGACGAGCCCTTCGATGAGGTCCGGCGCGTCCTTGGCCTTGATCTCGCGGATCTGCAGATTGGCCCGCGTGGTGACATGCGCGTAGCCGCCGCCGAGGCGCAGGGCGAGATCGGCCACACCCGCGAATTGCCAATGGGTCAGGATGCCGTTCGGGAGGCGCAGCCGGCACATATAGCTGTCCTGCGCCGGCGCCACATAGAAGAGCCCATGGAAGCGCCAGCGGAAATTGTCCTCCGGCTTCGGATAGGCGCCGGAACGGGCTTGCGCCTTGAAGCGCGGATAGGCGTCGAAGGGATGCTCGGCGCGCTTCCACTTCTCGGGGTCCGAGAGCTTGCCGCCCCCTTGCGTCAGCTTGTCCTGCGCCTCGAGATGCGCCTTGTCCGGGCCCTCATGCCCGCCGCTCGCAGCGGCCGGCACCGGGACCGCGCCCGACTGCACGGCGCGCAACGCTTGCGCGCCGGCGAGGAAGCCTTCGAGATAGCGCTTCTGGTCGGGCGTGAAGTCGGCCGTCATGGTGTCATCCGGCCGGTGCCGCGGCCTGCGCCCGCGTCGCCACGAGCGTGCCCGCCGCCGGCTTGCGGCTCGCGCCGAGATAGGCGAGGCCGACGAAGCCCGCGCCCCCAATGATGTTGCCGATGGTCACGAAAACAAGGTTATAGGCCGCGCCGGCGAGCGTGACGCTCGGCGGATGGTTGCCGAGAAGGGCGAGCGAGAACACCGTCATATTGGCGACCGAATGCTCGAAGCCGCAGGCGATGAAGGCGAAGAGGCACCACCAGATGAGGATGCATTTCGCCGCATCCGAGGTCGCGCGCGCGCTCATCCAGATGGCGAGGCAGACGAGCCAGTTGCACAGCGCCGCGCGCGCCATCAGCGCGATCGCCGGCGCGCTCATCTTGGCGGCCGAGGCCGTGTAGACGAGGTCTGCCCCCTCCTTCAGCACCTGGCCGCCGCCGGCGAGAAAGAACACAAAGGCGAGCAGCGCCGAGCCCACGAGATTGCCGACCCAGCTCAGCGCCCAGTTGCGCAATAGCGCCGCGAAATCCGAGCTTCCACGCGCGAGCCCGACCGTCATGAACAGCGTATGGCCGGTGAACAGATCCGAGCCCGCAAAGATCACCAAAGTGAGCGCGATGCCGAAGCAGGCACCCATGACCAGGCTCCGCAAGGACGGGTCGATCTGCTGGCCGAGCGTAAAGATGAGGATGATGCCAATACCCACATAGGCGCCGGCCAGCATCGAGGAGATAAGGAACGCCACGGGCTGATCGCGCGAATAGGCTGATTTGGTGGCGGCGATCTCGGCGAAGCCGTCGAGTGTCTTCGAATACATGTGCGCTCCTGCTGCGAGCCCCGACGCGAACGGCCGGCGCACGACCGCATGGGCATTTGGCGGCGCGCAGCCCCTCGAGAGAGCCCGATACAAGCCCCGTGCCAGAAGGAGAGATCCGGCAAGATCCTGAGTTTCTGCCAGAAAGCGCGAGATTGCGGCGCGTCCCTGCCTAGAATCTGCGCGGGCTGCCTGCTTGTGGTGCAGCGCAGCAAAGCGCCGAGCCCCTCGACGCGACACGCATAGCGTGGCAGCCTGCCGTGGCTCGAAAGCCCGTTAGCGAAAAGCCCATTAGCGACAGGAGGGACGCCGATGACGAGCCCTGCCCCGCGGATCCTGAACCATTCGGCCGAGATCGGTCCGCCGCCGCGGCTCTTCGAGACCTATGCGCCGCGGCCGCTGCGCTTCATCAGGCTCGAGCGGCTGGGTGATTGGCGCCTCAAGGTCTACGGCATCGCGACGCCGGGACGCGCGGCGAGATCAGAGCTCGTCGAGGCGACATTGGACAAGGCGCGTGAGGTGCTGCCGCCTGTCGATGACGAGCATCACGGCGCAGGCTTCGTCATCGCGCATGACGCGGCAAGCCTCGCCATCGGCCTCGTCTATTGGTGGCAATACGCGAATGAGCTGCATCAGCGCCCCTTCACGGCGCCGCTCGATGATCCACGCACCCTCACCCCGCTCGCCAATCCGGCCGCGGGCTGCGTCTGGGAGCTCGGCATCATCGATTTCGAGCGCCGCGCCTGGATCGAGGACGTGCTGAAGGCCCATGACATGGAGCTCTATATGAGCCGACGCCTCGACGCGGATGTGTAAGCGCCTCATTCTCCCGCAAGGCGGGAGAAGCAAGGCTAGCTATTCATGCGCGAAGATGTCGCTGTCCCAGCCGGCAAGGTCGAGCTTGGCGCGTGCCGGCAGGAAATCGAAGCAGGCGGTGGCGAGCTCGAGCCGGTTCTCGCGGATCAGGAGCGCCTGGAGCTTCTCCTTCAAGGTGTGGAGATGCAGCACGTCGGAGGCGGCGTAGGCGAGCTGCGCCTCGGTCAGGACCGGCGCGCCCCAATCGGATGATTGCTGCTGCTTCGAGATCTCGATGCCGGTGAGCTCGCGCACGAGGTCGCGTAGCCCATGCCGATCCGTATAGGTGCGGGTGAGCTTCGAGGCGATCTTGGTACACCAGACAGGCGCCGGCATGACGCCGAAGCGGTGATAGAGCACCGCGATGTCGAAGCGGGCGAAATGGAAGAGCTTCAGCACCTTCGGGTCGGCGAGGAGCCGCTTCAGGTTCGGAGCATCGGCCGTTCCGGGCGCGATCTGCACGAGATCGGCATCGCCGTCGCCGCGCGAGATCTGCACCAGGCAGAGCCGGTCGCGATGCGGATTGAGGCCGAGCGTCTCGGTGTCGATAGCGAGCGCCGGCCCCGGGGCGTAATCGGCCGGCAGATCCCCGATATGCAATCGATTTGCCATGCGCCTTGCGTGCTGGGAAAGGGGCGCGCTGTCAAGCACATGTCGGGGCAGCGCGGCACGGATTTTTGCAGTTCTCCACCTGTCCGCCCCCTCTTTAAGCGCGCGCAAACGTGACCGCCTGCTTCGACACCCGGCGCCCGATGCGTGCCGGCTAAGCTTCGTGACACCCGATGGGCTGCTCGGCCGAGGCTATTTTCGGCGAAGGCCTTTGGCCCGCTCGCGCAGCAAATATTTCTGCACCTTGCCGGTCGAGGTCTTGGGGATCTCGGCGAAGACGAAGAGGCGCGGGCATTTGTAGTGGGCGAGATGGGCGCGGCACCAATCGGAGAGTTCCTTTTCGGTCGCGCTCGCGCCCGGCTTCAGCTCGATGAAGGCGCAGGGCGTCTCGCCCCATTTGTCGTCGGGCTTCGCCACCACCGCGACGAGCTCGACCGCCGGATGCTTGAACAGCGCATCCTCGACCTCGATCGAGGAGATGTTCTCGCCACCCGAGATGATGATGTCCTTCGAGCGGTCCTTGAGTTGGATATAGCCGTCCGGATGGGTGACGCCGAGATCGCCCGAATGGAACCAGCCGCCCGCAAAGGCCTCGGCGGTCGCTGCCTCGTTCTTGAGATAGCCCTTCATCACCACATTGCCGCGAAACATCACCTCGCCGATGGTCTCGCCGTCGGCCGGGACCGGCCGCATGGTCGCCGAATCCATCACGCAGAGCGCGTCGAGCGCGCCATAGCGGACACCTTGGCGGGCCTTCTTCACCGCCTGCTCTGAAGCCGGCAAATCGTCCCAATGGCTCTGCCAGTCATTGACCACGGCCGGGCCGTAGGTCTCGGTGAGGCCGTAGAGATGAGTGACGTTGAAGCCGGCTTCACGCATGGCGGCGAGCACCGCCTCGGGCGGTGGTGCGGCCGCGGTGAAGAACTCGACGAGATGCGGCAGCGGCCGCTTCTCGTGCGGCGGCGCGTTGAGCAAGGTCGACATGACGATCGGCGCACCGCAGAGATGCGTCACGCCCTCGCCCGCCATCAGCTCGTAGATCGGCGCCGCCCGCACCTGGCGAAGACACACATGCGTGCCGGCGACGACCGAGATCGACCAGGGGAAGCACCAGCCATTGCAGTGGAACATCGGCAAGGTCCACAGATAGACTGGATGCTTGCCCATGCACGAGGTGATGACGTTGCCTTGGGCAAGTAACGCCGCGCCACGATGATGGTAGACGACGCCTTTCGGGTTGCCGGTGGTGCCGGAGGTGTAGTTGAGCGCGATCGCGTCCCATTCGTCGCGCGGCGGCGCCCAGACGAAATCCGGATCGCCGCCAGCAACGAACGCCTCGTAGTCGAGATCGCCCAGCTTCTCGCCAGGTCCTCGATATTCGGGATCGTCATAGTCGATCAGAAGCGGCTTGACCTTGGCCTGGCTCAGGGCCTCGCGCATCACGCCGGCGAACTCCCGGTCGACGATCAGCACCTTGCTCTCCGCATGATCGAGCGTGAAGGCGAGGATCTTGGCGTCGAGCCTGGTGTTCAGCGCATTCAGCACGGCGCCGAGCATCGGCACGCCGTAATGGCATTCGAGCATGGCTGGCGTGTTGGCGAGCATCACCGAGACCGTATCGTTGCGCGAGATGCCGCGGGCAGCGAGCGCCGAGGCGAGGCGGCGGGACCTGGCATAGAACTCGGCGTAGCTGCGCCTCACTGCGCCATGCACGATCGCGAGACGACCGGGAAACACGAAGGCCGCCCGCTCGAGGAAGGTCAAAGGCGACAGCGGCTGGAAGTTCGCTTCGTTCTTGGCAAGGCCGATTTCGTAAGGCGTCATGTGGGTGGCCCCTGAACGGTTGCGGTCATACTATCGCGGATATCCTGGCGCGCCAGGGCCTGGGACTCGCCCGCCCTTGAAACCTTGCCATTCGCTCCGCCTTCAAGGAAGAAACTCGGCCTTCAAGGAAATGCTCGGCCCTCGAGGAAGGGATTGCGTTCGAGACGGTCGCGGTCCCAGTGCCGGACCTTGCATATTCGGTGGCACCAAGAGACGCTGATCCGCGTATAGGGATCGATAGGCGTCGGTAGCGACTGGCGCCAGGGAGGAAGTCTAATGAACCAGACGGCAACGAGCCGATATCCGCAGGTTTATGCGAGGTGGAAGGCGGATCCGATCGGCTTCTGGCGCGAAGCCGCGGACTCAATCGACTGGTTCCAGCGGCCGCGCACCGTCTTCGATCCGAAGGCCGGCGTCTATGGGCGCTGGTATCCGGATGGGATGTGCAACACCTGCCACAACGCGCTCGACCGCCATGTGGCGGCAGGCCATGGCGAGCGCATCGCGCTGATCCATGACAGCCCGCTCACGGGGTCGGTGCGCAAGCTGAGCTATGCCGAGCTCCTCGAGGAGACGCGGGTGCTCGCGGCGGTTTTGCGCGATTTCGGTGTCGAGGCCGGCGACCGCGTGCTGATCTATATGCCGATGATCCCTGAGACCGTCATAGCCATGCTCGCCTGCGCCAGGATTGGCGCGGTGCATTCGGTGGTGTTCGGCGGCTTCGCGGCGGCCGAGCTCGCGACCCGCATCGCGGATTGCCAGCCGAAGCTCCTGCTCGCGGCCTCCTGCGGCATCGAGCCCGGCCGCATCATGCCCTATAAGCCGCTCGTCGACGAGGCGCTGGCGCTCGCATCCGAGAAGCCGCAAGCTTGCCTGATCTGGCAGAGGCCGCAATGCGAGGCTCCCCTCGTCGCCGGCCGCGACCATGACTGGGCAACCGCAGTCGCTGCCGCGCGAATCGCCGGCGCTAGCGCCGATTGCGTGCCGGTGAAGGCGACGGATCCGCTCTATGTGCTCTATACCTCGGGCACCACGGGCAAGCCCAAGGGCGTGGTGCGCGACAATGGCGGGCATATGGTGGCGCTCGCCTGGAGCATGGGCAATCTCTACGGCGTCTCGGCCGGCGAGACCTTTTGGGCTGCCTCCGATGTCGGCTGGGTGGTCGGGCATTCCTATATCGTCTACGGGCCGCTGATCGCCGGCTGCACCAGCATCCTCTACGAGGGAAAGCCGGTCGGCACGCCCGATCCCGGCGCCTATTGGCGGGTGATCGCCGAGCACAAGGTGCGCTCCTTCTTCACCGCGCCCACGGCCTTCCGCGCCATCAAGAAGGAGGATGCGCAGGCGAAGCATCTCGCGCGTTACGACGTCTCCTGCCTGCGCGCTCTCTTCCTCGCAGGCGAACGCGCCGATCCCGATACGGTCGCCTGGGCCGAGCGCATCCTGAAGAAACCGGTCATCGACCATTGGTGGCAGACCGAGACGGGCTGGTGCATTGCCGGCAATCCGCTCGGGCTTGGCCTGTTGCCGGTGAAGCATGGCTCGCCGACCGTGGCGATGCCGGGCTACGATCTGCAGATCGTCGACGAGGCGGCAAAGCCGGTACCACAAGGCATCATGGGCTCGATCGTCGTGAGGTTGCCGCTGCCGCCCGGAGCCTTCCCGACCTTATGGGAGGCCGATGAGCGCATGCGCGAGAGCTATCTCGCCGAGTTTCCGGGCTTCTACAAGACGGCCGATGCCGGCTATCTCGACACCGATGGCTATGTCTTTGTGATGGGGCGCACCGACGACATCATCAATGTGGCCGGACATCGCCTGTCGACGGGCGGCATGGAGGAAGTGATCGCCTCGCATCCAGCGGTCGCCGAATGCGCCGTCATCGGCGTCAGGGACGCGCTCAAGGGCGAGACGCCCTGCGGCTTCGCGGTGCTGAAGAGTGGCGTCGCCGCAGCGCCGGCCGAGATTGAGCGCGAGCTCGTGGCGCTGGTGCGCGACAAGATCGGCCCGGTCGCGGCCTTCAAGATCGCGATTGCGGTGGCGCGATTGCCGAAGACGCGCTCAGGCAAGATCCTGCGCGGCACCATGCGCAAAATCGCCGATGGCGAGGCGTGGACCGCGCCCTCGACCATCGAAGACGCGGCGGTGCTCACCGAGATCAAGGCGGCGCTGAAGGAGCGCGGCCTGCCCGGTTGAGCGCGATCCTCAGCCGGCTATCGCTGACGTCGCCGGCTGAAGACGCCGACGAGCTCGAGATGCGTGCTGAAGCGGAACTGATCGACCGGGGTGACGCGCTCGAGCGTGAAGCCGGCCGCGATCAGGGGCGTCGCGTCGCGCGCGAAGGTCGCGGGGTTGCAGGAGACGTAGACGACGCGGCGCGTCTGTGACCTCGCGAGCTCGCGGATCTGCGCCTCGGCGCCTTGGCGGGGCGGATCGAGGATCACGGCGTCGAAGCCCTTGAGCTCGCCCGCGAGCAAGGGCCGGCGGAAGAGGTCGCGCGCCTCGGCTCTCACGGGCTTCAGCCCCTGCGCCTGGCGCGCCGCCTTGGCGAGCGCAGCGACTGCAGCCGCGTCGGAATCGAAGGCGTCGACGGCGTGGGCCGCGGCGAGCCGCAAGGCGAAGGGCCCGACGCCGCAAAAGAGATCGGCGACATGCTTTGCCGGCCCCAGGGCCTCGGCGACGAGCTTCACCAAAACCTCCTCGCCGCGCCGCGTCGCCTGCAGAAAGGCGCCTGGCGGCGGCAGGACCCGGCAGGTCCCGATGACGATGAAGGGCGGATCGCGCTCGACCAGCACCTCATGGTGATTGGAGAGCCGCGCGAGACCGAGGCTGCGCGCGAGCCCTATGGAGGCATCGCGCAGCGCGTCGCTGAGCGGGCCGCAGCCGCGCACACTGACATCCGGCCCCGCCTCACTGCCCGTGATGGCGATGTCGAGCGGTTTGCCGGTGCGCGTCAGCAGCTCGGCGAGCGCCGAGGCGATGCGCGCCGCGCCCGCGAGCTCGGACGCAAGCACCGGGCAGGCCTCGATCGGGACGATGGCGTGCGAGGCAGCCCGCATGAAGCCGCTGCGCACGACCGCGCCGTCGCGGCGCGCATGGAAGGTCACGCGCCGGCGCCCCGCCCCATGAGCGTCGATGGTCGGCCCGACGCCCGCCTCCACCCCTTGCGCCGCGAGTGCCTCGACGACGAGCTCGCGCTTCCAGGCGAGATAGGGCTCGGCCCGCCAATGCTGCAGCTTGCAGCCCCCGCATTCGCCGAAATAGCGGCAGATCGGCTCCGCACGCTCGTGGCTCGGGCCCAGCACATCGATGAGTCTCAGCCGTCCGGCCTCGGGCGCGACGCGCACCTCCTCGCCAGGCAGGGCGAAGGGGACATAGAGCTGGCCGCGCGGGCCGGCGAAGGCGCCATCGCCCAAGGGCCCCATCCGCTCGATGACGACACTCTCCTTCACGACGCTCTTATCCATGCGGCGACCGGCGCTGCGCCCCGACCAGGAATTCGCGGTTGCCGTCGCCGCCTGCGATCGGCGACTCGATCCTGCCGATCAAGGTCCAGCCGAGCTCGGCGAGCTTGACTTCGATGCGCTCGCAGGCCTCGCGCTGCGCGTCCTCGTCGCGCACCACGCCCTTCTTGAGATAGGCGCGCCCGGCCTCGAATTGAGGCTTCACCAGCGCCACCAGCACCGAATCTTCCGCGGCGAGCCCGGTCGCTGCCGGCAGGACCGCTGCGAGCGAGATGAAGCTCACATCGATGACGATGAGCGAGGGCGCTTCGCCGATCGCTGCGGGGGCGAGCGTGCGAATATCGTGCCCCTCGAGCGAGACGAGGCGCGGCTCACGGTTGAGGCTTGCATGCAGCTGGCCATGCCCGACATCGACCGCGACCACGCGGCGCGCGCCTCGCTGCAGCAGCACATGCGAGAAGCCGCCGGTCGAGGCGCCGATATCGAGTGAGGCGCGTCCCGAAGGGTCGATGCCGAATGCCTGCAAGGCGGCCTCCAGCTTGACGCCGCCGCGCGACACATAGGGGTGGGGCGCGCTCGCCACGAGCTGCGCCTCCGCATCGAGCCTCTCGGACGGCTTTTGCACCACCGCCCCGTCGGCGCTCACGAGCCCGCCCTCGATCGCGGCCCTGGCGCGCGCCCGGCTTTCGAAATAGCCGCGCTCGACGAGCAGAATATCTGCACGCTTGCTTGTGTTCATTCAGGTCGCATACTAGGGGCAGACGGGCGCGTCGAGCCGCGAAAGCCGATGAAAGCGTGCGCGCGGCAGCGATCTTCGTTCGTAGGATGCTGTGGAGGGGCATATGACCAAGGGTATTCGGGGCGGCCATTGGGTGATCGTCTTTGCGTCCGCCAGCCTGATCTCGGCGATGGCCGGCGCGCCAGTGCTTGCCGCCCCTGTCAAACACCCCGCGAAGCCGGCGCCGGCCGCGGGCGCTGCCGCTGAGCCCCAGGCGAGCTGGATCTTGGGGCACCAGAAGGGCGCGTTCTCCCTCTCCTACGGCCTGCCCAACCAGGACAGCGTTATCACCTTCGCCTGCATCGCGAAGAGCGGCGATATCAGCATCCAGGTGCCGCAGGATGCGAATCGCGGGCGGGCCGATCAGAGCCAACCTCTGTCCCTGACTATCGGCGGCGTCAGATCGAGCTTCGCAGGCCTTGTCAGCGACGACCCGACCAATGGCGGTCTTCTCGTCACGGTGACGGTGCCGGCCCGCAATCCGATGTTCACAGCGCTCGGAGGTCCCGGCGGGCTGCATATCGAAGGCAAGGGCTTCGCGAAAAACGTGCCGCTGAGGGCGATCGGCGACAAGCTGCGGCAATTTCTCGCAACCTGCCGCAAGTGAGCGAGCGGCGAGTAGCGAGTGGGGGATCGAGGCACCCCTCTCCCTCTTCACCGCTCACTACTCACCACTCCCCACTCACCGCCTTCCTTGACAAACGGACCCGACCGGCCCAGATGACCGCCAGCCGCAGTTGGCGCGCGATTTTGTCCATTTCGGTTATCGCCCGCGTCAAGCTCTTGTCATGCACCTGCGGCGACGGCGTTATGGCCGCGTGAACGATGACCGCCCATCCCTCCATGATGGCGGCCTGCGTCCTGCCCAATGCCCGAAAATTCCGAACTGAAGTCGGGCACGCACGATCTTCATCCCTTTGACCTGACGCTGGTGCGAGCGCCTCGGCGCGCGCGGCGTCGAGCTGAAAGTTTTGACTGTGAACGATACCAACAAAGCCGGCCCGAATTCCGGCTCATTTGCCGGCTCATTCGAGAATCTCGGCCTTTCCGCGCCGCTCCTGAAGGCGCTCGCCGCCGAGAATTATGTCCGGCCGACCCCGATCCAGGCGCAGGCCATCCCGCATGTGCTGGGTGAGAAGGATCTCCTCGGCATCGCCCAGACCGGAACCGGCAAGACGGCGGCCTTCGCACTGCCGATCCTGCAGCGTCTCGCGGAAGGCGGACGCCGGCCGCAGCCGCGGAGCTGCCGCGCCCTCATCCTGTCGCCCACCCGAGAGCTCGCGAGCCAGATCGCCGAGAGCTTCCGCACCTATGGACGAAACCTGAAGCTCACGACCACGGTCGTCTTCGGCGGCGTCTCGATCCGGCCGCAGACCGAGAAGCTGTCGCGCGGCGTCGACATCCTGGTCGCGACGCCAGGCCGCCTGCTCGACCATCTCGACAGCCGCAGCCTGCGCCTCGATCAGGTCGAGATCTTCGTCCTCGACGAAGCCGACCAGATGCTCGACATGGGCTTCATCCACGCCATCAGGCGCATCGTGCCGCGGCTGCCGCGCGAGCGTCAGAGCCTGTTCTTCTCGGCCACCATGCCGCGCGACATCGCGACCTTGGCGGGCGAGCTGCTGCGCGATCCCGTCAAGGTCTCGGTGACGCCGGTCGCCACCACGGCCGAGAAGGTCGAGCAGCGCGTCATCTTCGTCGAAACCTCGCGCAAGCGCGCCCTCCTCGCCGACATCCTGCGCGACGAGGAGATGACCCGCACCCTCGTCTTCACCCGCACCAAGCATGGCGCGGACCGCGTGGTGCGCCATCTCGAGGCGGAAGGCATGGGCGCTGCCGCCATCCATGGCAATAAGAGCCAGGCGCAGCGCGAGCGGGCCCTCGACGCCTTCAAGTCCGGACGCACCGGGGTGCTCGTCGCGACCGATATCGCGGCGCGCGGCATCGATGTCGACGGTGTGACCCATGTGGTGAATTTCGACCTGCCGAACGTGCCTGAATCCTATGTGCACCGAATCGGACGCACGGCCCGTGCCGGCGCCGCGGGTAGCGCGATCTCCTTCTGCGACGCGGAGGAGAAGGCCTATCTGCGCGACATCGAGAAGCTGATCCGCATGCAATTGCCGAGGAGCGGATCAGTCGAGGCGGGCGCAGGCCCGCAAGCATCTGCGGCACGGCCTGCCGGACGTCACCAGCCGGGGCGCCCGCAGCAGGACCGGCCGCATGGGCATGGGCAGCGGCCGCATGGACATGGGCAACAGCCGCATGGCGAGGGCCGCGGCAAGGCGCGCCATGGTCGGCGGAATAGCGGGGCACCGCAACGCCAGGGCGAAACGCATGGCGAGACGCGCAACCAGCCGCGTAGCCAGCCACAGCCGACGGGCAAGCCGCGCAAATGGTCGCGCCAACGCGTCCGGGCGCAACGAAACGGTCGGTGATGCGTTCTTCGTTTTCCTGCGATGCGGGAGAAGGTGTCCCTTGCGTGAGCAAGGGGTGGATAAGGGACGCAAGATGTTTGCTTCAAGATCTGGCGCTTCATCGGCGCCACTCATCCGCCCTTACTGCGTTCAGGCACCTTCCCCCGTAAACGGGAGACGGATAGGTGCGTCCTTTCGCCCCGCAGGCGAAGGACGAAAATGTCCGAAATCCGGACGGTAACGGCCGCTCCCAAACGTTTTTGTTCATCTGGCGTTCGGAATGCGCCTTGCATGATGACATGTTCGCGTGATGCCCGTGGGGACGGATAGCCGGGTCGCGCGCGCGGTTGATGACGGGACGACTAGCGCAAGAAGGGCGCGCTCGACGCGCCTCGGCGCGATCAGGGGTCAACGAGAGTAGCGGCGGCTGTCAACACGATGAGCGACACAACGACCTTCATCCCCTCCGAGGGGGCGCGGATTGCTGCGCGCCCGCGCCTCGGCATCGGCGGCGTCACCGCCGCCTCGATCACGGCCGTCTGGCTTGCGGCGGCGCTCGCTTGGCCGCTGAGCGGCCAGGTCGTGCCGTGGGATTCCAAGAACCATTTCTACCCGATGTTTCGCTTCCTCGGATCGAGCTTCGAGGTCGGCGCCTTCCCGAGCTGGAACCCCTTCCATTTTGCCGGCCATCCTTCGGTCGCCGATCCGCAATCGCTGCTGTTCACGCCGACCATGGCGTTTTTCGCCTATCTCGCCCCCAACGCCTCGATGTACGCCTTCGACGCGATGGTCTACTCGCATCTCCTGCTCGGCGGCCTCGCGGTCGGCTATCTCGGCCTGCGGCGCGGCTGGGCAGCGCCTGCTGCGCTCATCGCCGCCGCCATGTTCATGATGGGCGGTTCGGCTGCGGCGCGGCTGCAGCATACCGGCATGATCTTCAGCTACTCCTTCCTGCCGCTCGCTTTGCTCGCGCTGGAAGAGAGCCTCGATCGCTCATCCTATGCGCTCGCCGTCGCTTTCGGCGTCGCCGCAGGCCTGATGGCGCTCGGGCGTGACCAGATCGCCTATTTCGGCTGCCTCATCCTGATCGGCGTCGTGGCGATGCGCGCTTTCGAGGGCAGGCAGCCGCTTGCCTGGCTGAGACGGCATTGGTTGCGGCTTGCGCTCGTGGCGATCACGGGGGCGGCGATCATCATCGTGCCGGTGTTCCTCACTTTGCAGTTCCTGAGCAGCTCGAATCGGCCCGAGATCGGCTACGGCCTTGCGGTGATGGGGTCCTTGCCGCCGCAAAGCTTCGCCACCCTCTTCTTCCCCAATGTCTTCGGCACGCTCGACAACAGCGTCGATTATTGGGGACCTGGACCGCTGACCGTGCCGGATGGGAGCTGGACCGACCGCTCGATCAACTATGTGTTCGCCGGCACGCTGCCCACCGTACTGCTCGTCTGGCACGGCCTCGTCGGAAGGCGTGCGGCGGCGCGCGGCTCGCGCTTCTTCGTGATCGTGGCGATCATCGCCATCATCTACGGGCTCGGGCGATTCACGCCGCTCTTCGAGTGGATCTTCGACCTCATGCCCGGCGTCGCGCTCTATCGGCGCCCGGCGGATGCGACCTTCATCATCAATTTCGCCTTCGCGATGCTCGCGGGCTTCCTGCTCGACCGCTATTGCCGCGACGGCCTGCCGAAGCTGCGCGTGCCGGGCAACCTGTCGCCGCTGCTGACCGGGCTCGCCATCATCCTGGTCGCGGCCGCGGTCACCATCTCTCTCGAGCTCGCCGTCAAGGCAGGACACACGGGCTACGCGCTGCGCGAGATGCTGCTCGGCGTCGCGGTCGCGGCCGCGGGCATCCTCGTGATGCTGCGCGCCACGACCCCGCGCGCCAGGCTCGTCGCCGCTGCCGCGATCGCCGCCATCACCTCGGGCGAGCTCGTGCTGCGGCATGCGGCGAGCGCGGTCGACGCAGAGCCTGCCTCCTATTATTCGGCCTATGGCGATATGAGCCCCGTCGAGAAGGCTGGCCTCGCCGCCCTCAAGAAGGCGATCGCCGAGCGCAAGGATGAAGGCGCGCGGCCGCGCGTCGAGATCCTCGGCCTGCAGCATGGCTGGCAGAACGTCTCGATGATCGAGAAGCTCGAGGACACGATCGGCTACAACGCGCTGCGCATTGCCGACTATGAAACCTTGACGGGCGCCGGCGAGAATGCGGTCGACCTGCATCTGCGCCAGTTTCCGGGCACCTTCCGCGGCTGGCGCAGCCGGCTCGCCAACCTGCTCGGCCTCGAATTCCTGGTGCTCAGCCGCCCGATCGAGGAGCTGCCGAACGACTATCCGCGCCCCGACGAGGTGACCGAGATCTATGGCGGGCCGGGCATCCATGTGTATCGGCTGGGCAATGCGGCGCCGCGTGCCTATGTGGCGAACAAACTCGTCAGCATCGATGAGAGCTCGGTCATCGAATCGGGCGAGCTGCCCGAATTCGACCGTTCCTACGAGGCGCTGATTGATGAGCGGTCGCTGAAGGACCTCAAGGGCGATTACGGCCTCGACGAGATGGGCGATCCCGCCCGCGGCGAGGCGATGGTGCGCATCGTCTCCTATAAGCGCGACTGCGTGATCATCGAGGCCGATACCACGAAGCCGGGCGTCCTCGTGCTCCACGACCTCTTCTATCCGGGCTGGGAGGCGACGATCGACGACCAGCCGGTGCCCGTGCTCAAGACCAATCTCCTCTTCCGAGGCGTCGAATTGCCACGAGGCCGCCACATCATTGCGTTTCGGTTCAACCCCTTGTCGCTGCACAACCTGATCGCGGCTGCGCGCGGCATTCTCTCGAGCAGGGGCGAGGACCAGTGAGTGACCATCGAGACGGACAGGCAGCTTGCCCGTCCGCCGCGTTAAATCCCGTCAGGACCGCGAGATTCAGACCCTCGGCCAAAAGCCGCCGCGCCATTTCGCTTGGGTTTGCGGCGCTGATCGCGCTCTGCCTCGCCGGCGGCGGCTCGAGGGCGCAGACGCCGGCCGCCGCCGCCCCCGCGACGCCGGGAACTGCGAGCGCCGAGGCCGCGCCCGCGGGGACAGCTGCCACGCAGCCCGGCCCCATTCTCGGCCAGCTCTCGGTCTCGGCCCAGTTCTCGGGTGATCAGGGGCCGATCCGCTCCGGTCTCGAATGGCGCATCTTCAAGCTTCTGCCCGATGGCTCGAACGCCTTGCAGGAGCGCTCGAAGGAGAGCACGCCGCTCTTCCGGCTCGAGCGCGGCGACTATATCGTGCACGTGGCCTATGGCTTCGCCAGCGCCTCGAAGCGCCTGACGGTCGCGGATGCCGCGATCTCGGAGAAGTTCACCCTGGCGGCCGGCGCCTTGCGCCTCGCGGCGACCGTCGGCGATCAGCCGATCCCGCGCGCCAAGGTGACCTACACGATCTATGTGCCCGCGGCGGGCGACCCGGAAGGCCATCAACTCGCGAGCGGCATCCATTCGGGCGAGGCGGTTCGTCTCGCCGAAGGCGTCTACCATATCGTCTCGATCTATGGAGACACGAACGCGACGGTCAGGGCCGACATCAAGGTCGAGACCGGCAAGCTGACCGACGCGACCTTGCGGCACCGGGCCGCCACCATGACGCTGAAGCTCGTCGAAACGGCCGGCGCCGAGGCGCTGGCGGACACGAATTGGAGCGTCTTCTCGCCGGGCGGCGATATCGTTCAGGAATCGGTCGGCGCCTTCGCCACCATGACGCTCGCGGAAGGCCTCTACAGCGTGGTCGCCCGGCATGCCGGCAAGACCTATGCGCGCGACTTCAAGGTCGATACCGGCCGCGACGGCGATGTCGAGGTCTTGGCCAAAGACGGTCAATAATCACAAGGTTCCTGGGCTGATTTCGATGTAGCGGCGGCAGCTGTTGCGCAATTGTGACAGCGCGCGTGATTCCTTGCATGTTTAGCCAAATCCCCGGACAAATCGGGCCACAATATTGACCGAACGCGGCCCAAATTCATAACATCTGACAATCTCATCGGGGTCGATGGGAGGACGCAGCCGCTCGACCGCAGTGGGAGGTTGGGAATGCGCCTGGCACCAGAGCTTCTGCCGCGGCGTTTGCCGCCACCGTTGCCGCCAGTTGGGTCCAGCCTCGCGTATTTTGCACAGATCCGCAGGGGCTGGCGTTGCGTCTGAGGATGGCAGCCGCCGCGGCGTTTGCCGCCACGCTCCTGCTTCTTGGGACGGGGGCAGCGACAGGCTACGCGCAGACGCCGCCGCTCGCAGGCCAAGGCAATCCGCAAGGTCAGGAGAGCAAGGACGAGCTGCGGGCCGAGGCCGATGCGCTGTTCAAGCGCATGCTGGTCAAGCCCAACGATCTCGATGCAACCTTCCACTTCGCCGAGATCGAGACGAAGCTCGGCGATTACGAGGCGGCGATCGGCGCCCTCGAACGGATGCTGTTCTACAATCCGAACCTGCCGCGCGTGAAGCTCGAGCTCGGGCTCCTCTATTTCCGCCTGCATTCCTACGAGATGGCGCGCAGCTACTTCAACGCCGCGATCGCCGCTCCCGACACGCCCCAGGATGTGCGCGACGAGGTGGCGAAATTCCTCTCCGCCATCGATCGCGGCGTTTCGGACAATCAATTCGCGGTCTTCGGCCAATTCGGGCTGCGCCATCAGTCGAACGCCAATGCCGGGCCGAACAGCGACTTCGTGCAGGCGCTCGGGCAGAACGCCACCTTGTCGAGCCAGTTCAAGCGCACGCCGGACTGGAACGCCTTCGCGATTGCGACCGTGCATCACTTCTATGATTTCGACAATCAGCGCGGGGATGGCTGGGAATCGGACCTCACGACCTATTATGCGCGCCAGTTCAAGGTGACGCGCCTCGATCTCGGCCTCATCGAGGGCGCCACCGGGCCGCGCCTTGCGGTCGGCAGCCTCAGCGGCGTGTCGATTCACCCTTACGCGCTCGGCAATCTCGTGTCGCTCGGCGACCACAACTATCTCGACACGGGCGGGGCCGGCGCCTCGCTACGCACCCAGCTCCCCTTCTCGGTGACCCTCGACACCGGCGTCGAATATCGCAACCGCGACTTCCGCAACTCGAAGGACTACCCGAACGCTGCCTTCCAGACAGGGCATCAATGGATCGGCTATGCGGTGGGCTCCGGCCCCTTGCCGATGCTCGCCGGGCTCTCTTGGCAGGCGCGCTTCGCCTACACGCAGGACACGGCGGTCTACGTGCCCTATTCCTATAGGGACGCGTCGATCGACGTCTCCCTCCCTTACGCGTTCGCGGCGCCAGCCTTCGCCCAGACGAGCAGGCTTTGGACCATCGCGCCCTTCGGTGGCTATTCGTTCACCCCCTATCGGGAGCCAGACCCGCTCGTGAACCCGACCGTCACCAGGCTCGACCAGCAGTGGCGCATCGGCACCACGCTCGACATGGCCTATTTCGACAATATCGGCTTCGCGCTGCAGGTGCAGTACCTGCGCACGCAATCGACGATCCCCAATTACCGTACGCATGATTTCATCGTCTCGGGAGGCCCCACAATCCGCTTCTGATCCTTGCCGCCTCTGATCCTGGAGTAGGGTATGCGTCGCAATCTGCCGGATCATCTTCGCCTGAGGTTGCTCGCCGGGGTGGCGGTGCTGGCGCTTGCCCCGGTCGGGCATGCCGAGGCCGCGACCGTCGGCACGGCGGGCGCCGCGAACAC
>Ga0318562_10000332_pt1 | contig 21834 bp, 17 predicted proteins | sample GRESIP066b5f18_FD_203688 | JGI IMG/M metagenome (GOLD analysis project Ga0318562, IMG submission 203688) | Tropical soil microbial communities from Luquillo Experimental Forest, Puerto Rico - GRE.SIPMG.066b5f18 | ecosystem: Environmental > Terrestrial > Soil > Tropical forest > Bulk soil... | reverse complement strand
CCCCCGCCCTCGCCCTCGAGCTCGGCGCGCAGCTTGAGGAACGAGGCGTGGCGGCGCGGCGCGATCTCGCCCGCCACGACCGCGGCGCGCACCGCGCAGCCCGGCTCGCGCTCGTGGCGGCAGTCGCTGAACCGGCACTGTCCGAGGTGGCGGCGGAACTCGGGATAGGCCTGATCGAGGTCGCGCGCGCCGATCCCCCACAGCCCGAAGGCGCGCATCCCGGGCGTGTCGATGACCTCGAGGCCGGGGGCGGCGCGCAGCAGCCAGGCGGCGGTGGTGGTGTGGCGCCCCCGTCCGGTGCGGGGGTTGACCTGTCCCGACTGAAGCTCGAGGCCCGGGACCAGAGCGTTGAGCAGCCGGCTCTTCCCCACCCCCGAGTGCCCCACGAACAGACTCCGGCGGTCGCGGCAGGCGTGGCGCAGCGCTTCGACCCCGTTCCCGGACTTGGCACTCACCGCATGGCCCGGACAGCCGGCGCGCGCGTAGTCGTCGAGGATCCCGGCCGCGTCGTCGGCCGCGCCGAGGTCGAGCTTGTTGACCACCAGCCGCGACGGGATGCCGGCGTGCTCGGCCTGCGCCAGCACCCGATCGGCGAGCCCGTGGCTGAACTCGGGCTCGGCCAGGGCCGAGACCAGCACCACCTGGTCGAGGTTCGCCGCCACCACCTGCTCGGCCGGCCGCTCGCCGGGGGCGCGGCGCGAGAAGGCGTTGCGGCGCGGGGCCACGGCGCAGATCATGGCGCGCTCGCGCTCGCGCTCGTAGGCCACGCGATCCCCGACCACCACCGCGTTGCCGAGCGCCTTGCGCGCCCCCATCAGGCGGCCGCGCGCCGCCGCGTCGATCCACTCGCCGCCGTCGGTGAGCAGCCGGCAGGCGCCGAAGTCCACGCGCGCCACCACCGCCTCGCCGGCGGCGCGCGCCGCGGCGGTCGCCGGGCTCATGCCCAGGCTCCGGGGCCGTGGATCGGGAGCAGGATGGTGAACACCGCGCCCTGGCCGGGCGGGCTCACCACCTCGATCGAGCCGCCGTGGTTGGTGATGATGCGGTACGAGGTCGAGAGCCCGAAGCCGTGGCCCTCGCGCTTGGTGGTGAAGTGGGGTTCGAAGATGCGCGCCAGGTTCGAGGCCGCGATCCCGGTGCCGGTGTCGCGAACCGTGAGCCGCGCCCTGCGCGCGCGCTCGTCGACCTCGCTGGCGACGGAGATCGCGCGCCGCCCCACCGGGCCCTTCTCGACGATGGCGTCGGCGGCGTTGAGGAACAGATTGAGCAGCACCTGCTGGAGCTGGCCGGGATCGGCGCGCAGCTCGGGCAGGTGCTCGGCGAGCCGCACCTCCCACTCGATCCCGTCGAAACGGTTCTGGGTGCGCACGAACTCGATGGTGCGCTGGACCAGGGCGTTGACGTCGACGCGCTCGATCGACAGCTCGGCCTGCGAGAAGTCCATCAGGCCCTTCGACAGCCGCTCCATGCGTCGCGCCTGCTCGAGGATGATCTCGGCGTGACGCTGCGGCCCGCTCGCGGCGGCGCTGCCGTTCTCCTTGAGGATCAGCTGAGCGCGGCCGCTGATCGCCGCCAGCTGGTTGCGCAGCTCGTGGCCGATCTCGGCCGCCATCTCGCCCTTCGCGGCCAGACGCTCGCTGTGGATGATCTGGTCCTGGGCGCGCCGCAGCGCCGCGTAACGCTTCTCGGACTCGTAGATCATGCGGATCGGGGCGTAGAACAGTGCCACGCCGGCGTAGCCGATCGCCTGATACGAGATGACCATGAGCGGGCTCAGGAAGTACGCGGCCAGGTCCTCGATCAGCCGCTCGGCGTAGAACCAGTCCTCGCGCAGCACGCGCCAGTAGCGGCGCTCGCTCGACCATGCCACCGCGGCCGCGACCTGCGCGCGGTTGACCACCAGATAGACCACGAACAGCGCGATCAGCGGCGGCGTGAGCCGCAGGGCGAGCGCCAGGCCGGTCGGCAGCCCCGCGGCGGCGGTGAGCCCGTGGGGCGGCCCGCCCAGCAGCACGAACACGCCGCTCGCCGCCCACATCGTGATCGCCATCTGGGCGCTGTTGAAGTAGGCGCGCACCCAGGGCTTGCGCTGCACGAACAGCTCGGCGATCGGGGTGCTGAGCGCCACGATCCAGATCGAGGGCCCGAACCCGTAGAGCACCACGGTGGCGAGGATCGCGGTCGAGGACATGCTCCAGGTGCCGGAACCCGACAGGGTCGAGATCCACATGGTCTCGGACAGCACGCACAGCGCCGCCCACACCGCGTAGTGGATCGCCATGTGCGGCAGGTCGGCCGGGACGTTCCAGGCCAGCACCACCGCGGCGGCCAGCCCGGTCGCGATCAGGTAGAGGCGGAGCCGGCTGCTCACGGGCGGCCCGCGCGCCGCACCGCCGCCGGCTCGACGCCGAGGCCGGGGCGCTGGTTCAGCACGATGCGGCCGTGCTCGCGCGGGGCGCCGTCGAAGGGATCGTCCTTGAGCAGCCAGTGCCCGTCGAGGTCGAGGAAGTCGGCGAGCGGGGCGAGCTGGGCGGCGGCCGAGAGCGCGAGGCTCGACTCGACCATCGAGCCCAGCATGACCCGCATGCCGAGGGCGCGCGCGGCGTGGATCATGCGCCGCATCTCGGCGAGCCCCCCGGTCTTCATCAGCTTGAGGTTGACGCCGTCGACGCGTCCGGCGAGCGGTCCGAGGTCCTCGAGCCGGTGAACACTCTCGTCGGCGAACACCGGGATCCCGCTCCGCTCCCGCACCCAGCGCAGGCCGTCGAGGTCGTGGCGCGGCACCGGCTGCTCGACCAGCTCGATCTCGAGCGGCTCGATCGCGCGCAGCACCCGCACCGCGTCGGCGGCGTTCCACGCGGTGTTGGCGTCGACCCGCAGCCGCCCCTGGTAGCGCCGGCGGATGCGGCGCAGGTTGTCGACGTCGCCCGGTCCGCCCAGCTTGACCTTGAGCGCCGGGAAATCGAGCACGGTCTCGAGCTTGCGCTCCATCTCCTCGGGCTCGGCCAAGCCGAGGGTCACGCACGACGGCGGCGTGGCGGCGGGATCGAGGCCGAACAGCCGCCACACCGGCTGCCCGAGCTTCCTGCCGATCCAGTCGTGGAGCGCCATCTCGATCGCGGCCCGCGCCGCGGCCTGGCCCTCGAGCGCGTCGCGCAGCCGGCGCTCGATGGCCTCGAGCGCGAACGGATCCTCGCCCAGCCGCGGCGCCCACAGCTCGAGCGCGCGCTCGACCAGCTCGCGGCGCTCGCCGTAGTAGTGGGCCGGCGAGGCCTCGCCCAGCCCCTCGAGCCCCTCGTGCTCGATCCGCACCAGGGTGTTGGCGTGCCCGGCGCTGGTGCCGTGGGCGATGCGGAACTCGAACGCGGTGACGAGCTCGAGCGGCTCATGTCGCAGTCGCACGGATCCTCCCCTGCGCCGCACCCGCGGGGCGCGCAGCGTCGGCGACGGCGATGATCGCGGCGGCGAGCGGCGCGGCGCCGAAGCGCACCGGGTCGGTGGCCGGCAGCCCGGTGTCGCGCGCGGCACGCTCGCAGGCGGCACGCGCGGCGGCCTCGTCGAGCGAGCGCGTGTTGAGCGCGATCCCCGCGACCCGCGCCGGTCTGAGCCAGGCCGCCGCCGACTCGTAGGCCCGCACCAGCTCGGGGAGCGGCGCGATCGGCCAGTCCGAGGCCGCGCCGCCCACCCGGATGGCGTCGCGGCCGGCCTCGTGACACAGCACGAGCGCCGCCGGGCAGGCGCCGTGGAGCAGCGCCAGCGTCACCCCCGAGTAGGCCGGATGGGCGAGCGCCCCCTGACCCTCGACCACCACGATCCCGGCGTCGCGCGCCGCCTCGAGCACCAGGGCCTCGACCTCGCCGGCCACGAAGTCGGCCACCACCGCGTCCACCACCACGCCGCGATCGGCGATGAAGATGCCGGTCTGCCCGGTGGCCACGAACGCGGCGCCGCGCCCCGCGGCGCCGAGCGCGCGCTCGACCTCGAGCGCCGCGGTCATCTTGCCGACGTTGCAGTCCGAACCGACGGTGAGCACCACGGTCTGATCCAGCGCCGCGGCGCGCCCGGCGGCGATCCGGCGCGCCGCGGGCGGGCGGCGCACGTCGAGGAGCTGGGTACCGCGCGCCGCGGCCAGCGCCGCGAACTCGGGATCGTCGGCGAGGAACACGTGGAGCCCGGACAGCACGTCCCACCCGCGCTCGAGCGCCGCGCGCACCGCGCTACGCCACGCCGCGGGCAGCTCGCCGCCCTGGGGGGCGACGCCGATCAGCAGGCTGTCGGCGCCGAGCGCCGCGGCGGCGGCGACGTCGCGCACCACCGGGATCGCCCCGCCCGCGCCCACGCACGCGGCGGCGCTGCGGCCGGCGCGCGTCGAGTCCAGCACCGCCGCGACCTCGGCGGGGCGATAGCGCAGCACCCCGACCGCGGTCTTCGCGTCGAGCGGCGTGAAGCGGCCTTCGGCCAGCAGTGCGAGTCGTCGTGCCTTGCCGAGCATCGGCCCTATCGCAGGGACTCGTACACCTTGATGTAGCGGCCCACCATGTCGTCCACGCTGAAGCGCTCCCGCGCGCGCTGCCGGCCGCGCCGTCCCATGGCGCGCCGCAGCGGCTCGTCGGTGAGCAACCGCAGCGCCGCGGCGACGTGGCCGGCGACGTGAGTGGGATCGTGCAGGAACCCGGTCACGCCGTGCTCGACCACCTCGGGCAGCCCGCCGGCGTTGGCGGCCACCACCGGCACCTCGGCGCTCATCGCCTCGAGCGCCACCAGCCCGAAGCTCTCCGAGGAACTCGGCAACAGGAAAACATCGGCCAGCGGCAGCAGCTCCTCCATGACTTCCTGATTGCCCAGGAACAGCACGTCGCGCTCGAGGCCCAGCTCGCGGCACAGCTGCTCGGCGCCCGGTTTCTCGGGCCCGTCGCCGATCATGACCAGCTTGGCGGCGAGCTGCTTGCGGACTTCGGCGAACACGTGAACCACGGTCGGGATGTTCTTGACCGGACGGAAGTTGGAGGCGTGCATCAACACCCGGCTGGTGGGCGGAGCGAGGCGCAGGCTGGTGCGGCGGCTGGGGGCGAACACCTTGGGGTCGACGAAGTTGTAGATCACCTCGATCGGGCGGGTGATGCCGAAGCTCGCCTCGGTGCGGTCGCGCAGGAACCGGCTGACCGCGGTGATGCGGTCGCTCGACTGGATGCTGAACTGGGTGATGCGGAAGTAGGCGGGCTCGATCCCGACCACCGTGATGTCGGTGCCGTGGAGCGTGGTCACCACGCCGAGCTGGCGCGGCAGCAGCAGCTGGCGCGCCAGATAGGCGCTGGCCGCGAACGGCATGGCGTAGTGGACGTGCAGCAGATCGAGGCCGTAGTTCTCCGCCACCTCCACCATCTTGGTCGCCAGGGCCAGATTCGAGGGCGCCTGCTCGAACACCGGATAGGTGGCGGGCGCGGCCTCGTGGAAGAACACCCCCGACTCGAAGGTGCGCAGCCGGAACGGCAGGCGGTGGGCGATGAAGTGCACCTCGTAGCCGCGCCGCGCCAGCGCCAGCCCCAGCTCGGTCGCGACCACGCCGCTGCCGCCGAAGTGCGAGTAGCAGGTGATGCCGATCTTCTGCTTGTGCCGCGTCCGCCGCGGGCGCGGGGCGGCCTCGCGCGCCGTCGCACGCGCCTTGCTCATCGGGTCTCCCCGCTCGCGGCGTGGGCGCCCGAGAGCAGCAGGCGCGCGTCGCTCACCGCCAGGGGTCCGCGGCCGCGGTAGCCCTCGCCGTAGACCACGCCGATCAGGGTCCCGAAGTTGCGTGCCCGCGCCTCGATCGCGGCCAGGAACCCGGGCGCGGTGAGGTAGGTCGAGGGGCCGCGCGCCGGATCGAGCTGGCTCCTGTGCGCCGCGATCGCAGCGCGCCGCCGCTCCCACACCGGGCTCACGTCCACCACCAGCTGCGCCCGCACGTCGCCGCGGTAGAGCGCGAACAGCAGCCGCTCGGGCCGGTGGCGCTCGCCGGGCGCCTCGTAGCGCGCCAGGCCGGCGAAGTAGCAGGCGCGCACTACCAGGTGCGAGGCCTCGACATGGTCAGGGTGCTCGTCGTCGCGGTCCGGGGCCACCACCAGCCGCGGGCGCGCGCGGCGCAGGCACGCCACCACCGCGGCGAGCTGGGCCGGGTTCGAGCGATCGAGCCCGGTGTCGGGAAGCCCGAGGCACTCGCGCCCCTCGACGCCCAGCGCGCGCGCCGCCTCGGCGGCCTCGCGGGCGCGCTCCTCGACGGTGCCGCGGCTGGCGCGCTCGCCGCGCGTGAGATCGACGATCCCCACCCGGTGGCCGTGCGAGGCAAGCAGCGCCGCGAGTCCGCCCGAGGTCAGCTCGACGTCGTCGGGATGGGCGCCCACGAACAGCGCGTCGAGGCCGCTCACAGGTCGAGCACCAGGTGCTCGTAGACGCCGGCCGCGATCCGCCGCGCATGCTCCGCGCCCAGCTCGCACAGCTCGGCGACCACCGCCGCGCCGCGGCGCGCCACCACGTCGAGCGAGGCGATGCGGCGCTCCTGCAGCTTGTCGCCCGGGGTCAGGTAGTAGCGCACCCGGAGCCACTCGGGATGCTGGCGCTCGAGCCGGTGGCGCAGCTTGGCGTGCAGCCCCTCGGCGAGGCGGGCGAACTGGTAGTCGACCTTGCCGCGCGCCGACTCGACCAGCTGCGGCAGGCTGGCGTCGACCTCGCGCGCCGACTCCGCGAAGCGCTGCAGCCCTTCGGCCGCGGCGGCGCGGGCGCGCGTCAGCGCCGCGGCCACCGCCGCCGGGGTGCGCGCCTCGGCGAGGCGGCGTACCACGGCGTCCGTCCCGGAGATCACCTCGAGCGGCGTGGCCCCCGAGGTCTCGATGAGCGAGATCGCCGCGTCCGGCAGCCAGGTCGCGCCGAGGCGCATCACCGGGCAGGCGGCGTGCACCTCGAGCCCCTCGAACAGCTCGCGCAGCTGGGCGAGGTAGGCGGCCTCGCCCGGACCGCACGCCATCGCCACGGTGGGGAACACCGCGTCCTGGAGCGGCGGTCGCAGGGCGACGCTGGGCGAGAGCCGGGCACCGGGACCCAGCGCCCTCGCCTCGGCCGGCGTCACCTTGCGGCGCGTGCCGTCTTCCACGGCGAACACGAAGGAATCGAGCGCCTGATCGGCGAGCGGCCGCCGCCCCGTCTCGCGCTCGAGCGCCGCGCCGGCGCGCCGCACCGCGGCGCCGAGCTGATCGGCATGCGCCAGGTAGCGCTCCAGCACCGGGCGCGCCGCGGCGCGGAAGGCGGGCAGGCGCGGATCGACCACCACCACGCCCTGCTCGGCGAACAGCGCCAGCACCAGCGCGCTGTAGGCTTCGCCCAGATCGCGCGCCGCCTCGCTCCCCTGCGCCATCCGGGCGCGCAGCGCCGCCACACCGGGCAGGCCCTCCCACAGCGCCAGCGCCTCGCGCTCGAGCGCCCCGAGCGGCGCCACCGCGATGCCGCCCACCAGCGCGCCGTCACGGTGCGCGGCGGCGGGCAGAGCCAGCTCATGGATCGCGAGCGCGGCGTCGGCGAGCGTCGCCCCGCGGATCTCGGCGAAGTCCGAATCCTCGCCGTGCATCCAGAACAGCGGCACGCATGGCACGCCGGTGCGCGCCGTCACCACCGCCGCGAGGCCGACCGTGCTCGCGATCTTGTGGAGCGAGTACAGCGGGCCGCCGAGCGGCGCGGGCTGCTGCCCCGCCACCGCGCACACCGCTTCGCCGCGCGCCAGGCGCTCGAGCGCGGCCAGCGAGGCCGGCGCGGCGCCGAGGCGGCGATGGTACTCGGCCAGCTCTGCCGCCAGCTCGCGCGGCAGCGCCCGCCGCTTGGCGTTGGCGAGCGCCGTGAGCCCGCGGTCGTCGCTCCAGCGCGACAGGAAACGCGCGCGCGCCACCGGACCGTCGCGCACCAGGTCGTCGCTCAGCGGGTCGTAGAGACGCTCGAGCCCGGGCTCGTTCCTGATCGCGATCCGCGACCGCACTGCGAGCGTGCCCATCACGACCGGGAGTCCGGAAGCGGAGCGGGCGCGCACCGGGCGCCGCGGGCGGCCGCGCAACGGGCGCCGGGGGCGGGCGCGCCGCGACAGGAGGAGGGCATGGTCCGAGCCATGCTAGGCGTGGCTCAGGAGCCGGTCAACTGCGCCGCCGCGGAATGCGGAACGCGGAGCCTAGGTGCCGAACGCCTGCTTCCAAGCCTGCGCGGCCGCGACGCGGGCCCGTGATGGGGCGCCGGAAAGTCCGGCCGCGACGGCGGCCCGGATCGCGCGCCGCGACGCCCCGAGCCGCACGGCGCCGAGCAGGTGGCTCGTAAGCTGGCGCTCCCATCCGGTGGCGGCCAGCACCGTGACGGCGACCAGCTCGCGCGTCGCGGGATCGAGCCCGGTGCGTGACAGCACCCGCCCGTAGCCCTGCTCGATCATCCACACCGCCAGATCGGGATGGAGCGCGCGCACCGCGCGCCGCAGTCGCCCGTAGGCGGCGCCGTAGACCCCGGCGCAGCGCGCCTCACCGCGCCGCATCCAGTCGCGCGGCCGGCCCTCGCGGGTGCGGCGGGCGCGCCCCGGCCAGGTGAGGTTGAGCGTCCGCGCGCCCTCGAGCGCCGCGGGGTAGCCGGCGTGGAGCACCAGCATGAGCGCAGTCTCCTCGGCCGCGACCCGCGGCAGCCCGGCGCGGCGTGCGGCGAGCAGCGCGCGGCGCGCCGCCGCCGCCCGGCCCGACACCATCGCGGCCGCGAACGCGATCAGCGGCGCCGTGCTCCGCGTCCCGCGCCGCGCACCGCGCCGCATTCCGCTTGACGCCCTCATGGGGGTCCGACACTATCGGCGCGCCCGACCGTCCACAAGCGCTCGGCCCCGTCCCTGGCCCGCGCCCCATCCGGAGACGCGCGTGAACGACATCCTCGATCGCGCCCTCAACACCGCCCAGCTCGAGGGCGCGAGCTACGCCGAAGCGCGCACCGTCGAGTCACGATCCCAGCAGCTCGAGGTCAAGAACCGCCAGGTCAGCACGCTCGCCGAGGGCGAGTCGTTCGGCCTCGGCGTGCGGGTCATCGTCGACGGCGCCTGGGGCTTCGCGGCCAGCGCCGAGGTCAGCGCCGCCGACGCCGAGGCGTGTGCGCGGCAGGCGTGCCGGATCGCGCGGGCTTCGGCGAAGTTCCGGCGCGGCCCGGTCGTGCTGGCGCTCCTCAAGCCCGCGCTCGCCCGCTACACGACGCCGTTCAGGATCGATCCGTTCGAGGTGCCGCTGGCCGACAAGATCGCCCTGCTGGTCGAGGCGACCGGGATCATGAACCGCGAGCAGGCGGTGCGCGTGGCCCAGGGCGCCATGATGTTCTGGGAGGAGAAGAAGCACTTCGCCTCGAGCGAGGGGGCGCGTATCGAGCAGCGCATCGTCCACTCCGGCGCCGGGCTCACCGCCTGGGCGGTGGGGGCCGACGATCTCCAGGTGCGCTCCTATCCCAACTCCTTCGGCGGGCAGTACGAGGCGAACGGCTACGAGCTGGTCGAGCGTCTCGATCTGCCGGGTCACGCGGCCGAGACCGCGGCCACCGCGGCGGCGCTGCTCGAAGCCCCGGTGGGACCGGCCGGGGTGACTACCATCATCCTCGACGGCTCGCAGGTGAGCCTCCAGCTCCACGAGTCGTGCGGCCACCCCAGCGAGCTCGACCGCGCCCTCGGCCACGAAGCCAACTACGCCGGCACGTCGTTCCTGACCACCGACCAGCTCGGCAAGCTCCAGTACGGCTCGAAGGTGGTCAACATCGTCTCCGACGCCACCAGCCCGCGGGGTCTCGGGACCTTCGGCTTCGACGACGAGGGGGTTCCGGCGCAGAAGGTCGACCTGGTGCGCGAGGGCCGCTTCGTCGGCTATCTCACCTCGCGCGAGACCGCGACCATGCTGGGCCAGTCCTCGAACGGCACCATGCGCGCCGAGTCGTGGGGGCACATCCCGCTCATCCGCATGACCAACGTCAACCTCGAGCCGGGGACCTGGAAGCTCGACGACCTGATCGCCGACACCGACGACGGCCTGCTCATGATCACCAACCGCTCGTGGTCGATCGACGACCGCCGCTACAACTTCCAGTTCGGCACCGAGGTCGGCTACGAGATCAAGAAGGGCAAGCGCGGCCGGCTGCTCAAGAACTGCACCTACACCGGCATCACGCCCGAGTTCTGGAACCAGTGCGACGCGGTGTGCGACGCCTCGGACTGGGAGATCTGGGGCACGCCCAACTGCGGCAAGGGCCAGCCGAGCCAGACCATGCGCACCGCCCAGGGCGCCGCCGCGGCGCGCTTCCGCAACATCCAGGTGGGCGTGGGGACGCACTCGTGACCCCGCCGCCCCGCACCGCCGCCGCCGTGCCCGACGTGGCGGGGCCGCCGCTGTCGCGCGCCGAGGCCGAGCAGCTGCTGGCCGAGGCGATCGGCCAGTCGTCGGCCGAGGACACCGAGGCGCTGCTCGAAGCGCGGCGCGAGAGCCTGACGCGCTTCGCCAACAACGAGATCCACCAGAACGTCAGCTCGCTCGACCACACGCTCACGCTGCGGGTGCGGGTCGGCCGGCGTTCGGGCACCGTGGAGACCAACCGGCTCGACTCGAGCGGCCTGCGTCAGGCCGCCGACCGGGCGCTCGCGATCGCGCGGCTCTCGCCCGAGGATCCCGAGCTGCCCGATCCGGCGCCGCGCGCCGAGTACCGCACCCTCGAGGCCTTCGATCCCGCGACCGCGGCCTCGACGCCCGAGGAGCGCGCCGCGGCGGTGGGCCCGGTGATGGCCGAGGCGGCGGCGCGGGGCCTGAACGCCGCCGGGGCGCTCAGCACGCTGGCGGGTGTCACCGCGTTCGCGAACAGCCGCGGGGCGTTCGCGTTCCAGCCCGAGACCTACGCCCACTTCACCTGCACGGTGCGCAGCGACAGCTCGAGCGGCTGGGTCGACCGCCATCGCCGCGACGCCGCATCGCTGGGGGCCGCGGCGCTGGGGCGGGTGGCGATCGAGAAGGCGGAGCGCGGCAAGCAGCCGGGGGCGATCGAACCCGGGGCGTTCACCGTGGTGCTGGAGCCGAACGCGGTGGCCGAGCTGGTCCAGTTCCTGGCCGGCCTGGGGCTGGGCGCTCAGGCCGACCAGGAGGGGCGCTCGTTCATGGCCGGGCGCATGAACCAGCCCGTCACCGGCGCCCGCGCGACGATCGTCGACGACCCCTACGACCCGCGCGCCTTCGGGCGGCCGTTCGACAGCGAGGGCACGCCGCGCCGCCGGGTGGCGCTGATCGAGAGCGGGATCGCGCGCGCGGTGGTCCACGACCGGCGCACCGCGAGGAAGGCCGGGGTCGAGAGCACCGGCCACGCCTCGCCACCCCCGGGCGCCGAGGGGCCCCTGCCCTACAGCCTGGTGCTCTCGGCCGGCGATCAGACGCTCGAGCAGCTCATCGCCTCGACCGAGCGCGGCATCCTGATCACGCGCTTCTGGTACAACCGTGTGGTCGACGCCAAGAAGACGCTGATCACCGGTATGACTCGCGACGGCACGTTCATGATCGAGAACGGCCGGCTCACCCGCGGCCTGCGCAACCTGCGCTTCAACGAGAGCGTGCTCGGCATGCTGGAGCACGCCGAGGGCTGGGGACGGGACGGCGAGCCCACGGTGTTCGACTACATCGGCAGCTGCGTGGTGGCGCCGGCGCTCCAGGTGCGCGACTTCCGTTTCACCGGGGTGAGCCCGTTCTGAGCGCGGAGTGATCGGGAGCGGGAGCACGACGCCGGACCCGATGCGCGCCGCGCTCCAGGCGATCTGGACCTTCCCCTCGATCCTGGTCAGCGCCTTCCTGGTGGCGTGGGGCGCCGAAGCGGCCCAGTTCTACATCTCCCAGGGCCTCGCCCTCGCGCTGCTGGCGTGGATCCAGGTGCTGCCCGAGTTCGCGGTCGAGGCGGTGATCGCCTGGCGCCGCGACATCCCGCTCATGACCGCCAACTTCACCGGCGCGCTGCGGCTGCTGACCGGCCTCGGCTGGCCGACCATCTGGGTGGTCCAGGCCCTGGCGCGGCGCGCGCGCGGCGAGCGGCGCTTCTTCGCCGCCATCGAGCTCGAGGACGAGCACGCCGCCGAGGTCGTCGGCCTGGTGCCGCCGCTGCTCTACTTCGTGTGGATCATCGCCAAGGCCTCGATCGACCTGGTCGACGCGGCGGTGCTGCTCGCGCTCTACGCCGGCTACCTCGTCGTCATCAACCGCATCCCGCCCAAGGACCACGAGGAGCTGGCCGACGTGCCCAACGTGGTGCGATCGATCCTGCGCTTCGACCCGGCGCGCCGCGTGATCGCGATCGTCGGCCTGTTCGTGTGCGGCGGCGTGCTGCTCTACGTCACCGCCGAGCCGTTCCTCAACAGCATGATCGGGCTCGCGACCGTGTTGGGGATCTCGCAGTTCGTGTTCGTCCAGTGGGTGGCGCCCTTCCTCTCCGAGTTCCCGGAGTTCACCACCACCTCGTACTGGGCGCGCCGGCGGGGGCGCGGCAAGGCCGGCATGGCGCTCATGAACATGGCGTCGAGCAACATCAACCAGTGGACGGTGCTGGCGGCGATGATCCCGATCGTCTACTCCCTGTCGCTCGGCCACCCGGCGGCGGTGCCGCTCACCGCGCACCGCACCGAGCTCGTCCTCACCCTGCTCCAGGGCGCGCTGGGGGTGGCGATCCTGTGCAACTTCGACTTCCAGGCCTACGAGGCGCTGGGGCTGTTCGTGCTGTGGTTCGCCCAGTTCCTGGTGCCCGATGCCCGCGGCCCGATCTGCTGGGTCTACGCCGCCTGGCTGGCGGCCGAGCTGCTCTCGGCGCCGTGGCGCCGGGACCGGCTGCGCGCCTTCGTGGTGTTCCCGCGCCTGTGGCAGGCCGGGTCGCGGCGGCGGCGCGGACCCGCCGCCCCGGCGGCGCGGTGATCGCACCGCGTCACCTGATCGCCACGCTGCTCGCGGCGCTGGGGTTGACGGCGATGGCGACGCCGGCCCGCGCCCACGATCAACCCTTGAGCGACGCATATCTCGCGCTGGTCCCGGGGCGCCTCGAGGTCTCGCTCAGCGTTCATCGCGCCGACGCGGCGCGCGCGCTCGCGATCGCCGCGCCCGAGTCGCTGATGGTCCCCGCGGTGCTGAGACGGCTCGACGCGCGCCTCGCGGCGCAGCTGGCGCCGCGTCTCCGCATCGAGGCCGACGGCCGGCTGCTCACGCTGGTGTTCCAGGGCAGCGCGGTGCGCGCCGAGCGGAGCTCGATCCAACTCCGCTTCGTGGCCGACTGCCCGCACCGCCCCGGCCGTCTCACCGTCCAGGCCCGGCTGTTCCCCGAGGATCCGCAGCATCAGACGTTCGTCAGCGTCTATGACGGCGGGCGGCTGCTGCGCGATGACGTGCTCAGCGCCGAACGGACCACGACCACCATCTTCACCACCGGCCCGGCGGGAGTGCTGGCGGTGCTCGCCACCTTCGTGCCGGCCGGGATCCACCACATCCTGATCGGACCCGACCACATCCTGTTCCTGATCGGCCTGCTGCTGCTGGGTGGCGGTTTCGGCCGCGTGCTGAGGATCGCGACCGGCTTCACCCTCGCCCACAGCATCACCCTCGCCCTCGCCGCCCTCGGCCTCGTCACGCCGCCGGCCCGCCTGATCGAGCCGGCCATCGCCCTGAGCGTCGCGCTGGTCGGGCTCGACAACCTGCGCGCGGGGAGCCGGCGCCGCGACCGGCGCGCCCTCATCGCCTTCGCCTTCGGCCTGGTCCACGGCTTCGGCTTCGCCGGCGTGCTGCGCGAGCTGGGGCTGCCGCGCGAGGCGCTGGGCTGGTCGCTGTTCGCGTTCAACCTCGGGGTCGAGGCGGGCCAGGCGCTGATCATCGCCGCGGTGCTGCCGCTGCTGGCGCTGGTGCGCGCCTCGGCCCCGCGCCTCGCGCCGCGGGTCATCGCCGCCGGCTCGTGGGGGGTGGTGCTGACGGGCGGGTTCTGGTTCGTCCAGCGCCTGGTGGCGCCGCTCTAGCCGCGGCGCCCGCGCAGGCGCGCCGCCAGCAGCGCGAACAGCCCTTCGGCGGTGCGCAGCTCCTCGACGCGCAGCAGCTTCATGAGCCCGAAACCGGCGGCGAGCGCGAACACGAACGCGCCCAGCACCAGCGCCGCCTCGCCCAGCAGGTGGTCCTGCCAGCGCCCGCCCAGCGCCATCAGGGCCAGGCCGCACACCAGCACCACCAGCGACGCCGCCAGGGCGACCCGCACCACCGTGGTCACCATGCGGCGGCCTTCGATCGGGCCGACGCGGCGCCGCAGGTAGAAGCCGAGCTGGAGCATGTTGCCGATCGAGGTCACCGAGGTCGCGAGCGCCAGCCCGAGGTGCTCGAGGCCGAGGAAGCGCAGGGGCCCGATGAACAGCAGGTTGAGCGCCAGGTTGAGCGCCACCGAGACGAAGCTGGCCTGGACCGGAACGCGCGTGTCGCCCAGGGCGTAAAACGTGCGGGTCAGCACGCCGACCGCCGCGAACGCCGGCAGCCCGACGCAGTACATCACCAGCGCGTTGCCGGTCTGCACGGTGTCGAACCAGTGGAAGTGCCCGTGCTGGTAGAGCAACGCGATCACCGGGCGGGCCAGCACCGCGAGCCACAGCGCCGCCGGCACGGTGAGGAAGAACACCAGCCGCAGCGTCGCCGACAGCGTGCTCTTGAGCGCCGGCATGTCGCGCGCGACCGCGGCGCGCGACAGCGCCGGCAGGCTGACGGTGGCGAGCGCCACGCCGAACACCCCGATCGGCAGCTGCATGATGCGGAACGCGTACCACAGCCACGACACGCTGCCCTGCTGGAGCAGGCTCGCGATCTGGGTGCTGACCAGGAGGTTGAGCTGGGTGGCGGCGAGCCCGATGGTGGCGGGGATCATGAGCGTGGCGACACGGCGCACGCCCGGATGCCCCGCCGGCCACTCGAAGCGCAGCTTGAAGCCCAGGGCCGCCAACGCCGGGAGCTGGCAGCCGAACTGCAGCAGCCCGCCCAGCAGCACCCCGATCGCCATCGCCAGGATCGGCGGCTGGCCCAGCGCCTTGCAGGCCGGGATCAGCGCCACGCCGAACACGATCATGCCCAGGTTCAGCATGGTGGGCGCGAGCGCCGGCACCGCGAAGCGGCCGCGCGCGTTCAGCATCCCCATCGCCGCCGCGGCCAGCGCCACCGCGGGCAGGAACGGCAGCATCACCCGCGTCAGCATCACGGTGAGCTCGATCTTCCCCGGCACCCTGGCGAAGCCGGCGGCGAAGGCGCGCACCAGCCACGGCGTGGTGAGCCAGCCCACCACGCACAGGCCGAGCAGCACGGCCAGCAGGGTCGACATGAGCTGGCGCCCCAGCGCCCACGCCGCCTCCTCGCCACGGTGGTGGTGGTACTCGGTGAAGGTGGGCACGAACGCCGACGACATCGCGCCCTCGGCGAACAGGTCGCGCAGCAGGTTGGGGATGCGGAACGCCACGTTGAAGGCGTCGGACGCGAAGCCGGCACCGAACAGGATCGCCATGACCTGCTCGCGCGCCAGGCCCAGCACCCGCGACAGCAGCGTCGCGGCCCCCACCGTGCCGGCGTCGCGGGCGACCTGCAGCTCCTCGCCCGCTCCCATCGACGGCTCGCGTGCCCCGCTGGTTGTCATGCGCGGGCGTCCCTGCTAGCGTGCCGCGCCATGCTGCCGATGGCCGTGGCCGCGCCCGACACCCTGCTGACGCCCGCCCGGGCCGCGGTGCTGGGCGCGGTGCAGGGGCTGAGCGAGTTCCTGCCGATCTCGAGCAGCGCCCACCTGTACGTCATCCCCAGGCTGTTGGGCTGGCAGTACGGCGGGCTATCGTTCGACGTCGCGCTCCACGGCGGCACCTTGGTCGCGCTGCTGGTCGCGTTCGGCCGCGACTGGCTGCGCCTGGCGGCGGACGCGCTGGGACCCACCGGCGAGCGCCGTTCCGACGCCCGCCACATGTGGCTGTGGCTGGTGGTGGCCACGATCCCGGGCGCCATCGCCGGCAAGCTGCTCGAGAAGTCGGCCGAGGAGCACCTGCGTTCGCTCCCGCTCCAGGCCGCCCTGCTGGTGGTGTTCGGCTTCCTGCTGTGGTTCGTCGACCGCATGATGTCGCCCGGCAACGACGGGCGCCGCCCCGGCTGGGGCGCGGCGATCGGCATGGGGCTGGCCCAGATGCTGGCCCTGGTGCCGGGGGTGTCGCGCTCCGGGATCACCATCACCGCCGGGCGCGCCTCCGGGTTCTCGCGCCTCGCCGCCGCGCGGCTCTCGTTCCTGCTCGCCACCCCGATCACGCTCGGCGCCGTGCTGCTCGAGGGCCGCCACATGGTGCTCGACGTCGCCCCGGCCGCGCTCGCCGCCGGGGTGATCACCTCGGCGCTGGTCGGCATCCTTGCCATTCGTGGCCTCCTGCGCTGGCTCGCGCACGCGGGCTTCGGCGTGTTCTTCGCCTACCGGGTGGCGCTGGCGCTGGTGATCGTGCTGTCGATGTTCCGCCACTGACCGCCGCTCAGGTCGGCCGGTCCTTGCGGGTCATGCGGTCCGTGAAGTAGCGGTTGAGCCGGTCGCGCAGGCTCAGGCGCGCGCGGTGCAAACGCGACTTCACCGCCGCCACCGTGAGATCGAGCGTATCCGCGACCTCGGCGTTCGACAGCTCGTCGTTGTCGCGCAGCTGGAACACGGTGCGCAGCTCCTCGGGCAGGCGGCTGACGCTGTCGGCCATGACCTCCCGCAGCTCGGAGGTCAGCAGCTCATCGACCGGCTGGCTCGACCAGTCCGGGATCTCGAGCGTCTCGGCGTCCTCGTTCTTGCTCTGCGATTGCTCGAGCGACACCAGGTTGTCACGCCGCTTGCGGTACTTCATCAGGCTGGCGTTGGTGGCGATGCGGTAGAGCCAGGTCGAGAAGGTCGATTCGGCCTTGAAGTTCTTGAGCCCGCGATAGGCGGACAGGAACGCGTCCTGGAGCGCCTCCGAGGCGTCGTCCTCGTGGCGCAGGATCTTGAACGACAGCCGGTAGACCTTGTCGCGATAGCGCCGCACCAGCTCGTCGAAGGCGCGCGTGTCGTTCTGCTGCGCCAGCGCCACCAGCTCGGCGTCGCCGAGCTGCCGGTAGTCCGGGTGCCGCGCGGGCGGCGCGGGCGGCGCCGTGGCGGGCGCTCCGCGCCGCGTCGCGGCAGTCGCCGCCGCGGGCGCCGGCATCGCGGGCGCCGGGCGCGGCGCGGGTTCGGGCCTCGACGCCGGCGCCGCGGGAGACGCGATCGGGGTGCGGCGCCCCGGCCCGGCGGCGGTGGAGACGCGCTTCGGAGCGGGCTTCGCCCCCGAGCTGGCGCGCGGCTTCGCCGCCGCCCGCGCCGGGCGCCGCGTGCCGCTCTTCGCCCGCGTCCGGGCGCGCCCGCGCTCGCTCATCGGACCGCTCCCGAGCGCGCCGCCTCGACGCCGGGCGCCTCGCGGATCGCGGCCGGGGCCGGCGCTCCGGCCGCGGCCTCGTGGACCACCGTCCCCTCAATCACCGTGAAGCGCGGGAACGCCTGCAGCAGCGCCGCGGGCTCGAGGCGGTGGAGATCCGCGCTCCACACCACCAGATCGGCGGCGGCCCCGGCGGCGAGAATGCCGAGCCGCGGCCACCACCCGGCGAGCCGTGCCGGAGCGGCAGTGTAGGCGGCGAGTGCCTGATCGAGCGACAGGCGCTGGGCCGGGACGAATCCGCCCCGCGGCGTGCCGTCGGCGCGCTCGCGCGTCACCGCGGCGTGGAGCCCGGCGGCGATGCTCGGATCCTCGACCGGGGCGTCGGAGCCGAAGGCCAGCAGCGTGCCGTGGTCGAGCAGGGTGCGCCACGGGTAGCTCGAGGCGGCGCGCCCGGCCCAGAAGCGTCCCACCAGCTCGAGATCCGAGGTGCAGTGGACCGGCTGCATGCTGGCCGCCACGCCGAGGTGGGCGAAGCGCGCCACGTCGGCGGGATCGACCAGCTGGGCGTGCTCGATGCGCGGCGGCAGCGCGACACGAGCCGCCGCGGGTCCGGCGGCCCCGAAGGCTTCGAGCGAGGCGCGGCAGGCCCGGTCGCCGATGGCGTGGATCGCCACCGAGAGCCCGCCGGCGAGCGCCCGCCCCACGATCGCGACCAGCTCGCGGGGCGCGATCAGGTCGAGCCCGGTGAGGCTGGTGCCGTCGTAGGGCGCGAGCAGCGCCGCGGTGCGCGAGCCGAGCGTGCCGTCGGCGAACAGCTTGATCGCGCCGAGGCGGAACCATTCGTCGCCGGCGCCGCTCCGCTGCCCCTCGGCCAGCGCCTGATCGAGCGCGGCGTGCGGCAGGTGCATCAGCACGCGCAGCCGCGGCCCGGAGTCGCGCGCCAGCGTGCGCAGCAGCCGCTGCGCGTCCGCGCCCTCGAAGTCGTGGACCGCGGTGACCCCCAGGGCGTGGAGCCGGCGCGCGGCGCGCCGCACCCGCGCCAGGTCGGCGCCGTCGCCGGCCTCGGCCTCGAGCGCCGCGAACGGCCGCACCGCGTGCTCGCGCAGGATCCCGGTCGGCTCCCCGGCGGCGTCCCGCTCGATGCGCCCGCCCTCGGGGTCGCGGCTCGCGCGCGTGATCCCGGCGCGCGCCAGCGCCGCGCTGTTGACCCACAACGAGTGAAAGTCGCGGCTGTGGAGCAGCACCGGCCGGCCGCCGCTCACCTCATCGAGCGCCTCGCGATCGGGGGCCTCGCTCCAGTCGTTGGCGTCCCAGCCCCGGCCCACCACCACGCCCGGCCCGGGGCGCTCGGCGAGGTGGCGGGCCACCCGCTCGAGCGCGGCCGCGCGGCTCGCCGCGCCGGCGAGCGACAGCTCGTCGAGCGAGCGCGCCCATTGCAGCAGGTGGATGTGGGCGTCGCTGAGCCCCGGCGTCACGGTGGCGCCGCCGGCCTCGATGCGGCGGGTGTGGGGCGTGGCGAGCGGCTCGAGCTCGGCGCTCCGCCCCACGGCCACGATCGACCCGCCCGCGATCGCGATCGCGTCGGCGCCGGCGAGCGCGCCGCCCTCGGACCACGGGCGCGCCCCGGTGATCAGCAGATCGCAGGTCGTCGGCTTCACGATTCCCATGCCTCCACGGGATTGCGCAACACGCCCACTCCATCGACGTCGACCTCGATGACGTCGCCGATCTCGACCGGGCCCACTCCGGCCGGCGTCCCGGTGGCGATGACGTCGTCGGGCTCGAGGGTCATGATGCAGGAGATGAAGCTGATCAGCACCGGGACCGGGAACAGCAGGTCCGCGGTGTCGCCCTGCTGGCGGCGCACGCCGTTGACGCGGCACTCGACACGGCGGTGTTCGGTCGGCAGCCCGGTGACGACCCACGGCCCCAGCGGCGCGAAGCTATCGAAGCCCTTCGCCCTTGTCCATTGCCCGTCGGCGCGCTGGTAGTTACGCGCCGAAACATCGTTGAAACAGGTCACCCCCGCCACCGCCTCCCCCGCCTGCTCGGGGGTGACGCGCCGTGCGGTGCGCCCGATCACCACCGCCAGCTCGGCTTCGGGATCGAGCCGGGTGACGCCGGGCGGGTAGCGCACCGCCTCGCCGTGGGCGATCACCGCGCTCGGCGGCTTGAAGAACAGCAGCGGCTCGCGCGGCGCCTCGCCCCCGGTCGCGGCCGCCGTCACGCTCTCGGCGACGTGGGCCTGGTAGTTTAGGCCCACGCACACGATCTTGCCCGGCCGGACCGGCGGCAGCAGCCGCGCCCCGGCGACCGCGTCGCGCTCTCCCGTCGCCACGCCACCGCGCCACGGGCTGTCGCTGAGCCTCACGAACACGTCGCCCTCGCGGCGACCGACGTGGGACGCGCCGTTCGAGACGTAGCGCGCGATCACCTCCGGCGCCTGGCTCACCTTGCGACCCGCGCCCGGCGTGGAGCTAAAAAGAGGAGGTTCCCCGTCGCTGTCCGTGAGCCGATCCCGGTGTCGCCTGAAACGATGGCACGTCCGCTTCGCTTCAACAATCGGCGCCGGAACCAACACAGCACGGATCGGACAGGCAACCTCGCTCCGCTGGTCAAGAGTGTCGAAGCAACCCGCGCGGGAATCAAGTCAAAATCTCGCCTTGCATCCATCGGCCCTCGGCACGCTTGCGGTCGCGCCCGTAAAGCGGCCACGCGAGTGTGCCGGTTCGCTCTGCTTCCCGCAAACGCCACCCGGGCACGAGTTCGACCGGCGTGAACCCGCGCATCGATTGACGCTTGCGTAGTGGCTCTGATAGCGTGCTTCGCCTCATGCCGTACCGTTACCCACGCGGTCGCAACGCCGCCGCCGAAGCCCTGTCCCGTAAGATCGACAAACGTTCCGCCCGGCTGGCCGTCATTGGACTTGGCTATGTCGGCCTGCCGCTCGCGGTCGAGTTCGCCGAGGCGGGGTTCAAGGTCACCGGCATCGACGTCGACGCGCGCCGGGTCCGTAAGTTGCTTGCCGGCGAGTCCTACATCCGCGATGTGCCGACCGCCGAGCTGGGCGCCCTGGTGCGCTCGGGGCGGCTGACCGCGACCACCGACTTCGCGGCCTTGAAGCACGCCGACGCGGTCAACGTGTGCGTGCCGACGCCGCTCTCGAAGCAGCGCGACCCCGACATGTCGTTCGTGGTCGCGGCCGCCGAGCAGGTGGCGCGTCACCTGCGGGCCGGGATGCTGGTGATCCTCGAGAGCACCACCTACCCTGGCACCACCGACGAGCTGATCCTGCCGCTGCTCGCGCGCAGCGGCCTCAAAGTGGGACGGGACTTCTTCCTCGCCTTCTCGCCCGAGCGCGTCGATCCCGGCAACCCGCGCTTCAACACCCGCAACATCCCCAAGGTGGTGGGTGGAGTCACCCCCACCTGCACCAGCGTGGCGGCGCGGCTCTACTCGCAGCGGCTCGAGCACGTGATCCCGGTGTCCTCGCCCCAGGTCGCCGAGATGGTCAAGCTGCTCGAGAACACCTTCCGCAGCGTCAACATCGGGCTGGTCAACGAGATCGCGCTGCTGTGCAGGCGGCTCAAGATCGACGCCTGGGAGGTGATCGAGGCGGCGGCGACCAAGCCGTTCGGCTTCATGCCCTTCTTCCCCGGGCCGGGCCTCGGCGGTCATTGCATCCCGATCGATCCCTTCTACCTGGCGTGGAAGGCGCGTGCCAGCGGGTTCGAGACCCGCTTCATCGAGCTGGCCGGGCACATCAACGGCCAGATGCCCGACCACGTGGTCGACCTGGTGGCGGAGAGCCTCAACCGGCGCGGCAAGGCGGTGCACGGCTCGCGCGTGCTGGTGCTGGGCGTCGCCTACAAGGCCGACATCGACGACATCCGCGAGAGCCCCTCGCTCGACATCATGCAGACCCTGATCGACCGCGGCGCGCGGGTCGAGTACAGCGATCCGTTCGTGCCCACGCTGGAGTTCGCGGGCCGCCGGTTCCGCAGCGTGCCGCTGACCGCCGCCCACCTGCGGCGCTTCGACTGCGCGGTGATCGCGACCGCGCACTCGGGCGTGCCGTACGCCGGCGTGCTCAAGTACTCGAAGGGCGTGGTCGACACCCGCAACGCGCTGCGCGGCCGCCGCTCCCGCAAGATCGTCCGGCTCTGATCGGAGCGCTCGCCCGGACCCGGGGCATGGCCAACGATCCCTCCCGCGGCCACTGGCTGCGCCGCGTGCTGCTCGCGGCGCTCGCCGGCGCGCTGATCGGCAAGTGGCTGATGCGCGGGGCGCCCGCCCCCACGGCCCGCAACGCCGGCGAGTTCCTGGCGCGCGCCAGCGCCGCCGGCTACACGCCCGCGGTCCTGATCTCGCTGGTGCTGTGGTTCGGGCTCGGGATCTAC
>Ga0318562_10000328_pt1 | contig 21945 bp, 19 predicted proteins | sample GRESIP066b5f18_FD_203688 | JGI IMG/M metagenome (GOLD analysis project Ga0318562, IMG submission 203688) | Tropical soil microbial communities from Luquillo Experimental Forest, Puerto Rico - GRE.SIPMG.066b5f18 | ecosystem: Environmental > Terrestrial > Soil > Tropical forest > Bulk soil... | reverse complement strand
GCAATAAGGGTACCGTTGTGGCCGTGAAGAATTTATTCTTCAGTGTGCCGGCAAGGCGGAATTTCCTGAAGAGTAATGCAGCAGAGATGCGCCACATCATTGATGAATTCATCCGGGTAGCCCTTTCATTTCCGGATATTTTCTTCTCGCTCACCAGCAATGGACAGGAGGTTTTTTATCTGGAAAGGGGGAGCCTTAAACAGCGTGCTGTTCAGGTGCTGGGCACCAGTCAGAATTCCAGGCTCGTATCTGTCCTGGAACATACCGATTATCTGGATATCATCGGTTTTGTGGGCAAACCGGAAACGGCGAAAAAGACCAGGGGAGACCAATACTTTTTTGTTAACAACCGCTTTATCCGCAGTGCCTACCTTCACCATGCAGTCATGAGCGCCTTCCAGGAAATGATCCCGGCAGACAGTTACCCGCTTTATGTTCTTTTCATAGACCTGGACCCTTCAAGGGTGGATGTCAATGTGCATCCCACCAAGCAGGAAATAAAATTTGAAGACGAAAAGATCGCCTATGCGTTTGTACAGGCAGCGGTAAAGCATGCCCTGGCCCAGTTCAGCATTACGCCCACCCTGGATTTTGACCTTGACCCGGAAATCCAGCGGCTCGATGCCATTAGCAAACCGCTGTCAGAGGAAAAAAAATCAGCGATCATTTCCTCCTCGCTTTACCAGACGTTCACGCAAAAAAACCAGGCGCATTTCATTGAGCCCAGCAACAAAAGCGAACTGAAGCATTGGCCTGATGCGCCGGACAGTGAAGGTGAAAATGCTCCCGAAGCGAAAACCGCAACCGGACGATCCGGGATAGACTGGATCGAAGAAGTTCCGCTCCTGCAGGTTCAGAAAGGCTACCTCATCTTGACTACCAGGAAGGGTTTTGTGCTGATCAACCAGCAGGCTGCCCATGAAAGGGTTTTGTATGAACGCTATGCGGAAGCCTCCAAAGGAAAATCCATCGCGGCTCAAAGAAGTTTGTTTCCTGTCAGCCTGGAGTTATCCCGTGCCGATGCTGCACTGCTGGGAGAACTCCTCGAAGACCTCCGGGATCTGGGATACCTGATAGAGCCGTTTGGAGGGGATGGTTTTGTGATTCAGGGAACACCGGCAGACGTTGTTCAGGGGGATGAAAAGGCTGCGATCGAATTGTTGCTTGAACAATACAAACATTTCAGTAAAGACAGGGTCTATTCAAGAAGGGAAAAACTTAACCGGTCTCTTGCGCGCCAGCACGCCATTAAGCCCGGAACAACTCTCGGAGAAAGGGAAATGCAGTCTCTCGTATCGGGTCTCTTCCATTGCGACCAACCTAATATTTCTCCGGGTGGGGACCCTACCTATCTGGAGTTTACTGAAGATTACCTGCAAAAACTATTTGGGAGGTGATTTTTCTTTTTTCTTTCTTTCATAGAAAGCATACCTCAACGTGAATGTCAGGGACTGATTTCTTCCTTTGGCTGGTCCCACTCCGGACAAACTCTGGGTATTGATGAAATCCGAAAACGCCCTGTCCCAGGCAAGATCAATCGTAAACCTTTTCCGGTCATACAGTATGGCCAGGAAATCACAAAATCTCCTGTGTCCGGGATCATATACGAGAATTCGGAGTCAGACTGCTGGGTTAATCATGATTGTCGGAACAAAAAAAGGGTCAATATTGCCTCAGGTAACCGGAAATAAACTTCTCAATGGCCTTTCTGACATCGATGCTGCTTCCGTTGCTGTTATTCACCAGAACGGAAAAGATCAGGAGGCGTTTCTTGTCTGTAATGAGATACCCGCTCAGGGCAACGACCCCGGAGAGAGAGCCCGTCTTTGCATAAATACGACCGCTGTCCTGCTTATAATAACTGCGCAGGGTTCCCAGGCCTCCTGTGGGCAACAGCCTCTTCATTCTCTCCAATCCGAATTCATTTTTCATTTGATTGAGCAGCCATACCATGTCTTCCGGAGTAAAGAGGTTGAACCGGCTCAGTCCGCTTCCGTCCACCCACCTGGGTCGTTGTGGAAGGCCTTTCAGATCCGAGGCCAGGAGTGTGTCGATTATTTTTTCATCGTTCATGAGCCCAAGTCTCACATTACTTGCCATCAGGAGGGTCTGCTCTGCAAAAAAATTGTCACTGCGCAGCATCATGGGCCTGTACATGGAATCCACTGGCTGTGAATGGATGGTTCTTAACACCGGGAGGCCAGAAAATAATCCTTTGGTGATACTTATATTTTTCCCCGTTGTATCCCGGAGTAATTCAAGCGCGGATAAAAGTCCATGGGTCACAAACGGGACATCCTGGGTCTTGTAAGATTCCGGTCCTTCCGTGATTTCAAAGATATTTTCTCCCAGGGCTCTTTTTACAAAGAAATTCTTGCTTCCCGTATCGGTTGCAAATTTTACTTTCCAGTTAAGCTCGGGCAGGGAAAATACAGAGGGTGTGGCCCCAAAGCCGGAGTTCTGACTGCTTTGTTTCTGGGACTGCTGCACCCAGCGGATCAGGTTTCCGTATACCGGCAGGGAACTTCTTTCCACCATATAGTCATCGTTGTAATCATCCCATGACCACCCCGCTCCCCAGGGTTCTTCCTGCCAGTTCGCATCGGCGATGTATATGGCATGCCTTGTTTTTTTCAAAAAATCAATGACCGGCTGAACCGGGTAATCCGGATGGAGCAGCGTCGGGTCGCCTGTTGGAAGAATAATCAGATCCGTATCCCTCTCGATATAACGCAGGGCCGTCAGGGAATCACCCAGGTATTTGAGCCCGGCATACAGGGAAAAGAGTTTGGTATTGCTGGCGGGGGTAAAATACTTGTCAGACTGGTATTTGTACAGGAACTTGTTTTCTCCGGGATCAAAGACACATATACCAATATGCGCAGTTTGCACGGCTGGATCATTTGGCAGCCCCGTGGGGGTGCTCTGTCCTATATTTTTCTGGGTAGTACAGGAGAAAAGTAGAAAGCCAAGAAGGCATAAAAGAAATGATGTTCTGAACTGAGGATTCGCGTACTGAAGGTAATGACCCCTGTTGTCCTGGTGCATTGATAAAAGGTTTGCTTAAATTTCTAAATAATGCTGTTGAATGGTCCATCCGGATTTATGTCAGCTTCTCTCCTGCGCGCGCAGCCATCTTTCGGGGACTTCGTTGCTGCTCGCCAGCAGGTAATCCTTATAGGAACAGGCAATGTATTTGTTATCCGGCATCTGCATCCACCAGCGGTTGGTCTTTTTACTCTGGAGAAAGATCGTCTCCACTTCGGCAAAGGCGGTGTGATATTCGACGAAGGAATCCCTTTCCTGCAGGGTGGCCTCCCGCTTTCCCCTGCTTCTTCCATCCAGCAGGTACCAGATCATCTGGCCGATTTGCCGGGCCGTCAGGTTGTCTTTGTCTTTTTCAGCCACATAACCGTAAATACCGATGGTGTTGACATTGGGGCTTAGACCCGCGAAACGCATCAGCGAGCAGGCCTCCTCACCTGTGAACCCGTTGGGCGAAAGGGTGCTCGCGGGTGCATACGCGTGGGCAATGGCCGATATATCGAAACTGAAAAGATTGGAATTGCGGATGACGGGCTCCATTTCCTCGATATTTTCCCTTACGCTGCCCAGCCTGAAACAATCAAAGCGCAATTTGTCCATCGTTTCCAGCATGTTGGGATGAACATAATAGCTCTGGAAGCCGATATGATTGTAATGGCGGATGTAATTGGGCTCGTCAGTCAGCATTTCCATCAGGAAATTGTCACTCTTGTACAAGGAATCAATATTCAGGTCAAGCAGCGCGTCCACGCAGGTCACCTCAATGATTTTTTTCCGCGCAGCATAGGTATTGTACTGGGCCAGGGTGAGATCATGGGATCCTCCCAGGATCACGACCGTTTTTCCTATTCCCGTCAGTTCCGTAACAACGGTCTTCAGGGCAGCATAGGTGTCGGACAGGCTTGCCCCTGTTTTAATATTTCCCACATCAGCCAGCTTCACGTCGGTGTGCCAGTAAAACATACTGTAGAACTGCTCACGGATATGATCAGGTGCGCTATGGAGATTCTTGGATTTCCTGGCTCCCCGTTCCTCTTTGCATCCCACCAGGATAATATCCGCCTGGAGAAGGTCAGGGAAGGATTCGTCATAAACACCAACCTGCTTGCCGATCTGGCCATCCTTGAATTCATCATCGCCGGAAATCTCATGCACATTGACCGGATCCAGAAAGTCAACGATATGCAGGTTATAGAGCATGAATCAATTCTTTGTTTCGGCAACAAACTTACAGTAAAAAAACGCAGGGATTCAATGGCGTTTTTAAAAATCGACCGTGAAATTATGCAGGTCATTGGCAAATGCATAGGAAACCCGGAAACCATACGTATCGCAGATTTGCTTGACGATGGCCAGGCCAAGTCCGTTACCTTCCGAATGGTCCCCCTTCCTGAACCGTTCAAATATTTCCCTGCTGTCAAAATCCAGTGCAGGCCCCGTATTGCTGATCACTAATCCTTCCCTGCGCAGAAGCAGACTTATGGAACCAGGAATCCTGTTATGCCGAATCGCATTGCTCAGCAGATTATTTACCATGATTTCCGCCAGGTATTCATTCATGGGAACAGAAACCGCTTTCATCTCCGTTTTTACCTCGAGCTGGCCTGACCGCGTAATATCCTCCAGCTGGGATAACTTTTCGCCGATCAGTTCTTTTAAATCGACCGGCTTTACCGCCGTGAACTGGTTGTTTTCAATCTTGGAGAGAAGCAGCAGGGACTGGTTCAGTTTGGTCAGGCGTCTCACTCCGTCATAAATATCCTGGAGCTGTTTGACCTGCACTTCATCCAGGTTTTGCCCCTGGATCAGCAGGTCCAGCTTGGAGTTTATTACGGCCAGGGGTGTATGCATTTCATGGGATGCGTTATCCGCAAAGGTTTTCAGGGTTTCGTAATCCTTTACAATCTTTCCGGTCATCAGCTGCACGGCCGAGTCCAGGTCGCGGAATTCATCAATATCGGTCGGGCCCGCACCGGCATACTTCTTGGAAGAGAGATTAAACTGCCTGATGGCCTGCAGGGTATTGTGAAATGAAATCCAGGTATTCCGGAAAAGAAACCTGCTCGTAAAGAGCAGGATGACAAGCAACAACCCGATCACACCGACGGTGATCAACACGATGAGCCACACAAGAGACTCTGTTTCGTGTTCCGACTTGGTCACGGAGGCCATATAGAGCTGCCTGTCGATGGTAACCGGAAATACAAGCTGCCTGAATGCATCATTGTCCTGTTCCCTCGGATCATACACGGTAATATTTCGGAATCTTCTCCGGAAGCCCTGGTCTGTCGCGACAAAACTGGTGTGCTGATCTTTATAATTGGTGGCCGCCGGGAGTCTGTTGTTGGTACGAACAAAATCCAGGATCTCTGCTTCCTCGACCCTGAGCGCATTGTCAAGCTGGTGGATCAGGGCGTACCGGACAATAAAATAATAGCATATGCTCCCCGCCACGAGTACTGCTACCGTGGCAAGTATGCTGACGCGATTGTATTTACTGATCAGTTTCAAACGACGGTGAATTTATATCCCATTCCGTAGACTGATTGAATATAGTCCGGTGTGCCTGCTTCTATCAGTTTGCGACGAAGGTTTTTTACGTGGGTATAGATAAAATCAAAATTGGCAGCCTCTTCCATCTCATCTCCCCAGAGATGACCTGCGATGGCGTTCTTCGAGATAACACGGTCCTTGTTGTTTACAAAATACAGGAGGAGCTGGTATTCCTTTCGAGTCAATTCCAGCAATCTGTTGTTCACCCTGGCTGTTCTTGCCTGGGTATCAATGAGGAGTTCATTAACATGCAGAATATTGCTTCCGCCAAAACTTCTTCTCCGGATAATGGCCTTCACACGGGCTACCAGCTCTGACAAATGAAATGGTTTTGCCAGGTAATCATCTGCCCCCATCTGGAGCCCGGCAATCCGGTCCTCCAGTGAATTCCTGGCCGAAATGATCAATACCCCGTCCATTTTTTCATCCTCCTTGAGTTGCCTGAGAAGATCAAGGCCATTACCACCCGGCAGGGTAATATCCAGCAGGATGCAGTCATAATCAAAGGAGTCAATTTTTTCCAGGGCCACATGGTAGTCCATGGCTACATCGCAGGTGTAGTTTTCCAGTTTCAGGCAGCTGACGATGCTTTCACTGAGTGACTTTTCATCTTCAATGATCAATATCCTCATTTTTGGAGATTATGGCAGTTCAAAAAATGAAGCCTGCTGTACTAAAAACAAACAGGAAAGTTAGTGCATGTTGACATACGAAATCTTCAGTTTTCCTTCAGAATCTCCCTTTACTTTCACCCAAACTTTCCTCCTGACAGTCACCTACCATTAAATAAAAAAATCATGAAACATCTAATTGTCCGGCTGCTGCTCTGCTTTGCAGCAGTCAGTTTTTCAGGTCATAGCATTGCCCAGTCAACCAGTGGTTTTCGCCTGGCAGCGGCATACCCGATTCCGAGTGCCGGTGGATGGGACTATATTTCAGTCGGTCCCGGTAACGGAAGGATTTATGTTTCCCATGGGACGCAGGTAAATGTCCTCAACCAGAAGACGGGTGATTCCGTGGGAGTAATTCCCAATACCACCGGTGTTCATGGCATCGCCTTTGTACCTTCCCTCAACAAGGGGTATACCAGCAACGGAAGGCTGAACAACGTGACTGTTTTTGATCTGGCAACCAATCAGGTTCTCACACAAATTGCTACCGGCCAGAATCCGGATGCGATCATGTACGATGACTACTCCAAAACGATCATAACCTGTAATGGACGCAGTCAGGACCTGAGCATCATTGATCCTTCCACGGGCCAGGTAAAGGCAACCATTCCAGTAGGCGGCAAGCCGGAAACAGCGGTATCAGATGGTGCCGGCAAAATATTCGTCAACATTGAAGACAAAAACGAAATTGCCGTGGTGAACCTCGCCACCAGCGCTGTGATTAACCGCTGGCCTTTGGCTCCCGCCGAGGGTCCGACCGGACTGGTCATAGATACTAAAACCAAGAGACTTTTTGCCGGATGCGAAAAATTATTGGTTGTCATGGATGCCACTTCAGGCAGGATCGTCGACAAGCTTCCTATAGGTAACGGATGCGACGGTGTAGGATTTGACAGTAAGTTGAAGTATGTTTTTGCGTCCTGCGGGGAAGGAACCCTGGCAGTCATCCAGGAATTGTCGGCTGACCAGTTCAAGGTCATTGACAATGTTCCTACCAAACGAAGCGCACGCACCTGTGCAGTGGACGAAACAACACATGAAGTATTTCTGCCTGCTGCCGAAATGGAAAAGGACAGCAAGCCGGGTGAGCGGCCCAGAATGATTCCCGGCACTTTCCAGGTCCTGGTAGTCAGAAAATAGGGCCCCGGACGAAAAAGCCAGGATCGCTTATCTTTGCCGCATGGACGAATTGATTCAGCAGATTGAAGCTTACAGGCAGGAGATAGATTCAATTGCACCCAACGGACCGGATTCCCTGGAAGCATACCGCATCCGGTTTCTCGGCAGCAAAGGAGTGGTTAAGAATCTCTTTTCGGCAATGAAAAATGTGTCCGGGGAAAAGAGAAAGGAGTTGGGTCAGGTCCTCAATGAATTCAAACAATATGCGGAGGCAAAATATGAGGCCTGGAAGGCCGGCTCTGCTGAATCACCGGAAGAAAAAGCATCCACAATTGACCTCAGTCTGCCCGCTGACCCGGTTCCCCTGGGCAGCCGCCATCCCATCAGCCTGGTGAGAAATGAAATCGTTCACATCTTCGGCCGGCTTGGTTTTTCTGTTGCAGAAGGTCCCGAAATAGAAGATGACTGGCATAACTTTACCGCCCTGAACCTTCCGGAAAATCATCCTGCGCGTGACATGCAGGATACATTTTATATCCACCGCAACCCTGACTGGTTGCTTCGGACTCATACCAGCAGTGTGCAGGCCCGGGTCATGGAAAAGCAAAAACCTCCAATTCGCATTATCTGTCCGGGACGGGTATACCGCAATGAGACAATCAGCGCAAGGGCCCATTGCTTTTTCCATCAGACTGAAGGCCTTTATGTCGATGACCATGTTTCTTTTGCCGATCTGAAACAAACCTTGTACTTCTTTGTACAGGAGATGTTTGGAAAGAATGTGAAGGTGAGGTTCCGCCCTTCCTATTTTCCCTTTACCGAGCCGAGTGCTGAAATGGATATTGATTGCCGGATCTGTGGGGGCAGCGGCTGTAATGTTTGTAAATATACCGGGTGGGTGGAAATTCTCGGCAGTGGCATGGTGCACCCCAAAATGCTCGAAAACTTCGGAATTGACAGCTACCGGTACAGCGGTTTTGCATTTGGAATGGGCATTGAACGCATCTGCCAGCTTAAATACCGGATCAACGACCTTCGTTTGTACTCGCAAAATGATATCCGGTTCCTGAAACAGTTCACTGGCGCGGTCTAACTCGACCGGCAAGGCCATCCTTACCAGGGGAATCTGACGAATATTTTCAACTCAGCGGGCACTGAGCCTGCGTAATTCAGTACAATGGATACAATCTGCGTTTGCGGGGCGGGGACCATGGGCAGCGGTATTGCACAGTTAGCTGCACAAAGCGGATTCAACACTTTATTGTATGACCTGGATCAGCAGATCCTCGGGACGGCCAGGCAAAAGATTGACAAAGATTTCCAGTTGCAGGTTGAAAAAAAGAGGATCCCCCTATCGGAAATGGAGGCCTCTACAAGGCGCATTTTTTTTACAGATAAAATTGGGGACTGTGTTGCGGACCTCGTCATTGAAGCCATTGTAGAGAGAGTGGAGCCGAAAATCGCCCTGATGAACCGGCTTGCAGAATTCAATTCACCCAAAACCATTTTTGCTACCAATACTTCTTCCTTATCGGTAACCCGGATTGCGGAGCAAACCAGGTATCCTGAAAGAATGATCGGAATGCATTTTTTCAATCCGGCAACTGTTATGAAACTCCTGGAACTGGTCACGACTCCATTCATCGCCAAGACCACGATTTCAGCTGCCTGGCAGGTGGCCACACAAATGAAAAAGGTTCCGGTTGTCTGCCGGGACGCGCCCGGGTTTATCGTGAACCGGGTCGCAAGACCCTATTATCTAGAGGCATTGAAGCTGGTGGAAGAATCAGGCACGGATTTCGAAGCGGTGGATGTGCTGATGGAAGCTTCAGGATTTAAAATGGGACCGTTCCGTCTGATGGACCTGATTGGAAATGATGTGAACTACACGGTCAGTTGTTCATTGTATGAAGCGCTGGGGCAACCTCCGCGATTACGTCCTTCGCCCCTCCAGGAACAAATGGTGCTCAAAAAGGAACTGGGCAGGAAAACCGGCAAGGGGTACTACTCCTACGGCCCGGGAGGCCGATAATTTTCTATGGCTTAAGTTTGCAGAAATTACCTAACGAATGCCTATTGATGAAAGTACAGCCGGGAAAGATTCGGAGCGTATATTGGTCACGGGGGGAACCGGTTTTCTCGGCGCCTATATCATAAAGGAACTGGTCAGCAGGAACTACCCGGTAAGGGCTATACGAAGGACGAATAAACTTCCTTTTTTTATTCCGGCTGCCGCCCTGGCCAGGGTGGAATGGGTGGATGGCGATATCCTTGATACCTGCAGTCTGGAAGAGGCAATGGAAGACGTCCGGGCAGTCGTACATGCCGCTGCCAAGGTCTCCTTCTCACCCGCAGACCGGGAGGAATTGTACAAAACCAATATTATCGGAACAGCCAATGTCGTCAATGCCGCCCTGGAAAGAAAAATCGAAAAGCTGATCTACGTGAGTTCGGTGGCGGCCCTGGGCAGATCCATGAATGGAGCTACGATCAATGAAGGAAGTCAATGGGAAAAAATAAACCTGAATACGAACTACGCCAAGAGTAAATACCATGCAGAAATGGAAGTGTGGCGGGGCATCGGTGAGGGACTATCAGCAGTTGTGGTGAATCCAAGTACGATTCTGGGATACGGAGACTGGAACAATTCCAGTTGTGCCATTTTTAAAAATGTATACAACCAGTTCCCCTGGTACACCAACGGAATCAATGGCTTTGTGGATGTGGAAGATATTGCAAAAGTTGTATCAGGACTGCTGGAATCTTCCATTTCCGGGGAAAGGTTTGTACTTAGCGGGGAGAACTGGTCCTTCAGGCAGTTGTTCAATGCTATAGCAGACGGATTTTCCAAGAAGCACCCAAGTCGGGAGGCTACCGCCCTGATGGCAGCAGTAGCCTGGAGGGTGGAAAGGGTAAAATCATTTCTCACCGGGGCTCCTTCCCTGCTCACCAGGGAAAGCGCCAGACTTGCCCGGAATATCACTTACTTCGATAGCAGCAAAATCCTTCAATACCTGCCAGGTTTTCGTTTTACACCCCTTAAGCAAACCATCGTACAGTCCTGCAATGCCTACCTGGTTCAGGAGAATCAGCGCAGTTGATATTCTGGCAATTCACATACTTGGAAGAAGACTAATTCGTTTATAATTGGCCCTTACCCGAACAGGCAGAACTCGGCTGGCAACCCGGACAAACCTGGTGTTTGCAGAAAAATTCTCCTGGCCGATTTAGATTCTACAGTCTATTTTGTTTAATGAAGCGCACAAAAACATTACCCATGAAGCTCATTTCCTGCATGACGGCAACACTTTTTTGGTCACTGATTGCTTTTTCCCAGGATAAATATTTTACGGTTACCGGTAAGGTCATTGATGAAAAGACAAGGCAGCCGATGCCCAATGCTTCGGTGTTCTGCCAGAACACGACCATCGGAACCACCTGCGACAGCTCTGGCAGTTTTTTTCTCCGCCTGACCAATGGCGGCTATGACCTGGTCGTTTCCTATACCGGGTACGAAACAAAGGTCACCAGAATCAGCAATGGAAATAAGGAGAACAGTGGCCTCACACTTGAATTGAAGGAACAGGACAAGAGTATGGCTGAAGTGGTGGTGGCCGGCAGCGCGGAAGTGGCTGACGGGTGGACCAGATACGGTCGTTTCTTTCTCAACAATTTTATCGGCACCACGCCCAATGCGGACCAGTGCATCATCGAGAACAAGGATGCCCTTAAATTCTACTTCTACAAAAAAAGAAATAAGCTGAAAGTAAGAGCCAAGGAAGACCTTATCATTACCAACAATGCCCTTGGTTACAGGATCAGGTACCAGCTTGATTCATTTGTCTATGAATACAACAATAAGGTGGGCAGTTATACAGGATACCCTTTGTTTGAGGAACTTACCGGCACGCAGGACCAGCAGAATACCTGGAAAAAGAACCGGTACAGGTCCTATCTAGGCTCAAGGCTTCATTTCATGCGAAGCCTCTATGACAGCACTCTTTCAGATGAGGGATTTGATATTGAAATGTCCGATTCGATGGATAATAATCGGTTTACAGCACTTAAGAACCCCTATGACGGCAAATATTACAATGTAGACAGCGGGGATGTGGAGATTAACATAAAAGGCCGTCTGCGAATTAATTTCCGAAACCTGGTTCCGGATAAAAGATACCTCACCGAAAATAATTTTCCCCCCACTGCGAAACTTCAGATTTCGATCCTGGACATAAGCGATGGTTTTGTCATTGAGGAAAACGGTTATTTCTATGAGCAATCCGAAGTAACCAATGTCGGATACTGGGCCTGGAAAAAACTGGCAGAACTTCTGCCATACGACTACAACCCGGAATAGTACAGACCCCAGCCGTGTGACAATTGCTGCTATTTCAGGTTTCGAACTCTTTCCCAGAGTTCCGGGATGCGCTTTATCCAGATAAGCTCCTTCTTTTTGACAAGTGCATCTTCTGCCGGAGATCCAAAGTATACCTTATTGCCTTCGAGAGAGGCCGCAACCCCGCTTTGTGCGTAAACAACCACGTTGTCTCCGATGGTCAGGGTCTTGCTAACACCTACCTGGCCCCACAGCACCACCCCGCTGCCAATGTCGACCGCCCCTGCTATCCCAACCTGGGCAGCGAAAAGACAATTCTTTCCAATAACTGAATCATGACCGATGTGGATCATATTGTCCATTTTGGTTCCTTTCCCGATCAGGGTATCGTGGGTAACCCCCCGGTCGATGGTGCAGCCCGCCCCTATTTCCACATCATCTTCAACGACCACGCGCCCGCAGCTCAGCATCTTGCGGTACCATATCTCGCGATCTTTCTTGCTGTTGTAATAAAAGGCGTCGGACCCGATAACGGTCCCCGCCTGGATGAGGACATTATTTCCAATCACGCAGTGATCGAGTATGACAACATTTGGATGGATAACACAATTCTTACCAATGGATACGTGGTGGCCTATGAAAGCTCCCGGGTATATATATGTACCTTCTCCGATTTGCGCAGAATCACTGATGTTTTTGACTGCCGGTTCAAAAGGCCGGAAATGTCTGACAATCTTAAGATAGGCTTCAAATGGCAGGTCCACGACAAGGAGGGCTTTTTCGGGAGGGCAATCTATCATTTTATTGATGATGATAAAACTTGCGGCAGACTGAATACAGATATCGTAGTACTTGGGATGATCTACAAATACGAGGTCCCCTTGTTCTACCTTGTGAATCTCGTTAATGCCGGTGGCATGCCCTTCCTTGTTGCCGGACAGGGTAGCACCCAGGAATTCTGCCAGCCATGACAAAGGAACAGGAGAAGGAAATTTCATGCTTTAAATTTTGCTGTAAACCTACGCTAAAATCCTGCACCGTCTTCCTGTCCCCTTCTGCACATTAAACCCACTGCAGCATGAACCAGGGGGAGATGCCGACAGCATGCGGTTCTTGGGGTTGACCGTTCTGTCTTAACAGTTTTTTATAACAGGCCTGCGCTGTAAGGTTAGCATAGGAATAGGGGAGCAAACAGTGTCGCTTTGGCGAAGGTTGCATTATGCCCATTGATGGAGTCGATACCAATTCGTAAAGATGGTTTCCTGAAATTCAGTAATGATCAATGTTCTATGAGTCAGGACAGCTTACGGCACATGCAAACAAAGGCAGTTTGGTTGGCTATTGCGGTTGCCGGTGATGATGGTGAGCCGGATTTCAACGCGCCTTATCCACCGTCTCAAAAAAAATGTGCATAAAATTTATTGGAAATTTTTTTTAGATAGAGAAAATTCTTTTTAATATTGTGTAGGGAAATTTATTTCCCCGTACTTACTAACCCATCCAAATAATAAAAAGTCCCGCCAAATGGCGGGATTTTTTATTTTACAGGGTGGCCGGCACTCTCGCCGGCAGCCTGCAAAGATTGAGTTACTATGCCGTCATATATAAGCCCTTCCAGGTACTTTCTAAGTTTTCTACCTCTGAAGGGAAGCGTTGCCTTAAAGATTTGTTTGACGTTCCCGGAGATGTATATCCCGTTGGACGGCTCGATTATGACAGTGAAGGGCTGCTGATCCTGACCAATGACAAGGACCTGAACCATCGCCTCCTGCATCCGAAGTTTGGTCATCAGCGAGAGTATTGGGTACAGGTGGAAGGGGTCATGAACCCTTCTGATTTCCTAAAGCTGCAATCCGGGGTGGAGATTTCCCTGGAAGGAAAAACCTACCAGACAAAGCCCTGCATAGCAAGACCGCTGTCGTATTCGGTGATTGTTCCGGAAAGAAACCCGCCGATTCGTTTCCGCAAAAACATTCCCACCTGCTGGATCAGCCTGGTGCTCACGGAGGGTAAAAACAGGCAGGTTAGAAAAATGACTGCCAGCGTGGGCTTTCCCACCTTGCGGCTGATTCGTTACAGGGTCGAAAAGCTTTCGATTTCCGGTATGGTCCCCGCGGACATACAGGTGCTGGACAGACAAGAAATCTATCGCGGTTTGTTTGCCGCTCAGGACGGCAGGTCTTCGGATGACTGACTTACGCGCAATGCTCCTGCTTCAGTCAATAAGGTTCTCGGACTTGATTCCCGACAAACAGCACGCAAGGGTGCTTCTCCTGATATGGTTTCCGGTCTCAATGGTATGACCTGCTAATGGTTCATTCCTCTATTCGGATGGACTTATTTCTTATCTTTCCACCTTAAATCTTGACACTATGCTGAAATCCATGACTGGATTCGGGCGGGCAGAACAGACGGTAGGCGATAAGACATTTCTGGTTGACATCAAATCTTTAAACGGGAAGCAATTTGAACTGCAGCTTAAATTGCCCGGATTCCTGAAACCCTTTGAATTTGAGATCCGCAAATTGCTTTCTGAGAAACTAGGCCGGGGAAGTCTGGATTGCAGCATCAGTCTCAAGCAGACAGGCAATGCCAAGCCGGTTACCATCAATACGGATTTGGCAAAAGCCTATTATAAAGCCCTGGCTGACCTGTCATCTGAACTGAGTCTGGATCCCTCCAATATCCTGAGCACGCTGGTTAAACTCCCGGAAGTGATTACGCCGACTACCGACACGCTTACGGACGAAGAATGGGAGCAGTTTAACAAAGTCATCCAGCTGGCGATTGACGACCTGAATGTCCACAGGCTGGATGAAGGAAAATCCCTGGAAGAAGATTTGCGCCTGCGGATCAGCAACATCGTCAAACAACAGGAAGAAGTGGTCAGGCTCGAGCCTCTTCGTCAGCAAAAGATAAAAGACGGGCTCAAAAAACTGCTGGAGGATCAGGTCGGCAAGGAAAATTTTGATTCCAACCGGCTGGAACAGGAAATCATTTACTACATAGAAAAGATTGATATCAGTGAGGAACAGGTAAGACTTAAAAATCACTGCGAGTATTTTAGTACGGTAATGGACGATCCGGAAGAGAGCAAGGGCAAGAAACTGTCTTTTATCCTGCAGGAAATCGGCAGAGAGATCAATACTACAGGCTCTAAAGCCTATGACTCGGCGATCCAGAAATTTGTTGTGCTGATGAAAGATGAACTCGAAAAGGCCAAGGAACAGGTTCTGAACGTCCTGTAAACCGCACGTAGTTATCAATATGCCGACAAAAAACAATGCCATTCCTCCATGGGCAAGGTATCCTGAAGTCAGGCAAAGAGGCCGGTGCGGCCGGATCCGGACCATGATGAATTCATCTGATTGAATCTATTTTTGTAAAAATATCCGATTTGAAAAAGAAAATCCTATTGCAGGCCGCTTGTTGCTTTTTTTTAGTTGCCTGTACCCTGACAACCGGAGTCTTTGAGAAAAATGTGGCCGTTCCCGGACAGGAATGGGAAAGCAGTTTCAAGCCGGAGATCGTCTTTGGAATTCAGGATACATCCTCCCTGTATAATATTTATTTTGTACTGCGTCATACCGAGGCGTATAGCTTTAACAATATCTGGATCAGTGCCACTGTTCATCAACCCGGCGACACCGGAGTCAGAACCCTGCGTTATGACCTGACCCTGGCCACGAACGATAAGGGGTGGATGGGTGCGGCCATGGATGATATTTATGAAAACAGGATATTGATTCAACCCCAAACCAAATTCAGAAGACCCGGCGAATATCATTTTACCATTGAACAGATCATGCGTCAGGATCCCCTGAAAAATGTGCTGAATGTGGGCATTCGTGTGGAAAAAGTCAATCAGTAGCCATTCAGAGGCCGGGTATTTGTCTTCATGCATGAAACCGTTCCGCCGGGGAACTGTCGATCTCCGACCAAACGACAACATGAGCATCTTCAAAAAAAAGAGACTGCTGTTTGCAACCATCATTTATTGGTTTCTGCTGGTATATATCGTGGCCGGTATTGTCTGGTGGTTTATCGCCCTGGAACAGCAGAACCGGCAGATGATGAATTTCAGGATGCAGCAGCTGAGAACGGATGGTAGCACCTATGTTAAGGATGCCGCGCGCATCCGGCTGGAGGCGGGCCGTAAAACTGCCCAGTACATTGGTGAAGGGCTCACTTTCATCGTTCTGTTCATGGCTGGCGCCATGTTCGTATATGTCCCTGTGAGGAGACAAATCAAACTTCAGCTACAGCAGCAAAATTTCATGATGGCCGTCACCCATGAGCTAAAGACCCCCATTGCCGTTGCAAAGCTGAACCTCGAAACCCTGCAGAAATACAAGCTGGAGGAAACCAGGCAACAGAAGATCATCCAGACGGCGATCCATGAAATCAGCCGCCTGGATACACTGGCCAATAATATCCTGGTTTCAGCACAACTTGAATCCGGCCGGTACCAGGTGGCCAGGGACGAACTGGATCTGTCTGATCTGGTATTGACTGCAGCCGGAGACTTTCGCACCCGGTTTCCTGACCGGGCCTGGCAGCTGGATATAGAACCAAACATCCTCATTACGGGTGACTCACTGCTGCTGCGGATCCTCTCCAATAACCTCATCGAAAATGCGGTTAAATATTCGCCCAGGGGATCACCAATCAGTGTTAGATTAAAAAGAGAGAACCAGCAGACCGTGTTGCAGGTACTCGATCAGGGTCCGGGAATTCCATCCGGGGAGCGTAAAAACATATTTGAAATATTCTACAGGGTAGGAAACGAGTCGACACGGACCACCCAGGGAACCGGTCTGGGTCTTTACCTTTGTAAAAAAATTGCCCGGGACCACCACGGCCATATCGACGTTTCTGACAATAACCCGGGAGGAAGTATTTTTACAGTTGTATTCTGAGGCGAAAAGGCCGTTCACCCAGAAGAGGGTGGGCAGTGCCTGCAACTTTTTTACATGAACAAAACAGCTAAGAAATCCATATTGCTGGTGGAAGATGAAGAGAACCTGCACGAGGCCCTCAAGCTTAACCTGGAACTGGAGAAGTATGAAGTTACTTCCGCGTTTGACGGGGCACAGGCATTGAAATCGATCCAACAGGAATATTTTGATCTCATCATCCTGGATGTCATGCTGCCCGGAATCGATGGAATTGACATCGCTGAGTCAGTCCGGGTCCAGAACAACCAGGTGCCTATCCTGATGCTCAGCGCAAAAAACAGCAGTGCCGACCGGATTCTGGGTTTAAGAAAGGGAGCTGACGATTACCTCACCAAACCCTTTAACTTGGAGGAACTGCTGCTGAGGGTACAAAAATTAATTGAAAAAAACAAGAGAATACAGGACCGGGGAAGTCTGGGGGACAGCTACAGCTTTGGCAGAAATACCATTGATTTTATAGCCCAGGAAGCCGTCACCCGGAACAATCAGCATATCCAGCTGAGTAAGAAAGAAACGATGCTGCTGAAACTGTTGATTGAAAATAAGAATGCCGTGGTGCCCAGGGAAAAAATTCTCCAGACGGTCTGGGGTTACCAGGTATACCCCACCACCCGGACCGTTGATAATTTCATTCTCAATTTCAGGAAATATTTTGAAGAAGACAGCCGCAATCCAAAATACTTTCATTCTGTCAGGGGCGTGGGATACAAGTATACGGAGTAAAAGCCACTATCCGTTTTTGAGTTTGGAAAGAATCTCCTCTGCATTCCCTAGAACCCTTTCCAGGTCCGAAACATTGTGTGACGGAGTATATAATCTTAATTCGCATTCCTGCCAGACCGCTTCCAGCAGGCTGGTTGTTTCCCTTTCCCATCCGGCCTCACTTAGCTTTCTTGCGATGGTATGTTTATTCATCTCACTGCCCGGAAGATCCAGTTTATCTTCCGCCGCGGCCCAAAGCACTCGGTTTATCTCGCGGTAAAATTCCCTGTATTGACCCTGGCTAAGGTAATCCTTTGCCTGCTGAAGAAGGTCCACCGGGGCTGGTGGCGATTCGGGTTCCGTCCTTGCCCCGCCGGATTGTTCAAGGGCCGGTTGCCCGGTCCCGGCCTTCCTTAGCTTCCTGTTTTGCAGATACAGGTAAAATGCCAGACCCGCAAGGATCAATACGGCAAAAAACCATTCCAGATGGTCCTGAAAAAATTGAGGGATGAGGCTCCTGGGCTGAGTGGCGGTACGGGCGATGATGGCGGCGGGAGAACCTCCTGTTTTTTTCTTGATGGCTGCGGCCTGGAAACTGACCGGCCCACTCTTTACCATCTTGTAAGAAGCAGATACAGGGTCAAAATACGAGAAGAATACTGCGGGAATGAGGTAATTGCCTGGTTTTTTCGGAATGAAGCTGTATTCAAAGGATTTGGTACCGCTCAGGGGAGCGACTGCTTTGTCGATATCTTCCTTCGCTGAAGGATCATAACTTTCAATTCCAGCGGGCCAGGCCACGACGGGCGCATTTACAACGGGCAAATTGCCAACCCCCTTGACCGTTATTTTGAATATTCCGGCGTCCTGCTCTGTGAGGCTGGTTGTCTTCAGACCGGATTGGATACTAAAATGCCCAACTGCTCCATTATAATCAAGGGGCTTATTCTCCTCGGGCAAGGCCTTTACATGGATCGTTACGGGTTTGCTTTCCAGGTTGACTTCCTGCTGAACGGGAACACCCTGTTGCTGTTCCTCGAAGAAGGAGTCAAACAAATCCCTCGTCGTTCCATTGTTGTGACCACGCGCGGCCGGCTTACTGCTCTTTACAAAATGAACCGTGTTCTCAATCTCGAGAGGGTCCAGGTCAATCTGCCCGGCCAGCAGGGGGATAAGCTGTGCCTTACGGATCACATGGACAGTAAAAGCCTTACCGTTGACAGTCTCCTCCGTAGACGCCAAACTGTTGGGGTCAACCATGTCATATACACTAAAACCATTCAGGGAAGGATGTTTTGATACCCTGGATTCACACTCCAGATGGGAATACAATTTATAGGTGGCCACAATGGGTTCCCCGACAAAACAGGTGGTTTTACTCACCTGAACTTTGATGAACAGATTCTTTCGGATCTTCTCATTAATATTTTCTCCAGGTCTTAAAATGTAATCCATGTCAGGCTGTCCGGCTTCCGGCCATGCCGGCTGTGGTGCCAGTAGTGGGTTGGTATTCCCCGAGCCACCAGGTGTCACCGCAATGATCAGGGAATTGGAGTGCATCTGCTTTCCATCTACAAGGGCTCTGGCAGCCGGAATGATAAATTTTCCCGTTTTTAGCGGCTGCAAAACAAAAAGCAGAGATTTGTTCTGGGAGACAATTCCGTTTACAATACTCATTCCGCTGGATTCAACAGGGCCCTGGATAATCCGAAAGTCACGGAATGATGGTTCCGTGAGGTAATCTATCTGCCGCGCATTTTCCACCAGGTATTTGATCTGGACATAATCATTCCTTCCAATCTCCTTGCTGCTGGCTATGGCAGTGAATTTTGCCTGAGCCCGGGCCAGCCCTGGGAGAAGTAGGGTGGTGAGAAGAATACCTGTCAGGTTGCGTAAAAATAATCCGATAGATATGAATTTTATCCTCGTCTGCCGGTTCATAACCCATTTATCTTTTCTGCACGAACTACAAATATAAACTGTGAACCATTCGGGCCGTCTTGCGTCGACCCTAAATCTCAGTTAAAACAGGCCTTCCGGGGATATCTACAGATCCCCCAGCTGTGGTCTGAGCAGGATTTCTTCCACCGTTGCCTGTGGGGATAGAAGAGAAGCTGCATAGATCATCTCAGCAATATCCGCCGTTTGCATGATCCGTCCGGGATCAACTCCGGATCCGGCCCAGGAGTCCGTATAAACAGCCCCGGGATATACGGTAGTGACTTTAATTCCAAACGGCTTCATTTCCTCCCTGAGGTTCTTTGAGAATCCGGCCAGTGCGAATTTGCTGATGCTGTATGAACCTCCGTTGGGGTAAGCTGACAGGGAGGCTATTGAGCACATGTTAAATATATGGCCGCTTCCTTGCTTCATCATTGCGGGAAGCAATACCCTGGTGAGGTGATAGGCGCTATACAGGTTTGTACTGATCATGTGTTCCAACTGCCCTTCTCTTTCATCATGGGTATTGCCTGGCGAAAACTGCCCTGCATTGTTGATCAGCACATCTACCGGCACCCCGAAACCAAGTACCCACCGACCAAATTCTTTAGCCTGGTCTCTGAAGGAAAGATCAGAGGGTCGGGCTCGGATGAGCAGGCCCGGGTATTTGGTCATTAGTTCCTCGAGCGCCTTGTATAAATCCACTTCCTTTCTTGATGTCAGAGAGAGATGGTGGCCATTTGAGGAAAATTTTTCGGCCAACGCCTTACCCAACCCCTTTGATGCACCGGTGATGACAACATGCATAGGTATCCCCAGCTTTTTGTTTTTTATTGAATAAATATGCAGTAGCAATTTAAACCTAAATCTCTGATGATGGTCGTCGGCTAATGAGTAAATTGCATAATGAAGACGTATACCCATCTCTTTTTTGACCTTGACCATACGCTATGGGATTTTGAAGCGAACAGCAGGCAGACCCTCGCCGGCCTGTACGGAGAATTCGAGCTGGAGAAAAGGGGTATTGATGATTTTGTCCTGTTTCACAAAAACTACTCAAAAAACAACGATAAATTGTGGGAACGGTACCGTAACGGGTTTATTAAAGTGGATGAACTGAGATGGAAAAGGATGTGGCTGACCCTGCTTGATTTCAAAATAGGAGATGAAAAGCTGGCGAGGGAAATGGGAACGCGATTTCTGGACCTGCTGCCTACCCGGAAGATCCTTTTCCCCTATGCCGTGGAAATCCTGGAATATCTTTCAAAAAAAAATTACCAGCTCCACCTGATTACAAACGGGTTTGAAAAAACGCAGCACTCCAAACTGCAGCATTCGGGTCTCGACAGATTTTTTGGTGAAGTGATTACTTCGGAGGGTTCCAACAGTCTTAAGCCACACAAGGAAATTTTTGATTACGCCCTGCTCAGGACGGGTGCCCGGCAGAGCAACAGCATTATGATCGGAGACAGCATTGAAGTGGATATCCTCGGGGCGATGAACGCAGGAATTGACCAGGTATACGTTAATCACCTCCATATTGAGCCCGCTGTTCAGCCGACTTTTGTAGTGGAGTCACTCAAAGAACTGGAGTCCATTTTCTGACCTTTTTCCCATTCCCTGGGGCCCCATTACCATTCAGCGAGTACGGTCACGCCACCCTGGACGGCCTGGTTCAGTGCAACCTTGACCGTTGAACCTGGCGGTAAGAGCACATCCACTCTGGATCCAAACTTAATAAATCCCAATTCAGCGCTCTGGGTCACCTGCTGCCCGGTGGACAGGTAGTTCACTATTCTTTTCGCCAGCGCTCCGGCAATCTGCTTGACGAGGATCTCCCCCTTCCTGGCCCGGATGACCACACTGTGTCGCTCATTTTCTGTAGATGATTTCGGGTGCCAGGCCACCAGGTATTTTCCTTTGTGGTACTGATTATACACCACTTCGCCGCTGACCGGGTTCAGGTTCTGGTGTACATTGGCCGGGCTCATAAAAATGGATACCTGCAGTCTCTTGTCCTTAAAATACTCCTCATCAAAGGTTTCTTCGATAACGACCACCTTCCCATCAGCCGGGCAGACAACAAACTGGTCTCCTTTTGTCAACTTCCTGGAGGGCACCCTGAAAAATGAAATCATAAAAAGGAGCAGTCCAACAGTGATTATGAACAGCAGCCAGCTTAGCCAGGGCAAATTAAAGCTGATGAAGTAAAAGGAAGTCAGGTTGACCACAGCAAAAATAAACGCACTGATCGCTATCGTCTTATAGCCTTCCCGGTGAATCGTCATGAAAAACAAATTGAAAGGCAAATGTAGTAAATGAACAGGGATAAGCCCTTATTTTACAAACAAAAGCACATACACCCACACAAAGGGAAGGGCAAATAATAATGAATCAAACCGGTCAAGAAAACCGCCATGACCAGGAAGGATCTGACCACTGTCTTTGACATCTGCCATGCGCTTCAGTTTACTTTCCAGCAGGTCCCCCAGGGTTCCCGCTACGGAGGAGATCGCAGCAAGACCCATCCACTGCAGGATGATTCCCCAGTCAAATTCACTGGTCACAAAATAGCCGATCAGCCCGAGAACCAGGATGGCCAGAACAATTCCGCCCAGGG
>Ga0318562_10000325_pt1 | contig 22027 bp, 17 predicted proteins | sample GRESIP066b5f18_FD_203688 | JGI IMG/M metagenome (GOLD analysis project Ga0318562, IMG submission 203688) | Tropical soil microbial communities from Luquillo Experimental Forest, Puerto Rico - GRE.SIPMG.066b5f18 | ecosystem: Environmental > Terrestrial > Soil > Tropical forest > Bulk soil... | reverse complement strand
ACAGATAGTAGGAAGCCATGAAAGAATCATCCTTTATTTTATCCAGTTCCTCCAGGGCTGCCGGAGCACCCTGGACCCTTGACAGGGCAATGGCCCGGTTAAGCCTGGCTACGGGTGACCCGTCAATCAGGATAAGGTTGTTATACAGTTCCAGGATGCTTTTCCAGTCTGTGGAAGCAAAATCGGGTGAGGAACAATGGTGACAGGAAATGGCCGCCAGGATATGATACACCGAAATAGTCTCTGGGTTCTCAATCTTGCTTATATAATAAATCCCTTTTTGAATCAGGGACTTATTCCAGAGGGAACGATCCTGCTCCGCCATCGATAATATTTTACCCAGGCTGTCCAGCCTGGCATGAAAGCGGGACGTATTGAAAAGCATGAGAGCCTCAAGCGCAAAAACATTTGATCTATTTCCGATGCCGGGATGTCCGGCGAGGAGCTCAGCGAGACGGATAGCTTCTTCACAGAGTTCAAACCTGATGAGTTGATCTCCCGAAGAGGCGCTGTATCCTTCATTGAATAATAAATAGATAGCTTGCAGAACAGCATCCAGCCTCTGCTGTAGCACATCTCCCCCGGGCATCTCAAAACGCAGATTAGCTTCCCTGATTTTTTTTCTTGCCCTCACCAGTCTTTTGTGGATGTTTTCTTCCGTACTGAGGAAGGCATGGGCGATTTCCGGAATGCTGAATCCACAAAGGGTTTTTAGTATCAGGGAGACCTGGGAATCGGGTGAAATGGCAGGATGGCAGCAAACAAACATCATCCGAAGCAGGTCATCCTTGATCTCTTCTGCTGAAAAAAAATGGTCCAGGTCAGGAAGTTCCTGCGAAAAGGTTTTTGCCGAATGCCTGGCATCCGCATCAAATTTTTTCCGGTAATGGTCCCGCCTCAAAATGTTGAGTGATTTATTTTTTGCAACCGTATACAGCCAGGCCCCCGGGTTTTGTGGAATTCCCTTATAATGCCAGGTCTGCATGGCCTCCAGGAGGGTGTCCTGGACAACGTCTTCGGCAAGTTCCAGCTGGTGAGGACCGAATATTCTGGTCAACACGGCAACCAGCTTTCCCGACTCCACGCGGAAAAGGTGATCTATCAGCGCTGGTATTTGTGAAGGCTCTGCCAAACGATCAGAATTACCCCTGCCAAATGTACTCATGATTTAAGAATAATCTCAGGCCGGAGGCGGGTTAAGAACTACATTTCCGTAAAGAGAGCAGACAAGCAGCGAACATGGATCATCACCGCGTATTGATCTTAAGGACAAAAAACATATAATCGGTATCAGGAGGATTGTTCAGACCCAAAATCCGGGATATGGTAACCACCTGTCCCCGGTTGTAGCTCCCATTCGTCACCACGTGCAGAATGACTTCAAAAACCCTGGCGCATGATTTGGATCCTGAGGAGAGTGTAAACGGACAGGCATCCATGATGCCATCATCTGTCTGGACGGCGGTGAAAGCTGCCCGTTCATCCGAAACGTTGCCGGGGCCCTGGTATACCTCCTGAAGGCTGCCATTGAATTCACTCCCGAAGGGCGATTTTGTATCCTGCTTCCGGAGATTATTCAGCCAGTACTTATTTACTTGCCAGATGTGAGCCAGTGTGCGCTTGATCGAGGAAAAGTTTGACGGGACCTTTTTGTGCATCCATTCTTCCGGTTTGGTACGGTGCCATTTCACCAGGCTATGGGTAGCCCATTGATTATACCTGACATATTCTCTGGCTGTGGAGAGACGTTCGTTTGTTTTTTGTTCAGTGGACATGATTGACAGATTAATGTACCAAAAGATCCTCAGGCCTGTGATGGCAGCAGGCCGTCATAGATTGCCATCAGAAAATCTGGTTTGAAATCTTTTGAATATGTTCTTTCAATATCACAGACAGCGAATCGGGGCTTACTATTCTCGAATCATCGGCTATCATCAGGTACCAGCGGATAAAGGATTCCCGTGAAAAACAAAGAAAGGTCATCTCGATCATTTCCTTAAATGGCTTTTCACTTACAAACCCAAAAAAGTATTTGGAATTCTGCAAATAACGGGCAGTTGTCCTGGTAACCTGGATGACAATTTTTTCGAGGCTCTGCTTTTGGGCAACCTGGTCAAGGTATGACTTGAGTGAGGGATGTATCTTGTCGAACTTCTCCCCGGTGGAATGCATCTCCAGGATCCGGTCTGCCCTGAAGTCGCGATAGTCATTTCTTAAGCGGCAATAACCGATCGTATGCCAGTAGCCGCCTGAGAAAAATATTCCAATGGGTTCGATATTCCTTTCCGTGATCTCATCTGAATGGAAAGCAGCATAGCGGATATGCATGACATCTTTTTCGGAGATGCTTTTTAACAGGGGCTGCAGGGTATTGTTGACCGAATCTTCCTGAAACGGGCTGCTGTACTGCAGTACCTGGATGTGTTCCTCCATCGCTTCAAGCATGTTTTTCTCTGAACTGCGCAGGACCGCCCTTACCTTGAACATGGCTGATTTATAGCTTTTGTCTGTAGTCTGGTCGCCAAATTTTTCCATAAGCTTTTCTGCTGTGAGGAAAGCCGTGGCTTCTTCCCGGCTAAACATTACAGGCGGCAGCCGGTACCCTTCCATGAGTGAATAGCCAATACCGGATTCCCCTATAACCGGCACCCCGGCTTCTTCCAGGGTTCTTATATCCCGGTATACTGTTCGCAGGCTTATACCGAACCGGTCAGCAATGTCCTGTGCCCGGACGACCTTTCGGGACTGCAGCTGTATGAGAATGGCTGTAACCCTGTCAATTCGGTTCATAATGCCGAAAGTTACCTCTTAAGTAAGAAAAAACAAGTGCTGGGAACCAGCCTGCATGCATCTTGCGCTCCGGATTTCGCGCAGGGGGAATCTAGGACAAAATACCGCGGATTGCAGGGAACCATTCCGGCGACTGAATGGAAAATGTTTCCCTGGTAATAGCGCAGGGTCCTGGATCTTTTCAAAAACCTCAGATCACTTCTGACGAAGCCTGCAAGGAAGGCAAACCGGCCGTCAGGAGTGCTCAAGGAAGGTTCGTCAGAACCTGAACCGTAATCCTCCCGTGATGGGCAGGGCAAAGAGGTTATAGTTCATCAGGGCTCCCGAGTTACTGAAATATTGGCCGGTAAATGTTACGCCCAATCCAAAATTACAGGTAAAGAAATAGCCAACACCCATCTTAAACCCAAATGTCGGTCCTCCTTTCACCGCAGGATTCGCGTTGAGGGTAACCCCGTTGTTGACGATCTTGCTGTAGGTGGGAATGGAATATCCCCCTGAAATGGCCACACTTGCCTGCCATCCCACCGGTTTCCCGATATCGGCTTTTGCAAATAACTGTATAGGGAAAATGGGATAGCCAACGAATACTTCGCTGTAGGTACCCGGAGTAGCCCCCACATAAGGAAAGTCATCCTGGTAGGCAAGCGTTATATAGGAGGCCGATACACCAAGATGGAACCAATGGTTGAATATCCTGGAAACAGTGATCTCCACGGCTGGATGGCTTCCGTCTGTTTGCGAATGTTGTGCAGCATTGTTGAATTTTGGGGCAGAATTGAATGACATTCCTCCTTCGAGGGTAAATTCCCACTTGGTTTTGCAGGTGGGATTTTCGAGGTCATCATTGACGTAGGACGTATCTGCATACCTGAACTGTAAGGGTTCAAGGCTGCCTGCAAGCGGTGTGCTGTCAGCAACCAGTTGCACGCTCAGCTTCACAGAAGTGTCGTGGCATAACAGGATCTTGCTGACCAGTGATGAGGCATATATTTTGGCCGGCCTTCCGTCACGCTCCTTAATTGAACTGAGCGTATCCAGGTGGCGGATCAGCTTGACCACGGTGTCATACCCGTCTTTTTTCTTCGAAGAAACCAGGTGAGCCTGGTAGAAGTCAATGCTCAGGTGCATCGGGCGGTCAACAGAGTCATTCTTCATGACAAGGGGCCTGGCCTCCGTTTCCACGGAGAATGTCTTGCAACAATCATTTCCGTCCTTGCTGGCGTTGTTTGGGTAAAAAGCATTTCCGCAGGTGTGCAGGACATAGAGATAGCATCCTTTTTTGTTCGTCAGTTTCCATGCCGCAATGCCATCAGGCTCTTCACCCGCCGGATTCAGTTTTACGTAGATATAACTGATGATGTCCTTTTGCCTGTCATAAAATCCCAGGTTCCCGATAGTGCCCGGTGTGATATAGATATTTTCTACATTTTTTTCAGTCAGGTCCAGGTAACCCTTTGTAAACCCGGAATTGTGTAACAGCAGGTCAAATGCCTTGAACTCCCTTTCATTTTTCTTCTGGTTACCCGGGTCGTTGATGGATTTGATAAAAAGTTCCGGGGAGGTTACCCCGTTTATTTTTTGCAAAAAGGGAAATTCCGGATGGTTTCCGAGTCTTTCGGTAAAATTCCGGGGGTGGGCGTTCGGATCAAATTCGTACAGTCTGGAATTTTTTAGACAGGTCCGCTGGGAATAGGCTTGAGAGAAGAGAAAAGCAGTTATAATAACAAGAAAATATCTCATCACCGGTTTTTTAGGAATTGGACTTATAAGGGCTACTGGCAAAGTACAAACGCTAAAATTTTGAGTTTGTTTTACATATGACACAAAAAAGAATACCACGCAGGGTCATGATTCGGAGCCGGCCAAATTCCAATTCCTGGGGTAGGAAGGGAATTTTTTCCCATTTCTTGCTGAGCATCGACCGTTAACAGAGAAAATCTGCGGGCATAGGGCCAGGCAGAACCCGCCCGGTGAGTCCTGGTTTGCAGGGATCTATGCAATAAGTTGCAAAATCCAGCGTTTTTTGCATATATTTGCAGGTTGATTCATGCGCCATATGCTCAAAGAGGAAAGGCAACGACACATTCTTGAGTGGTTACAAAAGAACAAAACCGTGTTATTGCCGGGTATGAGCAGGGAATTGGGTGTTTCGGAGGATACCGTTCGGCGGGATATCAAGGAATTGTCAGCGCAGGGTTTCCTGAAAGAGGTGAGAGGTGGCGCCATTCCGCATGCACTTGGTCCGCACGGTCTGAAAGAGAGGGAGAATTTTGCCGGGAGGCAGAAGCAGAGGATGGCAAAAAAGGCGGTGAAGTTGATAAAAAAAGGACAGGTGATTATCCTGGACGGCGGTACTTCTACCCTGGCGGTGGCCAGTATCCTTCCGGAGAATCTCCAAATAACGGTGATCACGAACAGTTTCCCGATCGCCAACCTGCTTGAAGAAAAGAAGGGAATTGACCTGATTTTTGCCGGTGGCCGTTTATTCCGGGAATCGTTTATAACAACAGGTCAGGATACCTGCGGATTCTACCAGCAGATCAAGGCAGATACCTGCTTTCTGGGAGTCTGCAGCATCGACCTGGAATCTGGCCTGACAGGGCAGTACTATGATGAATCTGCCGTCAAAAAAACGATGATCAAATCGTCCAGACAGGTGATCGCGCTGGCTACACCGGAGAAACTAAATACAGCTGAGGCCTTCCATATTTGTCCCATACAGTCCCTCTCAGGACTGATCACCACTTCACCGGACATCGATCTGCTCAAGCCATACAGAAAAGCGGGTATCAGGGTTCTTTGAGACCGATACCGGAATAACCATTTGATAATTATTAAATCCTTATGTGATGAACAATATAAAAAGTAAAGCCGGTCTGATTGGATGTGAGAAACCGGGGAAGCTCAAGGAAGCTTTCCGGATCAGCCGTGTTGAAGGATTCTCCATGGAAAAAATATTTGTTTCCAATAAATATGATGAAGCATTGGCACATTCGGTTTATCCAAATGCTGAAATTGTGGACGACCCGTCCCAGATCATTCATGACCATATGATTGACCTGGTGATTGTCTCGGAGAAAAAATACAAGGAACGGGATATTGTTGCCGATGTGTTGCAGGCAGGAAAACATGTTAGAATCATCTGACCAAACTCAATGTGCACATCGGAAATAAATCACCGATGTGCACATTTTTTTATCATTTTTTCAGCCTGATCAGGGAGATTACACCGATGATCCCGAAAGCAGCTACAAGCAAAGCGTTGTTTTTTTCCTGTTGGCGGGAGGCATTAGCCGCAAGCATTTCATAGGAATTTTCCAGAGGAATGTTTTTTTCCTCCGGCGAACTGGCAACCACATCCCAGTCATTATATCCTTTGCCAGTAAGGTAGGTCAGCATTTCCAGTTCATCAGTCCGGCGTTGTTTCAGATTCCTGAGATACTTCTGTGCGGCGTCACAGCTCAGGTCTCCCGGTGCCGGATGGGTCACAATGTATCTCGCCTGGTAACTGTCGGTATTGGGCGTCACCTGGAACATAAGATCCTGTGGAAATGAATTCCTGTTGTAGCGTATATGCAGACGGGTAAAATAGACGTTGTCGCAAGGGTCTGCCGGGTCCTCCTCCGGAAACCGGCCCTGCTCCGGATCAAGCCACCACACACCTGCCTGTACAAGATCGGCAGTGGTCGGAGCAGCAGCGACACAGGGATCGCATTTGACATAGTTTTGCGGACTGACATCCCAGGCATATTCCAGCATAGCTACCGATTTGCCTTCCCGGTCCCACTGATGATGGAACAGGTTGGCATAAAAATTTGAAAAATTGTTCTCAACAAACAGAGGGATCTTTTTGCCGGTAGGAAGGGAAATGGTCCTGTAATTGGTGCATTCCATACGCCCCTTTTTGGTAAATCCATAGACGATCATATCCTGGTCACCATCCGCGTTGGCCATCCCCAGGCGGATGGGGAGCATGAATTTAGGAGACTTAAAAGAGATCTGGATCGGACGCAGGAAATTGCCCGGCAATTTTTTCTTTTCTGCTGCATTCACTTTTACGACAAAAAACTTGAGGCCGCTTTTTATATAAGGTTCCAGCACTTCATTGGCTCCGTCGGGAATCCTGTACCCGTTTTCAAGAAGCCATGTTTTTAATCCGGAAGATTCCCTTGCACTGAGGATCAGGATATCATATTCTCCCACCAGGTACTTGGCTTCTATCTTAACCCCCAGCTCCCGTTTAATTGCTCCATTGCCCGTGATCACCACTTCACCCAGGGAAGATGCGGCGGCTTTGTTCAGAGCCCCACTATCTTCAACCCATCTGTAGCACGGGTTTTCGTCAAAATACTCCACCAGCCTGGGCTGGCTGTACTGATTGAGGGTTGTAAAAATCTGCTGGTCGACCACCTTGATAGCATTTTTTTCCAGCACGACAGGTACCGGTACCACCATCGCGAAATCCTTCGGGTCCCCCTTAAAATCATTGTACATAGTGATCACATTTTTGTTCCCATCACGGACAATGATGACCTGGGAAGTTTTGTTTTTCAATGCACCGTCCGCCTTGCTTACATAGAATCCACAGAATGCGCTGGCCTCGCGGCTGATCATGGCGGTAAGGATGATCAGGGCAGCTGATTTTTTAGTAATTGTATTCATGACTGTTTATTTTCTGGTTGAAATCATCTCGATCACCCTCCTTCCCGACATCCAATCAAAAGAATGGGCTTTGAATATCTTATCCAGGAAGGGTACTAAAGGCGCTGCACACAGCAGGGCAATAATTGGTGTGTTGTTCACCCATTTGAATGCAGACAGGTAGAATGCCACAACGGCAATGATTGCTCCGTGAAGAGTTCTTGCCAGGGGGTGATCCGGTGAGGTCTTTGGATCACTTATCATAAAGAAAGTGAAAAGCAGCAGGCTGCCACTGCTGACGGAATGGATAAAATGGTCTGCCGGCCATCCTAGCACGATGACCTGTCTCCAGTACAAAAGTCCGGCAAAGACCAGGAGAAATCCAAGGCTTGAATCAAGTTCCTGGACACGGGTAACAACGATGGTGCCCAGCGTAATGATCAGGAAAAACAGCAGCACGGTGTTGCCCCATTGGGCAGGTGACAACCATGCTTCCCCGGTAATCCATACCGTTGCCAGCATTCCAAAAGCTGAAGGATTAAAGAGATGCTTCTTGCCCAGGCGGAGCAGGAATTTGGAAGATACCGTCAGAAATGCAGCCAGGAGGCTGATATACCAATGACTGGTTTTCAGAAGCAGACAGAGGCTCAGTGAACTGATCAGTACACTGAAGCCCCATTTGGTCCACCCACGGGGTCCGGCCATCGGACTCATCTTTTTTTGCAGAAGCGATACAGCAACATAATTAAATACGATGCAGCCCCCGATGCTGCACACATAGTGCATCCACTCAGATGGCCAGTCAAGGAAGACCAGGCCAAAACAAAGGAAAAAAAGCTGGAAAAAAACCTGGAAATACCGGGGATCCGGATGAAATGTCCGTTGCTGCATGAAATGCGTTTTACCCGGAGATGCAGCCACAACAACATTTACACAACCCAAAAATCCCGGATGCCCATTTTTAGGATTTTTTTATCACATACCGGAAAAAAAGAAGGATATTTTCTGCAATAAAAACCATCCAAAAAAAAGACAGCATATCAGCATGCCGGATAGTGTAGCCTCTCCGTTCAGGACAACCGGCCATTTCCCCATATTTCCCGTAGCCCCGAAAATTTGTGAAACGGGCTATTATTTTTTGTAATGAGGCATCATATCATTGTTAAAATCCCATTCCGCTTTTTCCCATTGTGCATTTACGTCAGCTCTTTTTTTGTTGACTTCCTGGTTCAGCTGGTTGAATTCATTGATAGAGGAATTGATGTCCTTAACCGCCCTGTTATAGGCATCCACATCTTCCTTGCTGCGGCTGGAGGATTTGGCTTCCATATTTTTTTTGATTTTCTCAAAATTTTCCTGCTTCAGAAAATAGTCTGTCATCCTGGGAGCTTCCACTTTGGCCAGATGGTCATAAAACTGTAGGGCTGCCATGCAACTGTTGGCAAGGGCCGGATTTCCCATAAAGTTCCTCAGGCTGTCGGTTTGAAGCTTGGATTTCCCTTCTTCCACAAAATGCATCAGTGCATTCCGGGCCTGTTCTGCGTCATTGACCTTTTTGTTGTTGTAGGCCTTTATCATCTGCTCATCTTCCCAGTTGCATTTGAAAAAAATAATAAATAGATTATCGCTATAGTGGTTGATCTTTCCTGCCACCGACAGCTTTTCACTCAGATCATCCTTGGTTTCAATCAGGTTAACGTTGTATCTGGCGGCAAAATCCTTTTCGGCCTGGTTCATCCTGGCAGAAGCTTCTTTCAATTTCTCACTGGTCATTTCCTGCATCATCAGGTAAGCCTGCATTTCATCAACAGACTGTTCTGCGATCTCTTCCATATTCACAATTTTGGAATAATCTTCATTGAAAACCCGATAACAGAACTGGATATATTCGATGCTGCTTTGCCTGAGGGAATTGTCCCCTTTGTATTTGGGGAGGCCAACCGTCCTGGACCGGCAATTGGCTATCGTCTCAAGGGTTTGCTCCCTGACCTTTTCAACTTTCTTGGCCCTGCGCCTGTGGGCAGCCACGCTCATATAGGCCATATACTGCTGGTTCATTTCCAGTTTGGCACTGGTGATGGCATCCATATACGCACCGGGGTTGTTCAGGTCCTGGGCGCTAAGGGAAATGCCAGACATAACCAAAGAGGCAATTGCTAAGGCGAGTGTCCATCTATTCATAATAGGGTTATTTACCGGGTTAAAAATATCAAAAAGACGGTACTGTTGGTACGGCTAATTTCCGGCCATCCGGGATGCAATCAAATAACTCAGTACGATTTCAGGATCGCTTAGAAGAACTTCTTTCCAGAGCGCATTGTCAAAGCGCAGGTTTTCGTCGGTCTTCATCCTTTCATTTTCATAGCCGTGCCATTGGACTTCATAAGGCGCTCTGAGACCTGATCTCAGGTCCCGCGCCTGTTCCTGCGCGAAAGCTCCTTCTTCTTCGAGCTTCATCTGATCTTCCATCTGCAGCGAAACATCCTTTGGGGATTTAGGCTTATTCCGGTAGTCAATGTAATCCTTGAGCGCCATGAAATATCTGCTGCTGTCCGTAAACGAACGGGCAAAGCGGCGCATTTCTTCCCCAGGCAGTGGATGGTACGGCTGGTAGTATCTGTTGGGGTCGACAGCAGCGGCATGAATGGTGAAGGCTGATGTCTTCTCCCGTTCAGGCTCCACCTCTGTCAGATCGTGGATGCGGATATCAGGCTGAACGCCGTTTTCCTGGGCTGTTGTTCCATTAATTCTGTACAATTTGCTGATGGTTATTTTCAGAAAGCCATCACTTGGCGAGGAATGATTGCCAGATTGCAATCCGGCCGCGGTATCCAGCGGGAGGATGACCTGCGCGGTCGCTTTACCGTAGGTGGGGGAGCCGATAATAAGGGCCCGGTTATAGTCCTGAAGGGCGGCGGCAAACATTTCTGATGCCGAGGCACTGAATCCATTTACAATAATCAGCAGCGGTCCGTCATAAAGGGTGCCCCTGTTCATATCTTTCAGGGTATACAGTTTCTGGTCCTGATCCTTAACCATGGCTACTGGCCCGGCATCTATAAAAATACCTGTCAGTGCAATGGCTTCCGGAACAGAACCACCTCCATTATAACGCAAGTCAAGGATCAGGGCATCCATTCCTTCCTTTTTAAGCTTGATGATTTCCTTTCCCACATCGTCGGCGCAGCCTACCCCGTCCGGTCTGCCATTTTCCCATTCAGAATAAAATGCGGGCAGCGAAATAAACCCTACCGTCCTTTTTCCTTTCAGCAAGAAGCTCTTCACTTTGCCCAGATCATCATCAAGTACTGCCTTTTCCTTTTGCAGAATTATTTTCCTCACAGATCCGTCATTTTTTTTCAGGGTAAGGGTCAGCTTCTTCTGGTTTTCACCAGACAACATCTCATTGACCTCTTCGGTGCTTGCATCCGAAACATCCACAACTTCCATATCTTCCCATTGCAGGGAAAGAATCCGGTCTCCAACGTTCATCTGGCCGCACCTGTAGGCCGGGCTCCCGGGTTTGAGTTTGGCAATCTCGACTCCTTCCTTCCCCTGGGTCAGGCTGAAACCGAACTGCATGGGCTTGGCACCGAGCTCCCCCTGGAAATTCTCTTTTTCCTGCAGGGAAAAATATTCAGTATGCGGGTCAAAACAGGTGGCGACTGATGAACAGTAGGCATCGCATACAAAGCCTTCCGTTCCTCCCGGAAATTGCCTGATCCGCTGTATCTCTCTTTTAAATCCGCGCAGGATTTTTGTCCTGGCGCTCTTTTCAAGACTATCTGTCCTGGCAGACGATATGCTCTTTCCATTCCTGGATTCATAATAAGGAAGCAGTTCCTCCATCACATCCCATTTCAATATTTTGTAGAGCTTAAGGCGCCGATCTGCCATGGTTGTTACATAACTGGTGTCTTCTTTGGCAGTGAAGGTTTCCGGGATGTCAAAATGGAAGGCTGACCTGCCGATCAGGTCAACCAGGGAATCATTCTGAAGCACTCGATCGCGGTAGATTGAAACAATCAGTTTAAGAAAATCAGACTTTCTTTTGAGCAATTGGTCATCCAGTGAATTTTTCCAGCGGGAGAGCTGACTGATATCATCGCGAGAAAAATATATCTTGTCCGGGTCCAGCCTGCTGATCAGGCTGCCATACAAGTCTTCTGAGTAGACCTGGTCGATGGTCCTGGGCTGCACATGATATTTTGCTACCATCCTGGTGATGATAAAAGCGTTGTCGGCTGCTTTGCCAGTCATCTGGCCCTGGGAAGCATGACAGAAAACTGAAAGTATTAATATGGCTGAATAACACCTGGTCAACATCCGTAATTTCAATCCGGACTTTTATTTCCCCGAAAAGCTGTTTTCCGGGAATTCCAATTCCAGACAAGACAATGATACTATATATTCTGATCGATGTCAATAAGGAGAAAATCAATCTCCAGCGGGATAGTGCTTGCTTTTTTTATCGGACCCCTGCGGGACGACAGCAGCCTCAAAAGCAATATCCGATAAGACCTGTACCAGCATAAATATTAATTTTATACAAATAAATCATCATGGCACTCAACCTGGCACAGAAACTTCGCATTCAGGAGGGGATGACAATTTTAACCGTTCATGCACCCGCGAATTTTCAGGAAAATCTTGGGAAGCTGCCTCCTGGGTCAACCATCATCAGCAAGCCCGGTAACTACGATCAGATCCACTGGTTCGTCAGGGATCGGGCCGGCATGGAAAAGGATCTGAACCGGGTCATGAAATTAATGAAGGAAAAAGTAATCTGCTGGATATATTACCCGAAGGGTAGCTCGAAGGTTCAGACGGACCTGACCAGGGACAAAGGATGGGACAGTCTCATGAAACATACCGAATTGCAATGGATCAGCCTGATTTCGTTCGACGAGACCTGGTCATCTTTCGGGATGCGCCTGAAGACAGACGCAGACGAAAAAAGGACATCAAGAACCGCTGAACGTCCCATTTTCGACTATATTGACACGGTTTCCAAAACCGTAAAGTTGCCGGATGACCTGGCAAAATCCATGAAAAAAAACCTGGACGCGCGGTTATTTTTTAATGAACTTTCCTTCACCAACAAAAAAGAATATGTGGAATGGATTGTCAGCGCAAAAAGGCAGGAGACCAGGCAGGAAAGGGTTAAAGGAACCATTGAGAGACTGCTGAAGGGATGGAAAAACCCAAGGAACATGTAAAGACTCATTTAAAGAATCAGTATATCCTTTTATCCCGGCCGTATCTGCCTCCCCGGGAATATGCACACACTTGTTACATGGTACACGGTCCCGGGGTATCAGCAGACCTTCTTAACCGACCGCTAACGTTATGGCGCGGGTAAACACATTTATTGTTTAGCCTTACGGATATAAATATTTCCATTCATATTTTTCATAAGCATCTCCGGGCCACCGCCATTGATTTTGCCATAGACCCAGTCATCAACAGTCAACCGGTACATGCCTGCATTGCTCGTTTTGTTGACCTTGGGTTGGGTTTTGTCTACTTCAAGGTCAAAATCCGTAAACATTTCCCCACGGTCTGATTTAAGTTTCATGTTTGCCTTGAGGCTGGCCGGGAAGGTTACGTCCACATTGCCATTCAAAGTGGAGAATGCCATCGGAGCCTTCGGGTCAACAGAAAGCAATCCTACCACCAGGTCCCCGTTCACCGTATTGGCGACCACCGAACCGGAAATCTTACTCAGCATGATTGAACCATTTACGTTTGTAATCTCCATTTCCCCGCTTACATTGCTGACCTCAATGTCACCATCATTAACGGTGCCAAGTTTCAGGGTAGAATTATCCCTGGGGATTTTTATCGTGAGATGGATGGGTCTTCCGGTAGATTGGGAATGAACACTTATCCTGTTGCTTTTTTCCTCAGCGGACAGATCCAGCGGGTTAGCTCCTGAAATACGTTTCATCCCGCTGGACGTTTCTTTATTGTCGTTTCTTTTATCCGGATCGGCCTGTGCATCAATGATAATTTCCTTTCCTTCATACCCGGTGACAACAATGGATCCGCCGACCAGATTGACGGAGAGTTTGTATGGCTTACCCGGTTCGGAGAGGGGCACAACGAGTTGTTCCTTTATATCATTTTGTGCTTCCAGCCGGCTGATGCCGATGACCAGGGTTAATACCAGGAGGCCTTTTCTTTTCGTAAATTTCATACCTGTTTATTTTTATGATTGTTTTTTGATATAGATGTTACCATTCAGCGTTTCAAATTTGAAAAGCTTACCCCCGGTACCGATCCGCACCTCCATGTTCTTACTGAGTTTGTAAACAGTACTCCCCCCATGCTTTTCCTGGCTTTTGACAACCTTTGCCGGCAGGATCTCTGCATTGGGGAAATCGGTATAGAATTCGCCGTTCAGGCTCTTGAATTGCAAATCGGCGGACAAGCTGGCCGGATAGGTGATCCGCATTTCCCCGTTCACCGTGTAATAGCTGGACGCATCCGGCGGGGTGTCTCTGTAACTTACCGTTACGCTCCCATTCACCGTATGGGCATTGGTCTGACCTTTGGCGTCTGCTATTTCGATCGATCCGTTGACATTGTATACTCCGAGGGTGCCGGTAACCTCTTTCACGGAAACATCCCCGTCATTGACGGTTGACACATGCAGATTGATGCTGAATGGAACCTTGACTACATAATCCAGTTTGACTTCGTATTCAATCCTGCGGTCTTCATCATGGTAGTGCCAGTGGCGGTGAGGCCTGGAATCATATGGCTCTGCGATATACGCCACTATACTGTCGTCCTTCTGATCAAAGCCCAGCCGGACTTCTTTTTTCCCTGTTTCCAAATCCTGGTTGTTCTCCGCCGTTATCGTTTCATCAATGTCCATGACCACTTTGTCACCTGAATACCCTTCTACCCTGATCGGACCGCTGATATTGTAAATAAGCAGTGTGGTGCCGGCTGAAGGCTTTTGCAAAGTGAACGTTTTGCTCACGTGTTCTTTATATTCCTGTGCTCTTGCGGTCATTTGGGCGCAGGAAAATACCATCCCCGCCAGCAGAGGGAAAAACAAGGTTTTCATACATTTTTGGTTTAAATTAATTCTGTAATGGTTTGTTCGATTTTACTCCGGACCAAATGATTGAGGTCCTTTTGCATGAGTAGTTTTTTAAATGCCGGTATGGAACTTTTTTCCTGTAGTTTCAACATAACATCGGCCAGCGCAGACTGCAACAAGGGGGATTCCTGCTGCAGAATGGATTGAACCAATCCCTCCCTGACTACGGGATCGTTTGCAAAATGGGTCAGCGCATCCAGGGTCATCAGCCGCACATTTACGTTGGGATCATTATTGAGGGTGGAAAGCAGGGCATCGACGACCGGTTTGTTTGCCCGCTTGATTTCATTCGAATAGCTCACACCCCGGATACGCTCAGAAGCAGAAGGGTTCTCAAGAAGGGAGAGCATCATCATTTCGCGCATTTCGTGGACCTGGGTGGAAAGCGAATCTATCTGGCTGTTACCGGCTGTACCTGAAGACCGGTTGTTGAGGAGATAACCGCCTAACAGCCCGGCGAAAATCAGGGCGATGCTGTAGGCCAGTTGCAAACCTGGCTGAAGACTCCAGATTTGCCTGAATTTTTCAGCCAGCCGGACAACCGGATTTCTCTTTTCTTCCAGGGAGTCCCTGTAGGTCTCGAGCATGGTCTGGAAACGGATTCTCATGGTCGGTGATGGTTCCGGCTTCGGTAACTCGTCCATCAGGTTCAACAGATCACGCAGATTCTCCAGTTCCTGGCGGCATACAGTACAGTTTGCGAGATGCATCTCAAAAGAAACGCTTTCAGCCGTTGACATCTGGCCATTGATCCAATCAATCATTTGATCCTGGTTGTACTCACATTTCATTCGATTCGATTTTAGCATACCTATTTCGAAGCTGGTGAATTGCCCGGTGAATCCTCAGTTTGACCGCATCAGCCGTCATATCCATGATCCTTGCGATTTCATGATATTTCAGTTCCTGGAGTCGGTTCAGGACCAGGAGCTCGCGGTTTTCCGGACTAAGGTTGGCCATCGCATGCTGCAACATCAGCATTTCCTGTCTTTTCTGAATCCTTTCGTCCGCCCGGAGATTACCGGCCAGTTGTTCGGCGAATTCTGTGACATCATAGTGGTTGCTGCGACCGGTTTTTTTACCATGGTCTTTCAACACGTTTCTGGCCACATGATACATCCATGTCCGGAACTCCCCATCACCCCGGAACGTGTGACGTGACCGGAGCATGCGGTAAAAAACATTCTGCACCATGTCTTCACTTGCCTCGCGCTGGTTGGTCATATGGTACAGGAAGGCAAAAAGGGAACGGTGATATCTTTCAAATAACAATCCCATTTTGTCAAGATCGCCATTCTTCACTTTCAGCATGATGGCATTGTCCGTCAGAGTATTCAAGCAGGCTTGGTTGTTTTGATTTGACTGAATATATTAACCTCCAAACTGGAGAATCGTTACAGCAAACTGGCCTTTTTTTCAGACTGCGTCATCAGATCGGGGTATGTCCCTGTTCGACATAGAGGTAATTCTCCGGGAAACAGGCAGCCAATCAAGGGCCAGTTCATTAAACAGTTATCGATCAATATTTTATGGCTTCTTTGCCGTTTACCCTGATGGGTATCGAACCTTCTACTGCCCCTTTTAACTATTCAGGCTTATTTTTTACCTTTTCCTAAATAACGCCGTATATCGGGGCCCTCGGCTAATTTCTTCCATTCTCGTTCGGATAAAATGTTCTCACCGCTTCACTTTGCCAGTAGGTTTTTGTGTCGATATCCATGACCGTTAGTCTACCCGAAAAGGCAGCCCCCGTATCGATATTCCAGACATTACACGCGTGCATCGGAATTTTTACCGTATAATTTATGGTGGGCGTATGACCGATATAGATTTCCCGGAAAAGCTTCAGCTGTTTTGGATAAAGGGGGGAATCGCAGGATATATTTTTGTTTGTCGCGAGGGCCGTCTCCCAGAGGGACCTGTCCCAACAAAAATTGGAAGTGTCCTTCTCGCCGGCTGGCCCCGCCAGGGATGTAAAACCGGCATGTACGAATAACCTGTTCTGATCATCAATATGATACCATTTCAATTCCTTAAAGAACTGCAGATGCTTTTCCCTGGCGGCCAGATCCAGTTTGCTGTAGCTCCGAATGGTAGACTGGCCCCCATGGATCAGCCAATCCACGTCTGTACTGGAACGGTCCAGCCATTCCTCGCACCATATATCATGGTTGCCTTTTAGGAACACACATTCCTGACCGGCGGACAGGCGGATCAGATAATTTATCAGCTGGGCCGACTCGCTCCAACCGTCGACATAATCCCCCAGAAAAATCAACTTATCCTGGAGGGAAACACTGGCCTTGCGAAACACTTCTTCCAACGCCTTCAGCCCTCCGTGGCAATCTCCTATGACAAGTGTTCGTTTCATATATCAGCCGGACCCGACAGAAAAATCCTGTTGGCCCCATTGATTTGACCGGGTAAAGATATGGTTCAGGAAGAGATATTTTATCCTTCCGGAGCAAGCACCCTGCTGAAATGAGGAGAGTTCACCCAAAGCCAGGCTATTTTCAGTCCGCATGATCATGTATTGAGTGATATACTTTCAGGTATTTTGCCAGATCGGCCTCACCAAATACAGAGAGAATAAGTTTTTCCATCATGTTGCTTTTTCTGAGAAATCCATAAATCTCGTTTAAAGCAATTTCTGCTGCTTTTTCAAAGGGGAAGTGGTAAATCCCCGTACTGATGCAGGGGAAGGCGATGCTGCGGACATGGTATTGCTCAGCCAGTCGCAGGGAACTTTCATAACATTTTGCCAGCAGTTTTTCCTCGCCTGAACGGCCATCCTTCCAGACAGGTCCCACGGTATGAATGACATATTTGGCTGGCAGGTTGAATCCGGGAGTAATTTTGGCGTCTCCTGTATCACAACCGTGGAGGGTGATACAATATTCCAGCAATTCCGGCCCAGCCGCCCGGTGAATGGCACCATCTACACCACCACCCCCCAGCAGGGATTGGTTGGCCGCATTGACAATGGCATCAACTTTGAGTTTTGTGATGTCTCCCATGATGATTTCGATCTTCCCCATGTTTGCAAAATTAGCAATACCTGGCCAAGCACACCCATTTGAGTTCACTCCATCAATCATTCAGTTCCTAGCGAGGATGATCAATGAAAGACCCCCCAGGTAAAAAATCATCATGGCAACCAGGTATTTGTTGACTGAAGCGGGGGCGGACCTGAATTCCTTCCAAATGACCACTCCCCATAGTGCAGCAACCATGGTTGCCCCCTGGCCCAGGCCGTATGAAATAGCGGGACCAGCTTTCCCGGCCGAAAGGTTCATCAGGGAAAAGCCCAGGCACCACACGAGGCCGCCCAGCAGACCGAGAAAATGATCTCTCAGCGACCCTTTAAGGAAATAGTCGCGCGCGGCAATGCTTTCCCCTGTCAGGGGTTTATACATGAGGTAAGTATTGAACACAAAAGAAGAGACAAGAAGCCCGGATGAAAAAAGAACAACTGCAGTGTAGGGAGTCAGCCTTCCTATTTCGGGATACTGAAAATTGGAAGTCATTGAAGAAACCAGGACGGGGTAGAAAAAACCCATGAATATCCCCGTGAGGATCGATAAAAAAATGCCTCTGGCAACGGATTTTGTGCTGGTTGAAGGAATAAGACTGTAGGCCTTGCCGTCCAGCACAATGGCCAACACGACGCAGGCCAGGCCAGCGAACAATATCCAGGGGTTACCAATGGGATGGGTGATGTATCCGGAAATCACACCCAGTACTAGGGCCAGGCCAATCCCGATGGGAAAGGCGATGGCCATTCCAGCGAGAGATATGACCGTTACCAGCATGATGTTAGCCAGGTTAAAAAGGGCCCCCGCAGCAAACGCCCTCAGGATGTTCACAGAAAAAGCCTGGCCCAGGTCAGCCAGAAAAGGCCTGCCTGCATGTCCGGTGCTTCCAAAGGTAACGGCAAACAGGAGGGAAAAAACAAGAACCCCCAGCGAATAGTCCCAGTAATAAAGCTGAAAATGCCAGTTACGGTTGGTCAGCTTCATGGTATTTGCCCATGATCCCCAGCAAAGCATGGTTAACAGACAGAGCAGAACCGCGACCGGATAGGACTGTATGATTATCATTGACAAGCTATTTATCGAAAGAGAAGAACAGGAAAGCGAACCGCCGTCAACCTCTTTGTACAAACAACCCGAAAGGCTCGTTTTACCGCGCCGCTACCAAAATCAGCTAACTGATCTTGAGATGGAAAATATACAATTTAGTTCGCTTATCCGGAAATTGACACAGCCGTGAAGTAGTGAAGCATGGTTGGATCTGGCCCGATGGGCAAGAACGGGCCATCCTATTTTGGAACGGCAAGGAAAATCAGGTCTGCATTGTTTCTGGCTACAGCCAATACAGTCGTTCCTCCAGGAACCCTTACCCATTTGGCATCTCTGAATTCTCCTTCCAGCGCTGGCAGCTCTGTGGAATAGACACATTGGCCAGTCCGGTTGGAAAAATTGAAAAGGGTCGGATTCAGGGCATCATATCTTCCCTCGTAGGGCAATACTCCGTAAAAATTACCCATACCTAAATAGTCTTGCTGGTTTCCCCCCGGAACCCCGGCAAAGCAGAAAACCGGAGACAACTGCATTTCCTCCGGCAGGTCGTGGCGGGTAAAATGCCCCTTCCCGTCGTTGAGAAAAAAAGAAGAGCTCAATACTTCGGCATGCAGTACCGTACACTCTTTCAGCAGGTCCCCGAACAGGTACTGTACGGTCTGTCCGGCGACCTCCGCATAACTGAGGTGTTGGCGCTTGAGCAGGGGCAGGGAAAGCTCCAGCTGATCCTTCCCTAAAAATGGATATTCCATGCCTTCGATGAAATAGGTCATTACCTGCTCGACAGTTCCATTGCCGTCAAAATCCTTCACATACAGGTTCAGGGGTCCGCCCTTGCCGGCAAACAGTTTTGAATTCTGCCCCCAGTTGCCGGCCAGAATATCAGGATATCCATCTCCGTTAATATCTGTCAGTAGAACCGACTGCCACAGACCGGTAGCATGCTCCGGATCACTGGGTTTCAGGACGCCATGGTCGTTCAGGAATATCTTTACTCCCATCCATTCCCCGGCGACGACCAGATCTGGCTGGCCGTCCCCGTTCAGATCACTGAATGAGGCAGCAGTCACGATCCCGGGTTCACTCAGGGTAAATACTGATCTGTCCGCCAGTGCAAAATGACCTTTTCCGTCATTAAGAAGCAGTATGGACTTCTGTGGTTCCAGTCCGAATTTCCCGAATTCTGTTCCTGCCCCTATAAAAATGTCTTTTGATCCGTCCTTATTTACGTCCGCTACGGCTACGCATGTTTTGTTCTTCAGGATTGGCGGCAGGGAATTTTCAGCCTCCCGGAAATGACCCCTGCCATCATTGAGGTACAAATGATCTGCCAGGCGCCGGTCACCGTCCGGGAACCTGTTTCCGCCGCTGACAACGAGTAAGTCCGTATATCCGTCACCATTAGCATCGAAAAATACGGCATCCGCATCGATGCCTTCCCGATTCCTGCAAAACAGGGCTGTGTCTGATTTCATGAATTGCCCTTTTGCGGTCTGTATCAGTAGACAGCCGGGCTGGTCCATGGTCCCGCATACGTAGATATCGTCCAGGCCATCCCGGTTCACATCCGCTACCGCCAGCCTGGGTCCTCTGGTGGATTCCATATGAGGGATAAGGCGCTGGTCCGTGAAATCCAGATAATGATTGTCCTGGTGCTTCCAGTCAACCCTGACCTGGTTGCTGATGTCTTCCAGAAGGGTCTTTTTAGGGGGAAAGAACAGTTTATAATCAAATTTCCCGGAGGCGTCCTTTTGTTTCACCAGCAGTTGCCTGTTTACCTCCACCTTTTTCATCAACTGGTATTTTTGGTCCGGCCAGACAATCAATATGCTGTCAGCAAATGAGGCATTGTCCATTCCAAAATGGAGTCGCGGTTCCGAGGAAGACATAAATCCGCGGGTGAGCATGAGCTGCTGGTACTGCATGGTTGATTCTTTAAAGACATACACCCTGGCTCCAATGCCGGAAGTATTCAATCCCTCCCCCTGGAAGGAGATGGACAGATAATTTCTGTGGGGGAATTCATTTTTCAGGATGACAGCCGGTGCATTCAGGCAATTGATGACAATATCCACCTGGCCATCGTTGTTCAGGTCTGCACAGGCGGCCCCGTTAAAATATCCCTTTAATGCAGAAGTTCCCCAGTCAACGCTGCGATCCTTAAAGTGGAGGTGCCCGTCGCCCGAGAATACATATGGATGGGAGAATCCGTCCGGCATTTTCTCCAGCATGGCCTTTTGAAATTCCTCCGGACTTCCAAAAGCCGCAGGGTTGCGGACGTTTGCAAAGAAATTGACAAAATCAAGGTCCAGTGGTCGCTTCACGATGCCGCTGGAAACAAAGAGGTCCTTGTATCCATCGTTGTCAAAATCGACGAACAGCGGGCTCCAGCTCCAGTCCGTGGCTGAGACTCCGGCCATCAGGCTGACGTCGCTAAAACTTACCCCGCTGCCATTGTTGCGCTGCAGGCAATTTTTGGAATACTGATTCTGGTACCCGTTGCGGACAATTTTTTGAAGATAGGTATCAAGATGTTCCCCATTGCCATAAGTTTTTAACGTTTTCTCATCCCCAGGCAGCATATCTGCGGTAAATACGTCCAGCTGTCCATCGTTGTTAAAATCGGCAATATCATTGCCCATACTGTAGCGGCTGTAATGCCGGAAATGACCGGCTCCGCTCTCTGTAAAGGTTCCATCCCGGTTGTTGATATAATAGTAATCGTTTTCGTGAAAATCATTCCCGATATAGATGTCTTCCCACCCGTCATTATTAAGATCTCCCACCCCAATTCCAAGCCCGTAGCACAGTTTGCTTTCGTAGATTCCGGCCTGGGCTGAGACATCTACAAATTTCGGGTGACCATCAACCATGTCGTTCCGGAACAGCCTTTCCCCGGAATTGGCATCATAGATCCGCCTGCTGGCGGTGTCGGAAATATTTTGGTTGGGATGTTCTGACTGGTTAAGAAGGAAACAATCCAGGTCTCCGTCATGGTCATAATCAAAAAAGACCGCCTGGGTGGAGAATCCCGAAAAATTCAGGCCATAGGCCTCCGCGCTTTCCGTAAACGTGTTGTTGCCATTGTTGATGAACAATTCATTATGCCCCGTCAGCCCATGCATATTGGCAACTGCGCAGACATATATGTCAAGCAGGCCGTCGCCGTTGACGTCGGCCATGGTCACTCCGGTACACCAGTCGGAGTGGCCCCCCACACCGGCTTTCTCGGTGATGTCCTCAAACTGAAAATTTCCCTTGTTTAGATATAGCTTATTTTGCCCTTTGCTGTTGGAGGTTAAATAAATATCCGGCAGGCCATCATTGTTGATGTCCCCGATGGCTACGCCGCCCCCGTTATAATAATAGATATAACTCAGTATGCTGAGGCCGGGCC
>Ga0318562_10000319_pt1 | contig 22254 bp, 24 predicted proteins | sample GRESIP066b5f18_FD_203688 | JGI IMG/M metagenome (GOLD analysis project Ga0318562, IMG submission 203688) | Tropical soil microbial communities from Luquillo Experimental Forest, Puerto Rico - GRE.SIPMG.066b5f18 | ecosystem: Environmental > Terrestrial > Soil > Tropical forest > Bulk soil... | reverse complement strand
GACGCGGGTATCGGCGAGGACGACACGCTGTCCGCACAGGTGGTGGTGTCACCGCGGCCGAACGCGACGTTGTCCGTCGTGGTGCGCTTCCTTCAACTGCAGCATCGCGGCGTGGAAAAGGATATGGGTGGCGGACGGTTCGAACCGGTCGAGGAACTCACGTCGGGTTCACAATCATGGCTGCGCTGGGACGAAGCCGTGGAGCGGGAGCTCTCGTTCGGACCCTTCGACATCGAAACGGAACTGCCGCAGACGCTTCCAATCGAGATCGACGCGGGCACCGACATCGAGAATGTCGATGGCGGCAGGCTGGTCCGAACCCGCCGCGCCTTACATGCGCAGTTCGAGATCACCGCGGATCGAGACGGCGAGTACCTGTGCCTGACGATGACGGTGCGCAACACCGCGGGGGCTGTCGACGACAAGGACGAGGCGATCGCGGTGTCGCTGATCGGCACACACCTCCTCGCCGAGATCACAGGCGGCGACTTCGTGTCGCTCCTCGAACCGCAGGCACCGGCCGACAACGCTGTCGCTCGATGCCGGCACCACCGCTGTTTCCCCGTGCTCGCCGGGCCACCCGGCGACCACTCGCTGATGCTGGTTTCGCCGATCATCCTCTACGACCATCCCGAGATCGCCGAGCAGAGCGAGGGCGCGCTCTACGACTCCACCGAGATCGACGAGATACTCACGCTGCGCATCATGACGATGACCGACGAGGAGAAGGCGACGGCACGCGCCACCGACCCGCTCGCCGCACAGATCATCGACCGGTGTGACTCGATGTCGCCCGAGGCGTTGCTGAACCTGCACGGAGTGCTGCGCAATCCGCATGCCGTCGACACGGCAGGGCTGATCCCGGAGATACCCGACGGGGTTGACTGGTGGGACCCGCTGGCCGACAACGCTGTACAGCCCGACATCGATGCCGTGCTGGTGAACGGGGTGCGGGTGAGCCGCGGCACCAGGGTACGGCTGCACCCGTCACGCCGCGCCGACGCGCAGGATCTGTTCTTCGCGGACAGGATCGCGCGGGTCACGTCGGTGCACGAGACCGTGGACGGTGATCAGCACGTTGGCGTCGTCCTCGAGGACGACCCCGCGGCCGACCTGCATGAATGGTACGGCCGCTACCTGTACTTCGCACCCGATGAGGTCGAACCGTTGAGTGAAAGGAATCCGACATGGACGTAGTGGGCTGGATCGCGGTAGTCATCATCGCTGCCATCGTCATAGCCGGTGTGGTCGTCGGCCTGGTATCCCTTCCAGATGCCCGGCGCTACATGAAGATTCGCCGCATGTAGAGAACAGGAGCGACGTTACGTCCCAAATACTTGTAGCCGGCATCGGCAACATCTTCCTCGGCGACGACGGCTTCGGACCCGAGGTGATGCGTCACGTGCCCGAGCACGTCGCGGGCCCACGCGTCAGGGTGGTGGACTACGGAATCCGGGGTATGCATCTGGCGTATGACCTGCTGGACGGCTGCGAGGCACTGGTGCTCGTCGACGCGCTCCCCAACCGTGGCGCGCCGGGCACCGTCCACGTTTTCGAGGCCGACCACGAAACGCTCACCGCAGGAGTCGGTCTGGATGCCCACGCGATGGACCCGGCCGCCATATTCGCCAGCCTGGCCGCACTGGGCGGCACACCGCCGTACACCGTGGTGATCGGCTGCGAGATCGACAACGTCGACGAGCGCATGGGACTGACGGACGCGGTCGCTGCGGCAGTCCCCGACGCGGTCAAGGCCATCGAGGACGTGGTGGCGCGGCTTTCGACACCGGTGCGAAAGGGCTGAGCCATGTGTTTGGGAATCCCAGGTCAGGTCGTACAGATGCTCGAGGGCTACGGCGGCCAGCTCGCGCTCGTCGACGTGGCGGGCGAGCACCGCAAGGTCAACGTCGGCATGATGCCCGAGGAGACCTTCTCCCCCGGTGACTGGGTGATCATCCACATGGGCTTCGTCGTCGAGAAGACCGACAAGGCGGGCGCCGACGCGGCGATGGCGGGGCTCGAGATAATGGGCCGCGGCCGCGACCCGGACATCGAGGCCTCCCCATGACCGGACGTCTGCGGCTGCGGGTCTGCGTGCGCGGCGTCGTGCAGGGCGTCGGTTTCCGGCCGTTCGTCTACACGTGCGCGGCCGCACTCAGCCTGACCGGCTCGGTCCGCAACGACAGCGCGGGCGCCATCGTCGAGGTCGAAGGCGACGCATCGGCTCTCGACGACTTCCTGAGGCGGCTCGTCGAGAGCCCGCCGCCGCTGGCCGTCATCGAATCGGTTGAAACGCAGGAGATCCCGACCGTCGGCGGCACGGGCTTCGCAATCGCCGACACCTCACGCTCCGACGGCGGCCGCACACTCGCATCCCCCGACGTCGCCATGTGCACCGAATGCGCCGCCGAGCAGCGCGACCCCGGTAACCGTCGCCACCGGCACGCCTTCGTCAACTGCACCAACTGCGGCCCGCGCTTCACCATCATCGCGTCGCTGCCGTACGATCGCGCGTTCACCACCATGGCGGGCTTTCCGATGTGTGCCGACTGCGCGCGCGAATACCATGATCCCGCCAACCGACGGTTCCACGCGCAACCGGTCTGCTGTCCCAACTGTGGACCGACACTGCGCTACCAGGCGAGCGACGGCATGGCCGGTGGCGAGTCGGCGCTGGGCAAGGCCCGGCAATTGCTGCGCGACGGTGGTGTATTGGCCGTCAAGGGCATCGGCGGCTACCACCTGGCGTGCGACGCGGGCAACGAGTCCGCGGTCGCCGAACTGCGGACCCGAAAGCGCCGCGGCGACAAGCCGTTCGCGGTCATGGTGGCCGACCCCGCGACCGCGCGCCGCATCGCCTCGGTCGACGAAGCGTCGGAGCGACTGCTGTCCGGCCCGCAGCGCCCCATCGTGCTGATGCCCAGATTGCCGGGCGCACCCGTCGCCGACTCGGTGGCGCCGCACAACCCCGACGTCGGCGTCATGCTGGCCTACACGCCATTGCACGCGCTGCTGTTCGGCCTGCCGGGCGATGAGCCGGGGCCGCCTGTACTCGTGATGACCTCGGGAAACCTCGGCGGCGAACCGATCTGCTTCACCGATGATGATGCGCTGGAACGGCTCTCGCACCTCGCAGACGGCTGGCTGATGCACGACAGGGACATCCTGGTACCGTGCGACGACTCCGTCGTGCGAGTTGTCGACGGCGTCGAGCTGCCGATCCGGCGCTCCCGCGGCTACGCGCCGCTTCCGGTCGCGTTGCCTGTGTCGTTGCCACCGACGCTCGCCGTTGGCGGCGATCTGAAGAACACCCTGGCAGTCGCCGAGCACAAGTACGCGTGGCTGAGCCAGCACATCGGCGACATGGACGATATGGCGACGCTCGCCGCGTTCGACTCCGCCGAACGGCATCTGGAGGCGCTGACCGGCGTCAGCCCGGGCATCGTGGTCGCTGACGCACATCCCGGTTACCGGTCCAGCGCATGGGCCGAACGCAACGCAGGCGGCCGGCCGGTTCGGTCGGTGCAGCACCATCATGCGCACATCGCCGCCGTGATGGCCGAGCACGGCATGGACGGGGCGCAGCGAGTGCTCGGATTCGCGTTCGACGGAACCGGTTACGGACCGGATGGGGCGATCTGGGGCGGCGAGGTGCTGTTGGCCGACTACAAGGGTTATCAACGGTTGGCGCAGCTGCGCTACGTTCCGTTGGCCGGCGGCGATGTGAGCGTGCTTCGGCCGTACCGGATGGCGTTGTCGCACCTGTGGGCGGCTGGCCTGGCCTGGAACGACGATCTTCCGCCAGTGCAAGCCTGCCCGGCCGACGAACGCAAGGTGCTGCAACATCAGCTCGAAACGGGGTTCGGATGCACGCCCACATCGAGCATGGGCAGGCTGTTCGACGCCGTTTCGTCCCTGGCGGGCATCCGGCAGACGGTGGCATACGAAGCCCAGGCAGCCATCGAACTGGAAGGCTTGTCGCGCGAATGTGATTGCGGCGCGGTCACATACGCCTTCGGTATCGACGACAGCGGATCACCGGTGATCATCGATCCCGGTCCGGTTGTCGCCGCCGTCGTCAACGATGTCCGCACCGGCGTACCGCGCGGAGTCATCGGCGCGAGGTTCCACCGCGCCGTCGCCGACTTGATCGTCGACCTCGCTCGAACGGACGACACGGGCGGCCAGCCGATCGCGTTGTCCGGCGGTGTGTTCCAGAACGCGCTGCTGCTGCGCCTGTCGCGCAACGGACTGCAGAACATCGGGTTCCAGGTGATCACTCACCACCACGTGCCACCCAACGACGGCGGCATCGCACTTGGTCAGCTTCTGATCGGGACGGCGGGATAGCACCATGACCGCATTACACGACCAGAAACTTCCGGCGGGATACACATTGTTCGCCCGATATGCGTTTCCGCCCAACGAGCTCGGCTACTGCGGTCCAGCAGATTCCGACGTGCTGCTGCGCGGCGACAACCCCGCCGATGTCGCCGCTCACGCCAGGGAGTTCGACGGCGCGTGGCCGTATCTGCGGGCCATCGCCGACGCGGCTGACACGCCGGATGCATTGAGCGCCGACATCGTGCGCAGCTACTGGGTGGGAGGACCACTTCTCGACCGTGTCGATCCGGCAGCCCTGCTGGACAGGCTGCGTGGCGCGTTCAAAGGTCAAGTAACCGGGATGTTGTTCAACCTGGCCGAGCCGCGCGGCTCGCTGGCGCATCACAGCTTCCACGTCATGGTCGTGTATCCCTGGGTGCGATTCCTGGACCGCGATGCGGCAACCGCGCTGAAGGTGCTGCAGGACTGCCGAATCCGCTGGGGCACGGTGGAATCCGTCGACGACGAGCACGCGCAGATCATGACCAACCCGCTGACGTTCATCGACGGCGCGCTGTCGCTCGGCGAACAGAGGTCAGAGCGAGTGCGGTGGAGTAAGGACGGCGCGTCGCTGATCGGGAAGCCTGCACCCGGTGACGTGGTCTCCGCGCACTGGGACTGGGTGTGCGGCGTGCTCTCCGAAGACGAGTGCGCTTCGCTGGCCGCCGCGACGCAGACAACGCTCGACCTCGTGAACAGCACCTTCAACGAGGAGCGAAGACTATGACGATCACGAAAGAACCGAGCGGTGGCTACATCGACGCGAGTCTGTCCGCAGACCTGGCCGCCGCAGCATTGGACCTGGCCCGCAAGTTTCACGACGGTGCCACGCTGTGGGTGATGTCCCCGCAGTGGGAGCCGCACGCCCACCACGTCGCGGTCGAATTCGTCCATCCCGTGATCATGGGTAAACGGGCACTGCCGTCGGTGGCGCTGGTCGAACCTGACCCGGTGGCACAGGCCCGCGTCGCCACCCAGCCCGGCGACCTGCTGATGGCGGTGGCGTCAGCCGACCAACCTGCGGTGATCGACGCGATGCGCCGCGCACCCGCATGGGGTGCGCTCACGCTGTGGATCGGCTCCGGTCCGCGGCCACCCGCAGGCGCGGCGAACCACATCCTCTGGGTGGACTCCGACGACCCGATGGTGTCCGCCACCGGCCGCTTCGTCCTGCTGTATCACCTGCTGTGGGAACTGACGCATGTCTGCTTCGAGCACCCAGGCCTGCTGAAGCCGCCCGCCGAGGATTGCGCCGACGACGTGTGTGTCACCTGCAGCGACGAGGGCCGTCTCGCCGAGGTGATTCTGGAACCCGCAGATCCGCTGGGGCAGGCGCTCGTTCGCACCGCCAAGGGCGAAGAATGGGTAGACGTGAGCGTGCTCGGCGACGTCGCGGCCAACGATCTGGTACTGGTGCACGCAGGCACCGCGATCACGCGACTTGACGATGCCAGGGAGGTGAACCGATGACAACGCATGACAACGAGAGCACCGGTTTCCTGTATCCGTTCATCGAGTCAGAGGAAACCGACGCAGGCAGCCTGCTCGAGGACCTCGCCGCCTCTGCCAGGGGCAAAGCAGCCGAAAGTGCTCGCCTGCAAAAGGAATCGCTCGAGGAATACGGACCGGGACTCACCGAGGCAGGCACCGCGATGGCCGAGCGATTCCTGCGCGGCGGCAGGCTCTACACCCTGGGCAACGGGGGCAGCTCCACCGACGCGGCGACCCTGGCGTCACTGTTCAGCCGCCCGGCGCGCGGCCGCCCGGTGGCGGCGTGGTCACTGGCCGCGGACGAGGCCGTGGTGACGGCGCTCGGCAACGACGTCGGCTTCGAGTTGATCTTCAAACGCCAGATCATCGCCCATGCCCGCGATCGGGACGTCGCCATCGCATTGTCGACCTCTGGCAACTCCGAGGATCTGATGACTGCGATCACCGAGGCCAACCGGCGCGGCGTACTGACGATCGGCTTCGCGGGCCACGACGGCGGCCGGATGGCGGTCGCCGAAGATCTCGACTACTGCTTCACGGTGCACAGCCAGAGCATCCACCGCATCCAGGAGAGCCACGCCATGCTCGGCTTCCGGCTCTGGTCGGTCACGCAAGAACACATGTCCCGTCCCCGTAATGGAGCACACACTTCATGAGCACAACCGACGCCACGACAGCAGCCGGACGCGAAGACCGGGTGCTCGAGCGGATCGACAAGTTCCGAAAGCGCCGCCCGCGGCTGCTCGATGACGTGGTGACCCTCGCACACGGCGCGGGAGGTAAGTCGTCGGCCGCCCTTGTCGACGCCGTCTTCCTCGAGGCGTTCCGCAACGACGAACTCGGACAACTCGGCGACGCCGCGAGCCTGCGCACCCCTTCCGGTGAACGGCTGGCGTTCTCCACCGATTCGTTCGTCGTGTCTCCGCGGCGCTTTCCAGGCGGCTCGATCGGTCATGTCGCGGTCCACGGAACGATCAATGATCTCGCGGTGTCGGGTGCTCGCCCACAATGGCTTTCGGCCGCCTTCGTGATCGAGGAAGGATTCCCGATCGCCGAACTGCGCGAGATAGTCGCCGACATGAGCGAGGCGGCCGCGAAGGCCGGCGTGCAGATCGTCACCGGCGACACGAAGGTCGTCGGGAAGGGCGCCGCCGACGGTGTCTACATCTCGACAGCAGGCGTCGGTGTGGTGCCCGACGGCAGGCAGCTGTCGCGCGACCGCGTGCAGCCCGGCGACAAGGTGCTGCTGTCCGGCACGATCGGTGAACACGGCATGGCGGTCATGCTGGCCCGCGGCGATTTGGCCATCGACGCCGACATCGCGTCGGACACCGCACCCGTCCATGAGCTGGTCGAATTGCTCCTGGACGCCGCGCCGTCGACACGGTGGATGCGCGATGCGACCCGCGGGGGCGTCGGGACGGTGTGCAACGAACTCGTCAAAGACTCCCCGTTCGCACTGGTGCTGGACGAGGAGCGCCTCCCGGTTGAGCCACAAGTACTGGGCGCCTGCGACATGCTCGGCATCGATCCGCTCTACGTCGCCAACGAGGGCAAGTTCGTAGCGATCGTCGCGCCCGAGGAGGCCGACGCGGCCGTCGCCGCGATGCGAACACACCCGCAGGGCATTCGCGCGACCGTGGTGGGCGAGATCCTGCCCGAGCCGAACGGCATTGTCGCGCTGAGGACTTCGTTCGGCGGTAGCCGAATCGTCGACATGCTCGTCGGCGACCCACTTCCGCGAATCTGCTGATGGATACGTAAGAAAGGAGTATGACGATGTGTCTGGGAATTCCCGGCCAGGTGGTCGACATCGTCGACGCCGAACAGTCCCTGGCCAAAGTTGACGTCAATGGCGTACGCAGAATCATCAGCGTGCGACTGCTGGCCGACGACAACCTGCAGGTCGGTGACTGGGTGCTGGTGCACGTCGGGTTCGCGATGGCCAAGATCGACGAGCACGAGGCGAAGATGACCCTCGCCCAAGTGCAGAAGATGGGCGCCGACTACGTCAACGAGATCGAAGCATTCAACTCGTCCGAGATCGCTTGAGAGGCTTGACATGAAGTTCGTCGACGAATTCCGGGATCCAGCTGCCGCACGCGCCCTGGTCAAATCGATCACCGAGCTCGCGAGCGGCGGCGAGTTCAAGTTCATGGAGGTGTGCGGCGGACACACGCACACCATTTACCGGCACGGTATCGAGCATCTGCTGCCGCAGTCGGTCGAGTTGGTCCACGGACCCGGCTGCCCCGTCTGCGTGATTCCGATGGGCCGAGTCGACGACGCGATGTGGCTTGCCGAGCAGCCTGACATCATCTTCACCACGTTCGGCGACATGATGCGAGTGCCCGGCTCCAAGGGGAACCTCATCGAAGCCAAGGCGCGCGGCGCCGACGTGCGTTTCGTCTACTCCCCGCTGGACGCGCTGAAGATCGCCGTCGACAACCCCGCCAAACACGTCGTGTTCTTCGCCGTCGGTTTCGAAACCACCGCACCGTCCACCGCCGTGACGCTGGTCCGTGCCCGCGCGCTCGGCGTCGGAAATTTCAGCATCTTCTGCAACCACGTCACGATCGTTCCGCCGATCAAGGCGATTCTCGAGTCGCCGGATCTTCGGCTGTCGGGGTTCCTCGGCCCGGGCCACGTATCGACCGTCGTCGGTCTGCGGCCCTACCGGTTCGTGTCCGAGGTGTACGGAAAGCCCATGGTGGTAGCGGGATTCGAGCCGCTCGACATCCTGGCCTCCGTGCACATGCTGCTAGAACAGATTCGCGACGGACGCTGCGAGATCGAGAATCAATACACGCGCGTGGTGCGGCCGGAAGGCAACACCCAGGCGCTCAAGCTGATGGCGGAGACGTTCGAGTTGCGACCCCACTTCGAATGGCGCGGGCTTGGTTTCATATCGCAGAGTGCGCTGAAAATCCATCGCGACTACGCCGAGTTCGACGCGGAGTGCAAGTTCGACATGCCGGGCGTCCGCGTCGCCGATCCCAAGGCATGTCAGTGCGGCGAGGTCCTCAAGGGCGTCATCAAGCCGTGGGAGTGCAAGGTGTTCGGCACTGCCTGCACGCCCGAGACACCGATCGGCACGTGCATGGTGTCACCCGAGGGTGCCTGCGCTGCCTACTACAACTTCGGAAGACTGCACCGGGAAACTGCACAGTTACTCGGTCAGCGGGGCTAGCTGCGGATCAGTCACCACTGATCGCGGGGCACGTCGAAGTCGGAACAGAGTGCCCGCCAGACGTCGCGGGGTTCGACGCCGTCCTCGATCGCCTGAGCCGCCGTCCGGCCGCCGAATCCGGTGAGCACGTGGTCGACGAGAAGCGATCGGCCACGCACCGTGCCGAACTGGCCTTCGACGAGTTCATTGAATTCAGTCAGCCGCACGGATCAAACCTACGCTGACGCTGCCAGCGCCTCGTGGCACACCCGTACCGGATCTGCCACGTCGGCGACGGTCGCTCCCGCGCGCCTGGCGGCCGCCGTCACCGAGGTGCTGTCCTCGCCGCGATACGCCGAAGCCGCCAGCGCCGCAGGTTCCAATGGCCGCACCAACTGCGCACTGCCTTGGCGGACAAGCCGGTTGGCGATCTCCCATTGGTCGCCACCTCCGGGCACCACGACCATCGGCACACCGGCCAGCAGCGTTTTGGCGACCATTCCGTGACCGCCGCCGCAGATCACCAGGTCGGCGTGCGACAGCAGTTCGTCCTGGCGACCGAGGCCGATGACGGCCCACGGCGGCACGCCGACATCGGATCCGCCCAGCCGCGACACCACGACCCGAGCGCCATCGGGCAGTTCCTCCCCGGGTCGCAGCGTCTCCAACACCACCTCGGTCATGCCGCGGGCGCCTGTCACCGCCGTCGACGGCGCGACGAGGATGACCGGGCCGTTCCCCGGCGGAATCCCCAATACCGCATCGGTCGGCTCGAAATGCAGGGGGCCGACGACGACGGCCTCTTCCGGCCAGTCCGGCCGCGGCACCTCGAGGGCGGGCAGCGTGGCGATGAGCCTGCGCAGCGGCCCGGGATCGGTAGCGGGCAAACCGATTTCGACGCGCACCGCCGAGCGCTGACGGATACCCTCGCGCCACGACCGCGCCGTCAGCGCCCGCATGATCGAATCGCGGAGCTTGCCGCGGAGCCCTACTCCCGGCGCCAGCCCGCTGCCCAGCGGGGGCAGCCCCTTCGACGGCCGGTACAGCGGCGCGGGGTTGAGTTCGATCCACGGTATGCCGAGCAGTTCGGCGGCCAGCCCGCCGCACGCAGTGATCACGTCGGACACCACCACGTCAGGCGCCAGCTCCCGCAGCACAGGCACGTTGAGCACCGCCATTCGCGCAGCGCGCTGGTGGATCTTCGCGCCCGCGTCGGTGTCGTCGTCGAGTTCGGTGGGATCAAGGCCGACGAGCTCGACCGCGTCGACGCCGACCGCACGGGCCGTTTCGAGCCATTCCGTGCCGGTCAGCAGCGTCGGCGAATCGCCCGCTGCCAGGAACAACCGGCATAAAGCGAGCGCGGGAAAGGCGTGTCCGGGATCCGGTCCTGCGACCACGGCGACGCGCATGCGGCTACCCTGCCACAGCGCAGCGCCACTACGCTGAGGGGCATGACGGGGACGGAATCAATCGTGGACACCACGGCCAATGCACGCACGGTAGAGAGCTTTCTGTACGCGCTGCAGGACGAAGACTTCGACACTGCTGAATCGTTGATGGCCGACAACTTCGAGTGGCAGAACGTCGGCTATCCCACACTGCGCGGTCGGCGGCGCATCATGAGTATTTTCCGGCGCGGTGAGGGCCGCGTCGGCTTCGAGGTGAAGTTCCATCGGATCGCCGCCGAGGGGAACGCGGTGCTGACCGAGCGCACCGACGCACTGATCATCGGGCCGGTTCGCATGCAGTTCTGGGTGTGCGGAACCTTTGAGGTGTACGGCGGCCGAATCACGCTGTGGCGCGATCACTTTGACGTTTACGACGTCGTGAAGGGCACGCTGCGCGGACTTCTCGGCGCCGTGGTGCCGTCGCTTCGCCCCACGATGTAGGGCTATGCGCGACGCAGCCCGCCGAGCTCGTCGAACGCCTGCGCCCAGCCGGTCAGCCGGTCGGTGGCGTTGACGAGCTCGTCGCGGTATCGCTGCTGCGACATCGGCGAGCTCGACATCGGCCCGGTGTTCGCCGCGGATACCAATTGCGCTGCGGCGGTGACCATCTGGTTGTACTGATTCGCGCCGTTGTCGAGTTGGGCGGTGAACGCCGCGATCGTCGGCGCCAGATGGGAGCGCGATTGCGGAGCGTTGGCGATCGCCCGCTCCATCGACACCACCTCGTCGGCCGTGGCGGCCATCGTCGCCGCGGACTGGTTCGCGACGGCCGCCAGCTCACGGATCTCACCGACGGGCAGCAACTTGCCGTGCTCCATCACGCTGATCAACGAGAACAGCCCGCGCTCCGAAGCGGCGAGCGCGGCCATCGGCTGCCTGGCCGACGAACCCCACGGTGGTAGCCGCCGAGTGGCCCTCGACCGCTGCGGCGGCAGGGGCTCACCGCGAAGCCAGCGGTAGCGCAGGAAAGCCAGCGTCGCGAGGAACGCCGCACCGACCGCGATCGGGGTCGGGATGAAGATCGCCCACGCCGGCGTGTTCCACACGGCGAGCAGCACCGTCACTCCGACCCAGATCAGCGACGACACCGTGAAGAACAGTCCGAGGCGCAACGCCCACTTGCGCTTGCGAAGAAGTTTGGCCCGCGGATCGGCCGCCGAGTTGAGCTTCTGCGCCAGCACATCGGAAAGCTCGGCGGCGGTGTCGATTCCACGCTGCATTAGCGAGCGCCACGCCTCGGGTCTGCTTGCTGTCGAGCGTTGTTTCACTGCCGAACCAATACCGACTACTGACTGAAGGGCGTCTCGGGCTCCGCCTCCGGCGCCGACGAGGCCGGGGTGGCGGGTGCGGCCGTGCCTGAGCCGCCGGTCGGGAGAGCCTCACCGCGCATCGAGGCGCGGATCTGCTCGAGCCGCGAGTGCCCGGCCATCTGCACGCTGGCCTGCTGGACCTCGAGCATCCGGCCCTGCACGGAGTTCTGTGCCAGCTCGGCGGCCCCGATCGCGTTCGCGTAGCGACGTTCGATCTTGTCGCGGACCTCGTCGAGGCTCGGGGTGTTGCCTGGGGCGGCCATTTCGCTCATCGACTGCAGCGACTTGCTGACCTGCTCCTGCATCTTGGCCTGCTCGAGCTGGCTGAGCAGCTTGGTGCGCTCGGCGATCTTCTGCTGCAACATCATCGCGTTCTGCTCGACGGCCTTCTTCGCCTGCGCCGCAGCGTTCAGCGCCTGATCGTGCAGGGTCTTGAGGTCTTCGACGCTCTGCTCGGCGGTGACCAGCTGGGCGGCGAAGGCCTCGGCGGCGTTGTTGTACTCGGTGGCCTTGGCCGCGTCCCCCGCCGCGGTGGCCTGGTCGGCCAGTGTGAGCGCCTGTCGAACGTTGACCTGCAGTTTCTCGATGTCGGCGAGCTGACGGTTGAGCCGCATCTCCAGCTGGCGCTGGTTGCCGATCACCTGCGCCGCCTGCGTGGAGAGCGCCTGGTGCTGTCGCTGGGCCTCCTCGATGGCCTGCTGGATCTGCACCTTCGGATCGGCGTATTCGTCGACCTTGGAGCTGAACAGCGCCATCAGATAGCGCCACGCCTTGGTGAACGGATTGGCCATGGGTTCATTCCGCCTTCGTGTCAGAGAACTGCTTCCGTGTGCCTACTGCCAACCTATCGGTTTCGCGCAGATCAGAACAGAATCAGGCAACCGCCATCGACACGGCGTGGGGAATGACGACCTTGGTGGTGGCGTCGATATTGGCCGCGCTCACCGACTCGCGGACGAACGCCTTGTGCTCCTCCCGCGCCATCTCGTCACCCGCATCGGACAGCACCCGCGACAGCGGGACCTCCAGGGCGCCGCAGATGGCGCTGAGCAGTTCGCTCGAGGCCTCCTTGCGGCCGCGTTCGACCTCGGACAGGTAACCGAGGCTGACCCGCGCGGCATCAGATACCTCACGCAGGGTGCGGCCCTGATCGATACGGGCACGACGCAGCACGTCGCCGATAACCTCGCGCAGCAATGTCCCCATCGTGCTCTCCTTCACTTGGGTCGTATTACAGCAACGCAAGCGACGGCCGAGATGGTTCCCGGGATTGCAGCAATTGCGACAAATCCTCCGAAAAGGGTCACTGAGCTGCGGGTCGGCTCCGAGAATCGCGGATCGCAGATACCACGTAGTCGATGCCGGTAAGCACCGTCAGGACGATCGCGGCCGCCATCACGACCCAAGCGCCGGTCAGCCACGGGCCGGACAGCGGCAGGATGAACAGCCCGATAGCCACCGCCTGGACGAGCGTTTTGAGCTTGCCGCCGCGGCTGGCCGGAATCACCCCGTGGCGCAGCACCGCGAACCGCAGCAAGGTGATGCCGATTTCGCGGACCAGGATCACGGCCGTCACCCACCAAGGCAGCTCGCCGAGCATCGCCAGGCCGATCAGGGCGGCACCGATCAGCATCTTGTCCGCGATGGGGTCGGCCAGCCTGCCGAAGTCGGTCTCGATGCCGTAGCTGCGGGCAAGTGCCCCGTCGAACCGGTCGGTGATGACCGCGACCGCGAAGATGACGAATGCGGTGATGCGCCATGGTGTTTCGTGGCCGTCTCCGGCGAACAAGGCGATGAGGAAAACAGGGACCAAAACCAACCGCAAACCGGTGAGAACATTGGCGATGTTCGCGACCTTCGCGCGAGGGATCACCGGATCGGTGTGAGGTTGGCCCGACACCGCCACAGAATATCTGTTGCTCAAACCGATACCCTCCCACTGTGAAAGATGCGGCGACCGACGGGCTTGTGGTGCGCCGTGCCCGCACCTCCGACGTTCCGGCGATCAAGGCGCTGGTGGACGTCTATGCAGGCCGCATCCTGCTGGAGAAGAACCTGGTGACGCTGTACGAGGCCGTTCAGGAGTTCTGGGTGGCCGAGCAGGGCGACGAGCTCATCGGGTGCGGTGCCCTGCACGTCCTATGGGCCGACCTCGGCGAGGTGCGCACCGTCGCGGTGCACCCGACGGTGAAAGGCCAGGGCGTCGGCCACCTGATCGTCGACCGCCTGCTCGACGTGGCTCGCGAACTCCACCTGCAGCGGATCTTCGTGCTGACCTTCGAGACCGACTTCTTCAGCGGCCACGGGTTCACCGAGATCGAGGGCACACCCGTCACCGCGGAGGTCTACGAGGAGATGTGCCGCTCATACGACACCGGTGTCGCCGAGTTCCTCGACTTGTCCTACGTGAAGCCCAACATTCTCGGCAACTCGCGAATGCTGTTGATGCTCAAATAGCACTTGCTCACCGAGCGTGCATCCACGGCGAAAAAACGTCCAAGTTTTCGCAGTGGCTTCACGTTGGTCGCGAGAAAACGACCGATTAGTCAACCTCGTCGTCCACGCCTGCCCCGCTGCCCCGGATGGACGCGATCGTCGCCGCAAGTTCGTCGGGCTTCACCATCACCTCGCGCGCCTTGGAACCCTCACTGGGGCCGACGATTCCGCGGGTCTCCATCAGGTCCATCAACCGGCCCGCCTTGGCGAAGCCCACCCGCAGCTTGCGCTGCAGCATCGAGGTCGACCCGAACTGGCTCGACACCACCAGCTCGACGGCCTGCAGGAAGACGTCCATGTCGTCGCCGATGTCGGGGTCGACGTCGGTGCGCTCGCTATTCGTCTTCGCGGCGGTGACGCCTTCGGTGTACTCGGGCTCCGCCTGATCCTTGCAGGCGTTGACGACCGCATTGATCTCCTCGTCGGTGATGAACGCTCCCTGCAGCCGGATCGGCTTGTTGGCGCCCATCGGGATGAACAGCCCGTCACCCATGCCGATCAGCTTCTCGGCGCCCTGCTGGTCGAGGATGACGCGGCTGTCGGTCAGCGACGACGTGGCGAACGCCAAGCGGGACGGCACGTTGGTCTTGATCAGACCGGTCACCACGTCGACCGACGGCCGCTGGGTGGCGAGCACCAGGTGAATTCCTGCGGCACGGGCCTTCTGGGTGATCCGCACGACCGCGTCCTCGACATCACGCGGTGCGGTCATCATCAAGTCGGCCAACTCGTCGACGATCGCGACCACGTACGGATACGGGCGGTATTCGCGCTGGCTGCCGAGCGGTGTGGTGATTTCGCCGGAGCGGACTTTGGCGTTGAAGTCGTCGATGTGGCGCACCCGCGACGCCTGCATGTCCTGGTAACGCTGCTCCATCTCCTCGACGAGCCACGCCAGTGCCGCCGCCGCCTTCTTCGGCTGCGTGACGATCGGGGTGATCAGGTGCGGAATGCCTTCGTAGGGGGTCAGTTCCACCATCTTCGGGTCGATCAGGATCATCCTGACCTCGTCCGGAGTGGCACGCGCCAGCAGCGACACCAGCATCGAGTTGACGAAGCTCGACTTGCCCGAGCCGGTCGAACCGGCGACCAGAAGGTGCGGCATCTTGGCGAGGTTCCACGAGATGTACTCGCCCTCAATGTCTTTGCCGAGGGCGATCACCAGCGGATGGTGGTCGCGGCGGGTCGACGGGTCGGTCAGCACATCGGCCAGGCGCACCATCTCGCGGTCGGTGTTCGGCACCTCGATGCCGACCGCGGACTTGCCGGGAATCGGCGCGAGCATCCGGACGCTCTCGGTGGCCACCGCATATGCGATGTTCTTCTGCAGTTGGGTGATCTTCTCGACTTTGACGCCCGGCCCAAGCTCGACTTCGTATCGCGTGACGGTCGGCCCCCGCGTGCAACCGGTGACCGCAGCGTCGACCTTGAACTGCTGAAGCACCTCGGTGATCGCCTCAGCCGTACGGTCATTGGTGCCGGAGCGACGCTTCGGCGGATCACCCTTCTTCAGCAGGTCCAGCGACGGCAGCGTGTACGGGCCCTCGACAACGCGATCGGATACCGGTTTCGCCGGCTTTGCCTTCTTGCGCCGCGCCGCTCGGGTCGGCTCAGGCACCGTCGGCGCCTCTTCGTCGAGCGGATAGTTCTCCATCGGCGTTCCGGTCGGCCACGCCTGCGCCTCGTCCTCGCTGTATGCCTCGGGACCGTCGTAGTAGCCGTCGGAGAAATCCTCGCGCTCGGCATCCTCGGAGGGCGGCAGCTCGTCGTCGTCGTAGAACTCCTCGCCATCGCGCAGCATCCGCGTGCTGAACATCGCCCGCACGGTGTCGGGCACCTCGCGGATCGTGGTGCCCGTCACCAGCAGCAGGCCGAAGAGCGCGCCGATGAACAACAGCGGGGCGGCGATCCACTGCGTCAGGCCTTCGGACAGCGGGCCGCCGATCGCGAAGCCGATGAACCCCGCGGCGTGCTGACGCCCCGCGGGCGTCTCCGGCGACCCGGCCCACAGGTGCCAGAGGCCGAGCAGGGGCAACGTGATCATCGCCGCGCCGAGGATCAGCCGCGGCCGGGCTTCGGGATTGGGCTCGGTCCGCATCAACAGGACAGCGATCGCGATGAGGGCTATCGGCAATACCAGGACGGCCGACCCGATCAGCACGCGCAGGAAATTGTCGATCCACCCGCCGACCGGCCTGGCCGCGTCGAACCACGAACTCGCGATGACGATGACCGCGATGCCAAGCAACGCCAGCGCGATGCCGTCCCGCTGGTGGCCGGCGTCGATATCGCGGGCGCGGCCCACCGAACGGGCCGTCGATCCGGCTCCCCTGGCCAGCATCAGCCAGCCGGCGCGGGCACCCCGGCCGATCGCCAGCCCGGAGGCCGGTATCCGCGAGCCGTTGCGCCGTTTCGCCGGCTTGCGACGCGGCGCGGGCCGGGCTGCGCGGGTACCCGACCGCGAACCGGCCTTTGACCTGCTCGAACGGGCACCAGAGCGCGCAGCGGTCTTACTTGGCATGCCTTCAAGCCTAGTCGCAAACGCCCCATATTCACCATCTGCCACACGGGTCACAGTTAGGTGTCGAAATTTAGTTAGGTTCGCTTCAGTAAGGTGCTCAGTGGACCGGTTCCCACTCATCTAGGAGTTCATCGACCATGCCCGTTGTCGTCGTCGCCACCTTGAAGGCCAAGCCAGAGTCCGTCGATGCCGTGCGGGAAGCCGGTAAGAAGGCCATCGCAGCGGTGCACAACGAGCCCGGCTGCGAGCTGTATTCCCTGCATGAGGCCGATGGGACATTCATATTCGTCGAGCAGTGGGCCGATGCCGATGCGCTCAAGACGCACAGCGGCGCTCCGGCTGTCGCGAGCTTCTTCGGCACCGTCGGCGAGTTTCTCGACGGGGCGCCCGACATCAAGGTGCTGCAGACCGTCGTCGCGGGCGACCCGGCCAAGGCCCAGCTCCGCCCCTGATGGCGTCGCTCGCGGGCAAGGTCGCGTTCATCACAGGCGCCGCTCGAGGCCAGGGGCGTGCGGAGGCCGTGCGATTGGCGTCCGACGGCGCCAACGTCATCGCGGTCGACATCTGCGACCAGATCGCGTCGGTGCCCTATCCGATGGCCACACCCGACGACCTCGCGCAGACGGTCAAGCTCGTCGAGGACACCGGGGCGCGAATTGTGGCCAGGGAAGCCGACGTTCGCGATCGCGCGGCACTGAGCACCGCGCTGCAGGCCGGGCTGGATGAGTTCGGCAGGCTGGACATCGTGATCGCCAACGCGGGCATCGCTCCGATGCAGTCGGGCGAACAGGGCTGGAGCGATGTCGTCGACGTCAACCTCACCGGCGTCCATCACACCGTCGACGTCGCGATACCGACCCTGGTTGAACAGGGCGACGGCGGGGCGATCGTGCTGACCAGTTCGGCCGCCGGCCTGGTCGGCATCGGCGGTGACGACCCCGGCTCACTGGGTTACACGGCCGCCAAGCACGGTGTCGTCGGCTTGATGCGGGCCTACGCCAATCATCTTGCGCCACACCGGATCCGGGTCAACTCGATTCATCCGGCCGCGGTGAATACGCCGATGGTGCACAACGAGTTCACCAGGCAGTGGCTGGAGCGGATCACCCGGGAGAGCGATGCACCGGTCGACTTCGGCATGGCGCTGCCGGTGCAGGCCGTCGACGCCGAGGACATCGCCGCAGCGGTGGCCTGGCTGGTGTCCGACGAAGCCTGGTTCATCACCGGCGTGACCTTGCCGGTGGACGCGGGCTACGCCAACAAACGCTGATGGCGCGCGATCCCGTCGCCCAAACCGCCTTCAACCCGATGGTGCAGGTGGCGATGGAGCAGTACGAACCGCCCGGGCGCAGGCTGGTCACCGACGCCACGGCGCGCGCGATACTCCCCGCGGGCCAACGCGCGCTCGTGGGTGCGATGCGTTGGCCGCTGTTGCGCCGCCTGACGATTGCGGCGGGTGAGCGGGCGGTGCCTGGCTCGTGGTCGATCATCACGTGCCGCAAGCGCTTCATCGACGGCAAGCTCGACGAAGCGCTGCCGGACATCGATGCCGTCGTCATCCTCGGCGCGGGAATGGACACCACGGGGTTGCGGCTCGCGCGGCGATCCGATGTCCCGGTGTTCGAGGTCGACCTGCCCGTCAACATCGAGCGCAAGAAGGCTGCCGTCGAGCGGGCGCTCGGCGCGGTGCCTGCGTCAGTTCACTTGGTGCCGATGGACTTCGAGCGCGACGAGCTGATGGACAGGTTGGTCGCCCACGGCTACTCGACCGGCGCCCGCACGTTCTTCATCTGGGAAGGCGTGACGCAATACCTCACCGAAGACGCCGTGCGCGCAACGCTCACCGCGCTGCAGGGTGCGGCCGCGGGCAGCCTGCTGGTGTTCACCTACGTCCGCAAGGACTTCATCGACGGGTCGAACATGTACGATGCGGCGTTGCTGTACAAGCGCTTTCGGCAACGGCAGCAGCTATGGAAGTTCGGGCTCAACCCCGACGAAGTCGCGGAATTCGTCGACCAGTACGGCTGGAAACTCGTCGAGCAGGCCGGCCCCGACTACTACGTAGACAACTACATCGGGCCCACTGGGCGCGACCTTGCCGCCTCGGACCTGGAGTGGGCGGCGTACTGCGCGAAGCGCTAATCACGAAAGAGAACCCACGGTCGTGAAACGGCCAAATTCACGACCATAGCTTCTATCTCATTGGAAACTAAGCAGGTGTGGAACGGCCTGGAGATCGCCAAGCTCATCGCATCCCTGACCACCCCGATCATGGTTGCCCTGATCGGGTTTTGGCTCAATAGACGGCTGAAGAAGCAGGACGACCGGTTCGCCGAAGCGCAGAGAAAGCTCTACCGCGAAGACGAGCCACACATCGAGCTCACGTTGGACTGCGCATTCCATGGAGTCCGGGGCGATAAGCGCCTGACTACGTTCACGGTGTCGGCGAAGAACGTCGGGCGGGTTGAGCACAAGTTCGACCAGATCCTGCTGCGCGTCCGGGGAATCAGAGATGAGCCCTTCGGCAATGACAGCAAGAATGAATCGCACATCGCGAACGAAAAGGCGCGTCGGGCATTGTTCCCAGAAGAGCTGTTCAAGCGAAATCTTGTGCCGAAGACGAAGAATTCAACGTGGAACTACATATTCGTCGAGCCGGGTGTCAAACAGGCCGTGACTTTCACGACGGTGGTCCCCGCCGACTTCACCTACCTGTTGGCGCAGGTATGGTTCCAGTACGAGGCGACTCGGCCTCACACCGCGGAAGCTGTGTTCGCCGTAACGCAGCCCGCAACCGGCTAGATCTCGATGACCGTCGGCACGATCATCGGCTGGCGGCGGTAGGTCTCTCCCACCCACTTCCCCACTGTGCGGCGCACCGCCTGTGCGATGCGGGTGACATCGGTGATGTTCTCGGCGGCAAGGACTTCCAGCTCGTCCTCCACCTTCAGCGCGACGGGTTCCAGCGCCTTGGGATCCTCGGAGAAGCCCCTCGAATGCAAGTGCGGGGGCGCCGCAGCCCGTCCCGTTCCCCGTCGCACAACGACGGTGACAGCGACGAAACCCGATGACAGCGTGAGCCGTTCACCCAGCGTCGCATCGCCGACGTCGCCGGTGATCAGCCCGTCGACAAACATCTTTCCTGTCGGAACGCCGCCCGCGATGCCGGCCTTGCCCGCCACCAGGTCCACGCTGACACCGTTCTCCGCCAGCATGATCGCGTCGGGATCGACACCCGATCGGGTGGCCAGCGCCGCGTTGGCCCGCAGCATCCGCCATGTTCCGTGCACCGGCATCACGTTGCGTGGCCGCACCCCGTTGTAGAGGAACAGCAACTCGCCGGAATATGCGTGGCCCGTAACATGCACGCGGGCTTGCTGGTTCGTGACGACACGGGCGCCGATCTTCGCCAGCGAGTCCATCACGCCGTAGACGGCTTCCTCGTTGCCCGGGATCAGCGATGAGGACAGCACGATCAGGTCGCCGGGCGTGAGCGTGATGCTGCGATGCTCACCGCGCGACATCCGCGACAGCGCCGACATCGGCTCGCCCTGGGTCCCGGTGGTGATCAGCACGACGCGCTCCGGCGCCATCATCTCGGCGGCGCCGATGTCGACAAGGTCGTCCTCGTCGACGTGCAAATAGCCCAGCTCGCGCGCGATGCCCATGTTTCGCACCATCGACCGGCCGACGAACGACACCCGTCGGCCCAAGGCCACCGCCGCGTCGATGATCTGTTGCACGCGATCGACGTTGGAGGCGAAGCACGCGACGATGACCCGGCCGTCGGCCCCGCGGATCAACCGGTGCAGCGCGGGGCCGACTTCGCTCTCCGACGGTCCGACACCCGGGATCTCCGAATTCGTCGAGTCGCAGAGGAACAGGTCGACGCCCGCGTCGCCGAGCCGCGACATGCCAGGCAGGTCGGTGGGATTGTCGTCCAGCGGCAGCTGATCGAGCTTGATGTCGCCGGTGTGCAGCACGGTGCCAGCGCCGGTGTGTATCGCGATCGCGAGGCAACCGGGAATCGAGTGGTTGACGTGGAAGTACTCGCACTCGAACACCCCGTGCGTCGTGCGCTGCTTCTCCGCCACCTCCACGAAGACCGGCTTGATGCGGTGCTCGCGACACTTCTCCGCGACCAGCGCCAGCGTGAACTTGGAGCCGACGAGCGGGATGTCGGGGCGCAGCTTGAGCAGGAACGGGATGGCGCCGATGTGGTCTTCGTGGGCGTGGGTCAGCACCAGCGCCTCGACGTCGTCGAGTCGATCCTCGATCAGCCGCAGGTCGGGCAGGATCAGGTCGACGCCCGGCTCGTCGTGGCCGGGGAAGAGCACACCGCAGTCGACGATCAGCAATCGGCCGAGGTGTTCGAAAACCGTCATGTTGCGGCCGATTTCGCTGATGCCGCCCAGCGCGGTGACCCGCAGGCCGCCGGGGGCCAGCGGCCCCGGCGGTTTGAGTTCGGTGTCCACTACCGAAGTACCGCAGCGGCTCGCATGTCGGCGGCCAGCGCTTCGATCTGGTCCGGCGTGGCTGGCACCTGCGGCAGTCTCGGATCGCCGACATCCAAGCCTTGCAGCCGCAGCCCTGCCTTGGCCATCGTCACACCGCCGAGGCGGCTCTGCGCATCACCGAGCCGAGCCAGCGTCACGTTGATCTTGCGAGCCGTCGCGACGTCCCCGGAGTTGAACGCCGACAACATCTCTCGCAGCTGGCTGGCCGCGACATGTCCCCAGACGCTGACGAACCCGACGGCACCCATGGCCAGCCAGGGCAGGTTCAGCGCGTCGTCACCCGAGTAATACGCCAGCCCGGTTTCGGCGATGATCTGTCCACCGCCGTTCAGGTCGCCCTTGGCGTCCTTGACCCCGACGATGTTCGGATGCGCAGCGAGCGTCCGCAGCGTGTCCCACTCGATGGGGATGCCCGAGCGTATCGGGATGTCGTACAGCAGGATCGGTACCGAAACGGCGTCGGCGACCGTGGTGAAATGTGCGAGCAGCCCGGCCTGCGGGGGTCGCGAGTAATAGGGCGTGACGACCAGGAGGCCGTGCGCCCCTTCCTTTTCGCACGCCTTGGCCAGGTGCACGCTGTGGGCGGTGTCATAGGTTCCCGCGCCTGCGACGATGCGCGCCCGATCGCCGACGGCGTCAAGCACGGCGCGCAGCAACGCGAGCTTCTCGTCGTCGGTCGTCGTCGGCGATTCTCCCGTGGTGCCGAACAGCACCAGACCGTCGCAGCCGGCGTCGACGAGGTGCGTCGCAAGCCGGACCGCGGTGTCGGTGTCGAGCGTGCCGTCGGACTTGAAGGGCGTCACCATCGCGGTCAGCACGGTGCCCAGTCGGGCAGTTACGTCGAATCCGCTGGTGCTCACGGCCACCAAGATTACCCGCTCGATCCTATGCTTCCGTCGCCAGCGGGGACGTTGCCACC
>Ga0318562_10000318_pt1 | contig 22260 bp, 18 predicted proteins | sample GRESIP066b5f18_FD_203688 | JGI IMG/M metagenome (GOLD analysis project Ga0318562, IMG submission 203688) | Tropical soil microbial communities from Luquillo Experimental Forest, Puerto Rico - GRE.SIPMG.066b5f18 | ecosystem: Environmental > Terrestrial > Soil > Tropical forest > Bulk soil... | reverse complement strand
CGGGGAGCGCGTGGAGGACGTCACCACGCACCCCGCCTTCCGCAACACGGCGCGCTCGATCGCCCGGCTCTACGACGCGCTCCACGACGAGCGCCTGGGCCCGGTCATCACCACCCCGACCGACACCGGCTCCGGCGGCGTCACCCACAAGTTCTTCCGCTTCCCGCGCAGCGTCGAGGATTGCGTCGGCGACCTCGAGGCGATCGCCGAATGGGCGCGGATCGGCTATGGCTGGCTCGGCCGCAGCCCCGACTACAAGGCCGCCTTCCTGGCCACCCTGGGCGCGAACGCCGACTTTTACGATCCCTACCAGGACAATGCCAGGCGCTGGTACCGCGAGGCTCAGGAGCGCGTCCTGTACTGGAACCACGCGATCATCCATCCTCCCGTGGATCGCAACCGGCCCCCCGAGGAGGTCGGCGACGTGTTCATGCACGTCGAGGAGGAGCGTGATGACGGGATCGTGGTAAGCGGTGCGAAGGTGGTCGCCACCGGCTCCGCTCTCACTCATTACAACTTCATCGCGCACTACGGCCCGATCCCACTGCAGAAGAAGGAATATGCACTGGTATGTGCCGTTTCCATGGACACACCGGGTGTCAAGCTGATCTGCCGCCCCTCGTATGAGATGACGGCCGAGGTGATGGGCAGCCCGTTTGACTATCCGCTGTCCAGCCGGCTCGATGAGAACGACTCGATCTTCATCTTCGACCGCGTGCTGGTGCCCTGGGAGAACGTGTTCGTCTATGGCGACATCGAAAAGGCCAACAATTTCTTTCCCCACACCGGGTTCATCCCCCGTTTCTGCTTCCACGGCTGCATCCGCCTGGCCGTCAAGCTCGACTTCATCGGCGGCCTGCTCCTGAAGGCCGTCGAGGCGACCGGGACCAAGGACTTCCGCGGCGTCCAGGCCCAGGTGGGCGAGGTGCTGGCCTGGCGCAACCTCCTGTGGGGCCTGGCCAGCGCCATGGCGCGCGAGCCGCAGCCCTGGAAGGCGGGCGCCCTGCTGCCGAACATGGACTACGCGATGGCCTATCGCCTGTTCTCGACGATCGGGTACCCGCGGGTCAAGGAGATCATCGAGCAGACCGTGGCCAGCGGTCTGATCTACATCAACTCGAACGCCCGTGACTTCAAGAACCCCGACATCCGGAAGTACCTCGACCGCTACGTCCGCGGCTCGAACGGCATCGAGGCGGTCGAGCGCGTCAAGCTCATGAAGCTGCTGTGGGACGCGATCGGCAGCGAGTTCGGCGGCCGCCACGAGCTCTACGAGCGCAACTACTCCGGCAACAACGAGAACATCCGCATGGAGGTCCTGTTCGCCGCCACTGGCAGCGGCCAGACCGAGCGCTACAAGGGCTTCGCCGAGCAGTGCATGAACGAGTACGACCTCGACGGCTGGACGGTGCCCGACCTGATTAACCCCGACGACGTCAGCGCCCTGTCCCGTTCGAGCTAGGGCCCGGCCCGGCCCCCGGAGCGCTCGCGCCGCCCCTCCCTGGCTTTATAATTTCCTGCTCACAACATCGCGGCTGTAGCTCAGTTGGCTAGAGCGTCTGCTTGCCATGCAGAAGGTCGAGGGTTCGAGTCCCTTCAGCCGCTCTCAGAAAAGCCCCGCTCAGGCGGGGTTTTTTGCTGCCTGCGGACCCGTCCTCGAAGTGCCGGCGACGCGTTCTCGGCGGTTGGTTCCGGATTCGTTCCGGAAACGCGCGTCGTCGGGTGCCCGTTCGTCGATGTCCGCGACTTCGAGCGACCCCGTCCGCGGGACCGTGCCGGTGCGGAGCTCGCCGCGAGGATCTCGGCCGCCGTCGCCTCCCCCGTGTAGATGGCGCGGGCGGATGTCAGCGTGGACCCGAGCGCCTCCTCGAGCAGCTCGACCGAGCCCTTGCCCATGTCGAGCACCTGCTGGTAGACGGCGAGGGTGAGCGTCGGGTCGGTGTGGCCCATGAGGTACATCGCCCGTCGCGGCGGCACGTCGCAGACGGCGAGGATCGACGCGAACGTGCGCCGCAGCGTGTGCGGCGTCATGTGCGCGATCAGCAGCCGGCCTTCGGCCTCAAGCTGCTGGTTTGCCCGGTCGCGGATCGGGGCGAGGATCCGCGAGCGGATGTTGTCCGGGGTCTGGCGGGTTCCGTTTCGCGTCGGGAAGGCCGGCTGGCCGGGACCGCTCGGATAGCGCTCGCGGTGCGCGATCAGTCGGCTCTGCAGAGCGGGCACGATCGGCACGTTGCGTTCGCCGGCGTCGGACTTCGTCGCCAACCTGGGGACGCGCACGCGAGCCGCCGCCAGGTCGATGTGGGGTCCGTCGAGCCCGCACAGCTCTGAGACGCGCAGACCGCCGAGGATCAGCGTCTCGGCGATCGCGCGACGTGGAATGTCGTTACGGCTTCGGCTCTCGGGCTTCCCGTTCCAGAGCTCACCACGGCGGACCCTGCGCACCAGCGTGTCGGACACGCCGAGCTCGCGCGCCAGCGCGACCGCTGAACGGCCGGAGGTACGGATCAGCGCCACCGCCTCCCAGGTGAGCCCTCGGTGATCGGCCTCGATCAGATCGGCCGCGCGGAGCACCGCGGCGATCTGCTCAGCCTCGAGGAACGAGCGGCGCGGGCGGTCGGACTTCGGCGCCGCGGCCTTCAGCGCGGGAACGTCGCGAGTCAGCAGCCCGCGCTTGCGCGCATCGCGGAGCACGCGCTCGGCAGCATCCAGCGCCTTGCGGATCGACCCGTTGGACACGCCTCGCCGGCGCGCCTCGTACCGGCGACCGGTCCGTGGGTCGAGCACGCTGCGCATGAGCGGCACGCCCGCCATATCGGCCCGCTCGATCGCCGCGCGCTCCTCGCAGAGCTCGACAACGAGCTCGTCGGCGAGCGCGAAATCCAGGCGATCGATCGGCTCGGGGCCGAACTTGTCCATCACCACCGAAAGCCGCCACTCGAGGTCGCGGACGGTTTTCGAGCGTCCGTCCGGGTCGCCGGCGATCAGCTTGCGGCGGTGAAGCCACTGGGAGGCCTCGACCTGGAACGTCGGCATCACCGTGTCTTCGGACATCGACGCCGCCCGGGCCCTGGTCGGCCTCCATTCCCCACGGTTGACCTTCTCCATCAGGAAGCGCTGCTCGTCGGCCGCGCGCTCCTCGTCCCATCCCTCCCAGTCGCCGCCGAAGTGCACGTAGAACTCCTCGCCCCGGTAGCTGAAGACTACGCCAAAGCTGGTGCCCTGGTTGGTTGATCGACGCTTCAGCGTGCCGCGGCGCGGACGCGGCATCAGCCGCGACCGCGGGCTGGGTCGGTGTGTCTCAGCGGATCCGCCACGTGTCGTTGAGTATCCATGACCGCTGAGAATCCATAGGCGGAGTGTTACCGAGGAGGCTTGGGCCGTCCGCAGTCACCGGGTGGACCTGCCTTGGATGAGAGTCACGCCAGCAACAGCGCTCCGTCGAGGCCGGCCGCGACGGGGTCGCGGCGACGCTGCAGACAGTGGCGGGACGCCCCCACTGCGCGCTACCAGTGCCTCGCGGGCTCGATCGGCGTCGAAGCGCAAGCGTGCCCGAGGCCCGTCCCCCAAGCGGACGCCCCCCAGCCGATCCGCGTTCGCGTACACCCAGTCGCGGGCGACACCGAGGAGCTCGGCCAACTCGCGCGCATCGATCAGCCCAACCGTCGGAGCGGATGTTGACGTGGCCAGTTCCGCGAGGTGCTCGGCGATCGCATCGATCTCGTCTACCTCGAAGGCCACGATGCGCCCGTGGCGGGTCGCCAGCAGTTCGATCTCACGGGCGAGAAGAGAAGCGAGCCGTGGGGAACCACGCCGCGCGACCGATCCTGTTTTGGCTGTCCGCATCACTTGGCTCTGAATGGCTAGGTACCGAACCGGGAGCACAAGGCCGCGACGCACCCGCGTCGGTGCCGTCATGTCCTGAACTTGACGGCACCTGGAATCGAGCCGCCGGCGCGCGACTGGCGCGGACGGACCGTCGATTCGGAACCCCACATGGTGAGCCCTCAGACCGGATAATCAGACCCACGCCGGACCCAGCCCTGCGCCGCAGCTCGCGGTTTCGGCCCGTTTGTCCGTCCTCGATGCGAGCCTCCGGTCATGCTCGCCCGCAGCTTCCCACGCCGCCAGCAGTACCGGCGGTTACGCCGCGCGGCGACGAGCGGGGCCGCTTCCCTCGCGGCGTGCGCACTCGCAATTACCGCCGCGGCGTCTGGGACGTGGGCGGTTGCCGGAGCCGTGCTGCTGGCCGCCGTCGCCTTGGGCTCATACGCTCGCCGGTGGCAGCGTCTCGCCGCCCGAAGCCGTATCGGAGCGCGGTCAGAAAACGAGGTGCGCCACGCTCTTGCCGTCCTCGGCGCGGAAGGTTGGCAGCTGCGTCACTCGCTCGCATACGGCGGTAGCGGCGATATCGACAGCGTCGCGATCGCGCCGACCGGGATCGCATTCACGATTGAGACCAAGACCAAGACCTTTGATCGGCGTCATCTCGACGCGGTCCGCGGGATGGCCGTGTGGCTCCACCTCTGTCGACGGCGATGGTGTCGCCGCGGCGCGTTCCCGGTCCTTTGCGTCGTGTGCGCGAGAGCTGTGGAGCGAATCGACGATGGTGTGCTGATCGTTTCGTTGGATCGGCTCGTGGTGGCGCTCCGAACGACGGCCGGGACGACGCAGCGACCCGGGTTCATCGCCGCTGAAGCCTCGCGCCGCTGATGGCCCGCGTCCGGGCTGGCGCAACGGGTGGCTGCCGCATTCTCTGATTAGTTCGGGCCGAGGCGGAGCCTCGGATGAGGTTGGCGCGACTGGTCTGGCAGACCGGAGGGGGTGATCGGGCTGTGCGGTGGATGCCGGCTTCATCGGCGGGGACGCAGACGACCAGGAGGTGCGCCACGCAGTCGGAGGTCGCCTGGGGTGTCGCGGTCAAGCGCGCCGATCGCGATCGCCGCAAACCTGTCGGGCCGCTGGGCGTGCTCGACCATCGCCGGCGCTCGCTCGTGGGCGTTGAGTCCTCGAACCGCTGGGCTTCCTGGAGGCGGAAACAATCGGCGGCGTGACAGCGGCGGGAGCGGCTATCGGCCTCCAATGCCAGCGAGCAGCGATGCAAGCTGCCCGTGGCGGTCGCGTGGATCGTGGTGACCAATTTGGCGGCAACACCGACGCCAGCTTGTCCTGGCCCGTCAGGGAGGACGTGCAGCACGTTTGAGGCAACGGCGAGTCTGATCAGCCGCGGGACGGCGGTGGCGAGCACGGTGATCGGACGGTCGGACGCGGCTCGCCGGCGGACAGATCGCTCGATCCGCGCCGATACGCGGCCTGGTGGCGGCCTGGTGGCGGCCTGCGAGCTCCTCGGCTGCCCACGGGCGAGCAACGCGGCGACCGATGCACTCGAGACTGTCCGCGCCCGGAGCTCGCTTGCGACCGTCGGCGCGGGGATGGAAAGCCGCGGCGATCGCCAGCCTGGGATTCGCAGCACCAAGGAGGCTCGTCCCGGCGTTTACCGGTACTTGCCGTCTGTGCGCAACCAGCCGAGAACGCGGTCCGGCATCGGTATCGACCAGGCGCGAGTCACCGCCGCTCAAGCGACCGAGCGGGAGCTGCGTGACGCGTATGCGGCGGCCGTCTCGCACGGCGCTCGCAATACGCGGTGCACGGCCGATGAGGAGCGCGCCTACGGGACGTTGCGGCTGCTGACGCTGGTGATGCTGCGGCTGCCGGACCTGTTCCTCTACGCGCACGTGGCCCAGGCGTTCTGCGAGGACCCGGAGGTCGATCGGGTCCCGGCGGTGGTCGTGGATGGGGTGCGGGTGATCGCCGCGGGCGCGCTTCGGCTGGCGCATCGGGCGCTCGAAATGCACGCCAGCGAGACCGGCTGTGAACACGCCGTGTGGGTTGACCGGGCGCTCGGACGGGCCGGCGCATGGCTCGCCCGCCCGGCCGACGCTGACGTTCCGGCGCTGCTAGAACACGCGCGACGGGCGGCGATCGCGCTGACTCGCGCGACGAGCGCCACGGCCGATGATCGGACGCAGATGCCCGCCGAGCTCGCGGACGGGGTGGCGCGCCTGCTCGCCGTCTATGTAATCGCGACGACCGTGGCATGCTCGGGCATCGGCTGACACCGGCGCAGTGAGCGGTGCGACGGTTGTTCGTGATCGCGCTCACGCTGACCATCGGACTGCCGACGGTGGCGGTACTGCTGCTGTTCGCCGCCGCCCGCTCGCAGACACAGTGCGGCGGTGGTGGGCCGGCTGGTCCCGGCAGCGCCCCTGGGATTCCCGCCAGCCTGCTCGGGATCTACGACCAGGCGGCCGAGGCCTACCGGCTGGGACCGCAGGGATGGGCGTACCTGGCCGCGATCAACTACGTGGAGACGCGCTTCGGCCAGGACCTCTCCCCCTCCAGCCAGGGCGCGATCGGGTGGATGCAGTTCGAGCCCGGCTCGTGGGCTCAGTACGCCGTCTCCACCGACCCGTCGAAGCCTGGCGCTCCGCCAAACCCTTACGACCCCTGGGATGCGATCTTCGCCGCCGCCAACGACCTGCACGCCAACGGCGCGCCTGGCGACTGGCCCGGGGCGATCTACGCCTACAACCACGCCGGCTGGTATGTCTCAGAGGTACAGCAACTCGGCCAGCGCTACGCAGAGGCGGCGGGCGGCGCCGCGGTCGCGCTCGACGCGCCGCAGGCCACCTCGCAGGTGGGTTGCATCGCGATCGGTCCGACCACGCCCGGGGCTATGGCGCTGATCCTCCGCGACGGGCTGGCCGCTGCACCGCAGGATGCTCCCGCCCAGGTGCAGGCGGCGATCGCGGCGGGCAACCGGATCATCGACACCTCCTACAGCACTGAGCGCGACCCGAACATGCTCAGCACGGTGATGCCCTCCTACGACTGCTCGGGGTCGACCGACTTCGTGCTCTATAACGCCGGGCTGAACGCCGCGCAGGTCGATGTCGGCGACGCGATCGCCGGCGACTCGGGGATGCTCGAAAGCTACGGCGATCCAGGCCCAGGCCGGTGGATAACTGTGTTCGCCTCAGGCGGGCACGCCCTCATCGAGATCGCCGGCATCCTGCTCGACACCTCCAGATTCGGCGCGCCCACCACGCCGCCGGGCAGTGGCCCGCGCTGGCAACCCACCACGATCCTCGCGGCCCAGCTCAACGATGGAAACAGCTGGACCGAACGACATCCCCCGGGCCTGTGAGGCGCGGCGGCGGCATCCTAAGGTCGTCGCTGCCTGCCGGCCTGTGCCTGATCGTGATCGCCTCCGCCACCCTCCACCCGGCGAGCCGCTCACCCACCCGGAGGACCCGCGCCCCGGCCGCCCGGATGGCGTCGACCACGGTCGCGCGGCCAGCGGCAGGTTCGCGGAAGACGCCCGGACCGGATCCGCGCACGACCGCTGTGACGTTGGCAAGGGCGTACGCGCATTACCTCGCCGATCGACAGCCCGCTGAGCTACGGCCAACACTTTCACCCGCGGCAGCGGCGATGGTGCGACAGAGCGGCCGGCTGCCCGCACGCCTGAACATCAGGCGGGTGCGGCTGATCGGCGTCGACGGAGCCTGCGAGAGTTGGACTGCGCGGCTCATGCTCGTTGCCGCGCGCGGCCGGTTCGTCCTCTCCGCCGAGTTGCTGCTCACCCGGACGACGGCCGGATGGCAACTCGCCGAGCTGGTTGCCCCTGATCCCGACAGCCTGATCGCGTCCCGGCCGCCGGGAGTGCGACCTGTCGGCCCAGCGGCCGCACGTGAGGCGGCGATGACGTTCACCCGCGGCTACCTCGCTTACACGTACGGTCACCCCGGCATCGGACAGCTACGCGACCTCACCGGCAGGCTACGCGCCGCCCTCGCCGCCAACCCGACACGAATACCGCCGACCATACGCGCGCTTCACCCCCGGATCGCAAGCCTCGCGCTCTCACCCGATGGTCGAGGGTGGCTGGCGAGCGCCAACGCCACCGACGGACAGAACAGCTACCAGGTGATCAGCGTCATCCGTCGGGTCGATGGGCGCTGGCGCGTAGTGGCGCTCCGCTCCGCGGGATGAACGCAGCGGACAGTGCACGGTCCGGGAGACCCGGACCGTGCATTTCGGCTATCTCGCACGTAATCGCGGTCCAGCTACCGTAGTGACCGCGGGCGGTGGGGTGTCGCTGTCGTTCCGCCGCGCGCCTGCGAGACCGCAACATTCCTCTCGCGACTGTCGCAGGCTCAGCAGTCTCGTCACTACGGAACCGCGGCGCGGCGCGCCGGCAGTCGTGCGTCAGCATACGCCGGCTGTACACAGCGCAGAATGCGGCGATCGCCGGGGGTGACGACCACGCACTCGATCCAACTACCGCAATCGTGGGCGAGCCAACAGTGCGGTGCCCTACAAAGCAGCAGCGCGGCGTCTGACGTCAGCCTCGCGCGTTCGGCTTGTGCATCGTCCGGGCAGTGCAGCCAAGCCGTCCGCCCGCGCGCGGCAGACGGCTCAGTGAGTGGCAAAGCGCAACCCGCCAGCCGATCCGATGGTCCGCGTCTGAGTGCTAACTGACTCGCCGCCGTTCAGCTAATTCCGGCCCCGCTCGGCGTGGCTGGTACAGCGGCAGAGTCGCTGTCTGGTCACGGCCACCCGAGACGGCTCGTTCTGGGCGATTGCGCAAGCGCTGCCAGCGAGCCCGCTGCCGGTTTCCGCATGGGCAGCGCCGGCCGCGCGTTTCGTTGTCTCTGCAACGTGTCTTCCGCGCGCTAGCGGGTCTGAGCGGCGCGACGGGTCGAGCCTTGCATTCGAATTAAGCACGTCTCGGCGTCGGTCTCGCGGCATCGACTTACGTTTCGCTGCATTATGAGATCGCGGCAATCGTGGCCGAGGTTCGCGACGACGAGCGGATCGACGTCGTCGCGAAACGCGCTCGTGGCGAGTTTGGGGGGCTCTGATCGGCGCGGCCGGGCCCGGCCTGCTTCGCTGTTGGCGCGTGCATCTGCTGCGTTCCGGTGTTGGGGCCGACCACAGCGCGCGACCGAGTCTGCGCCCGCTTCGCTTCGCTCTGAATTTGTAACAAGGTGAGTATTCGGGCCGACCCTCGGTCCGGTCGGACGGGTCGACCTCGGACTATTGCTGCGGCGCTTGAGCGGTCGTGTTGCTGGAGCTGGGCGCGCGTCTCCGTCCGCGTGCGACGCAGTCACCGTGGACCTCGCCTTCCTCGACGATCAGGCGTGAGATGCGTTCGGCGCTGTCGATCTTGAGCTGCTCGAGCTGTTCCGGGTCCTCGACAGCGCCAGGTTGCGACGCGGCGCTGGGCGCGCGCCCGGTTTCCGCAGAGGACCACCCCGTTGAGCTCGTGTGAGCTATCCGCGCGAAGCGAGTACGGCGTGCTCGCTGAGCGGGAGGGCGCGGAACCGCCACAGCAGGTTGCTGGCCGGCGCGGCATGACAGCAGCCGACATAGGAGATCCCGTCGCGCCACAGCCGCGGCAACCCGTGAAGGCTGTCAGTGGACGGTGGGGCTCGTGGGTACCGGGACCGCGGTCCGTGAGTGCCGGCCGCCGAACTCTCGATCGAAGATCTCCATGTCGAAGTGCTCGTCGACGCCGGCTTGTGCAACCTCGAGGCGGGCACCGACAGCTCCTGGTGTTGGCACTTGGAGCGCCAACACGACTTCGGCTGGAGCTGCCTCGTCGAGCGTGAGCAGCTCACCGTGGCGGATCAGACGGTCGGGTGGCAGAGCCCGGAGGTCGGCCGCCGGCACGCCGCGCGCGTGCTTGCCTGACGCTCGGAGGTGCGCGATGACCGAGAAGCGTGGCTCCCGCGGTTCGCCTGGAATCTCCGACGTCGTGCGGCCAAGCCGATTGTCGAAGCGGCGGATGAGGTACTGCTCGAACAGGCCCGTGCGGTTGCACGGCTCACACTGGACGAAGTCTCAAGCCGCCGCGACCATCGGCAAGCTGAGGATATGAAGGCTGCCGATCGGGCGCAGATGATCGCGTGTGTGCGGGTCGCAGATCAGGCAGCGCAGCGGGTCGCGCACCTGAGGAGTTCGCGAACACGGTCACGCGCTTGTTGGCGTTGGCGGAGTGGCTAAAGGGCTACGGGGTCACGCACGTGGCGATGGAGGCCGCCGGGATGTACTGGCTGCTGGTCTGGCACATTCTCGGGAACGACTTCGAGCTGACCCTGGGCGACGCCCGGCACGTCAAGAACGTGTGGGAGGCGCTCATCTCGATATTCTGCCGGGCGTCCGGTAGATTCTGCCGACCATGAGGGCGGGAGCCCAATATTCTGTGCATCCCGCGGCGTTCGGCCTTCCGGCTCGCCGCGCGGCACGCTTGGGCGGCTGACGCCGGATGGCGTGGGTGCCCGTGAGCTCGCGACCTCGAGCCGTTGAGGTGGAGGCGGGGGGCCCCGATGAACATCGCTTGGTGGCTTGAGCATGCGGCGGACGAAGCCGGCGACCAGATGGCGCTGATCGATGGCGTCACCGGCGAATCCGTGACATTTGCACAGCTGCGAGATCGCGCCGACGCGGTTGCGGCAGCGTTACGCGACGAGGTTCGCGTGGGTCCGGCGGACGTGGTCGCGACGATCATGCCCGACGACTGTTGGCACACCGCGATCTTCTACGGGCTTCTACGGCTCGGAGCGACCTTCACGGGATTCAACCGCACGCTCGCGAAGGACAAGTTTGCGACCGACATCGGGCGCTCGCAGGTCCGTGTGCTGATCGTCGGCCAGGACTTCGTCGAGGTTGGTCTGGAGCTGCTGCATCAGACGTGCGTCGAGGAGCTCCTCGTGTGCGGCGAGAACGTGCCCGACGGCTTGCGCGATCTGCGCGGCCTCTCTGCCGCAGAACGCGATCGGGTGCGCATCGTCCCGTGTCTTGCCGACGACATCGCGGCGGTGAACTTCACCGGAGGGACGTCCGGTGTCGCGAAGGGCGTCATCTTCACGCACGGCAAGCTGACGCTCTCTGCCCAGGCGTCCGTCTTCTACGATCGGCTCACGTCGCGGGATGTCAACCTGAGTGTGATCTCGCTTTATCACTCGGGCGGGATCCACGATGCCGTCAAGTGGACGATGGTGACGGCCACCAATGTCCTGAGCGGCGGTTGGCAGGTTGAGCGCTGTCGCGATCTGATCAGTGCTCACGGGGTGACATGGATCTCCTTTTGGGTGCCGACAATGATCCGCGATCTGATGCGTGACCCGGCATTCGAGACCGTGCCGTTGGGGCGGATGAGCGCGATCCTCTGTGGCGAGCCGGTACCCGCCGAGCTCGAGCAGGCTCTGCTCGACCGCGGGATGAACGTTTCAAACTCCTACGGGATGACCGAGACGATGCCCGTCGGGATCCTCAAGCCGCTTGTCGCGCACGGCGAACGGGCGCCTGCGGGATCCGCCGGCCGACCGATGCCTGAGCTGTGCGAGATGGTGCTCAAGGACATGGTGACGGGCGAGCCGATCACCGAGCCGTCCATCGCCGGCGAGATCTGCGTACGGGGCGGGGTCACCACACCCGGCTATCACAATGATCCCGAGCGCACCGCTGACGCCTTTGATGACGAGGGCTTCCTCCACACACGCGATCTCGCGTTGATGGATGAAGATGGTTGGTTCTGGCTGAGCGGGCGCACGGACGACATCATCAACACCGGCGCGGAGAAGCTCTCGCTGCTGGAGATCGAGGACGCGCTGCGCCGCCACAGCGCCGTCCTGGACGTCGCCTGCGTCGGGGTGCGCCACGCGCGCTTTGGCGAAGCTCCTGCGGCCTTCGTCGTCGTCTCCGGCGATCAAGACGAGGCCGTCGTCGCCCGCACGCTCGACGAGCACTGCCTGTCGTGCCTGGAGCGCTGGAAGCGTCCGCGACTCTATGCGGTTATCGACGCGATCCCCCGGACCCTGCCCAAACGTACAAAGGACCTGTCGCGCCTGCGCGCACTGCTCGCTGGGATCGAGGTACCGGACGAAAGCGCGGTCGTCACCCTCGGCTCGATGACGCGAAGGCGTCCCGCGTAGAGAATCTCGTCGTGCTGAGAGGCCTCACGTGCCCAGTTGAGATTGCGTGACCATGTCCTGCAGCATGTCCGGCGCGGAGTTGACGCCGTTTCTGGTCGATGTGCCAGAGGCCGAGCTCGAGGATCTGCGCGTCCGCCTCGGGCGAACCCGATGGGCAGAGCCTGAGACCGTGGCGGACTGGTCTCAGGGCGTCCCCGTCGCATACCTGCGGGACCTGTGCGAGTACTGGCGGGAGGACTATGACTGGCGGCGCACGCAGGCGCGGCTGAACGCGATCCCGCAATTCCGCACCGAGATCGACGGAGTCCGGATCCACTTCCTGCATGCCCGATCGCCGCACCCCGACGCGTTGCCGCTCCTGATCACGCACGGATGGCCGGGTTCAGTGGTGGAGTTCCTGGATGTTATCGGCCCGCTGGTCGACCCGCCGCGCTACGGCGGGAGTGCCGCTGACGCGTTCGACGTCGTCTGTCCCTCGCTGCCCGGCTACGGCTTTAGTGACAAGCCGGACCGTCCCGGCTGGGGCACGCGCCGGATAGCCGCTGCCTGGTCGGAGCTTATGGCCAGGCTCGGGTATGACCGGTACGGGGCGCAGGGCGGGGACTGGGGCTCGATCGTCACGCTGCGGCTGGCCGAGCAGGACGCCGGCCGCCTTGCGGGCATCCACCTCAACTCGTTGCTGGTCCCTCGAACGGACATGGAGGGGGAGCTCGCCGAGGACGAGCGGGCTGCACTCGCCGATTTCGGGCAGCATCGCCGGTGGGACACTGGTTACTCAAAGCAGCAAGCGACACGCCCGCAGACACTCGGCTACGGGCTTGTGGACTCGCCCGTCGCCCAATGTGCGTGGATCGTCGAGAAGCTATGGGCCTGGACTGACTGCGACGGCCACCCCGAGAACGTCCTCACCCGTGACGAGATCCTCGACAACGTGATGCTCTACTGGCTTCCGGGTACCGGCGCATCCTCGGCCAGGCTGTATTGGGAGAGCTACCGCGACATCGAGCTTGAGTCGATCGCCGTGCCGGCCGGTTACTCGGTGTTCCCGAAAGAGATTCTGCGCGTTTCGCGGCGCTGGGCCGAGCGGCGATTCAGCGACCTCCGCCACTGGAACGAACTCGACCGCGGGGGCCACTTCCCCGCCTTCGAGCAACCCGCACTGTTCATCGATGAAGTCAAGGCATCCTTCCGACATGTCCGCTGACCGGCGTGACGCGCACGCGACGCTCGTTGAATCTGGCGCAGGCTCACGTGCGCCGCTCCTCAGGGGCCGGATCGTGACGTTTTCATAACCTCGAGCGCCGCGGCGACGATCTGCTCGGTCTGCGGGAAGTATGCGCGTTCGAGTTGGGCGGGAAATGGGACGTGGGCAAACGGAGCGGTCACGCGCCTGACCGGCGCCCGCAGGAGGTCGAAGCCTTTGGTCGCTGCCAGCGCTGCGATTTCGGCCCCGCCGCCGAACCGCTCGATCGCGTCGTGAATCACGACCAGCCGCCCGGTTCGGCGGAGCGAGTCGAGCACGGTCTGCTCGTCGAGCGGGCTGAGCGAGCGCAGGTCGATCACCTCGGCCTCCACTCGATGCTCGGACGCGAGGGCCGCGGCCGCGGCGAGCGTGCGCGGCACAGCGGCACCCCAGGAGACGAACGTGAGGTCCTCGCCTGTGCGCGGAACTGCCGCCCTCCCGATCGGGACCAGGTGCTCGCCTGCGGGCCGCTCGCCGCGAGAGCCCCAGAGCGCGAGGCTCTCGATCATCACCGTCGGGTTGTCGTCGCGGATGGCTGACTTCAGCAGCCCTTTGGCGTCGGCGGGGTTGGAGGGCCACACGACGCGGAGCCCGGGAACGTGGGCGAGCCAGGCCTCGAGGCTCTGCCCGTGCTGGGGCCCGGTGTTCCGGCCGGCGCCGCACATTGTGCGCAGGACCAGCGGCACGTGGAATCTGCCTCCGGAGACGGAGGCGACCTTGGCTGCATGGTTCACCAGTTGGTCGGCCGCCAGCGTGATGAAGTCGAGAAACATGATCTCGACGACCGGACGCAGGCCGGTCATGGCGGCCCCCGTGGCCATGCCGACGAGGGTCCCCTCGCTGATCGGGGTGTCCCGCACCCGCTGCGGCCCGAACCGGTCGAGGAGTCCTCTGGTCGCGATGTACGCCCCGCCGGACCGTCCCACGTCCTCGCCGAAGATGATCACGCGCTCGTCCCGCTCCATCTCCTCGGCCATGGCTTCGTTGATCGCTGCCAGTACTTGAGCGGTGCCATCAGGCGTATACGTCCTCGAGGAGGAGCGCGGGCTCGGCGGGGGTGCCTCGGGCGGCGCGCTCAGCTGTCTCATGCATCGTGGCGCGGATTTCCTGCTCGATCGCGTCGAGACGCTCGGGTAACTGCCCGGTGGCCGACAGGTGCTCGCGCAACCGGACGAGCGGGTCCCGAGCGCGCCATGCGTCGAGCTCCGCCTGTTCGCGGTAACGCTCCGGATCGCCAACGTAGTGGCCGCTGTGCCGGTAGGTCTCGCACTCGAGCATCGAGGGGCCCGTCCCGCGCGGGCCTGGCCCACCGCCTCTGCGGCGGCGGCTCGAACCGCGAGCACGTCGTTGCCGTCGACGACCACGCCCGGCATCCGGTGCGCCCTGGCGTACCCGTGCACAGAGCCTCGGAGATGCGCACTGACGTGGCTCAACTCCGCGTACTGATTGTTCTCGCAGCAGAAGATCACGGGCAGTCTCCAGAGTGCGGCGAGGTTGAGGGCCTCATGCAGCGAACCTTCGCCCGCGGCTCCTTCGCCGAAGAAGGCGACCGCGACTCGATCCAGGCCGAGGACCTGCGACGACAGCGCCGCGCCGAGCGCCATGCCGAAGCTGCCGCCGACGATCGCGGTGGCCCCCAGGATCCCGCTGCCCGGGTCGGCGACGTGCATCGACCCGGCACGGCCCTTGCAGTAGCCGTCGACGTGGCCGAACAGCTCGGCGAACATACGCTCGGGCTGTGCACCCTTGGCCAGGCAATGCCCATGGCCCCGATGCGTGGTGACGATGTGGTCATCCGCGCGGAGAGCGCCACAGACGCCGACCGCTACCGCCTCTTGGCCGATCGAAAGGTGGAGGTTGCCGGAGATCCGGCCGCTGCGCACGAGGCGCTCCGCGACCACTTCGAAAGCGCGCACCTCAACCATTGCCCGGTAGAGCGCAAGCGGGTCGCTGCTCCTGGCATTACGGCGCTCTGGCTCGGCCGTCACGCGACCACGACCGTTGCCCAGCCCTTCGCGCACAACTCGCCCCGCTGGTTTCGCTCCTCCAGCACGAGCTCGATCCGATCGCGGTCGATCTGCGCCACCCGCTCCGAAACGGTCAGCTTGTCCCCTGGAACCGCCGGCGCCCGGTTCTGCCAGCCGAAACGCTTCACGCGGAGGTCCGGTCCCCAGGCCCCGTGAACCGCCTGGAGCAGGAAGCAAGCGTGCAGGTGAGACTGCACGAGGATGTCGGGGTATCCCTCGGCGTGGGCGAACTCCGCGTCGTAGTGGATCCGGTGCGAGTTCCAGGTCGCGGCGCTGAACGCGAACAGCTGGACTGAGCTCGGCGTGCGCACCAGCTCGGGAATGGCATCGCCGACCGCGATCATCGCCCGATCAGCGTGTCGCGGCACGTGAGGAGGTCCGTCCCGTCCTCGTCGCGGAAGACGGTCGTGATCGTTAGCAGTAGAAGCTGCCCAGCGCCGCCCTCCTTGAGCTGGGCGGCGTCGAGCGTCGGCACGGCCGTGAACTCCCGGCCGCTCGTCACATCGGCGTGGAACTCCAGATCCTGGCCACCTCCCATCAGGCGTAGCCCCTCGAGCGGCAACCAGCCTTCACGCCCGACGCCTGTCCCGTCCGGCCGTAACTCGCGGAGCGCCGGCCCGGCTCCCCACTCGATGACACTGGGCAGCATCAACAGCGGAGCGCGGGTGGGAGCGCTCGGAGCCGAGCCGGCCGGTGCCTGATCGCCGCAGGCGACCGCGAACCGCGCTATGTCCCGATCGGTCACGGTGCCGCTCACCATCGGACCGGAGGTTCCGACCAGCGACGCGAGCTTCTCATGGGCGTCTCGTAGACATGTGGCGGAGGGCGGTCGCTGGCTCAAACCCAGGTCACTCCGGGGCGAACTCGTCCAGCACATCGGCGGCCATGATCTCGACCCCCGCCTCGGCCACCGTCGTGACGCGTGATCCGGTGACCGGGCCCTCCAGCTCCACCGTTGCCTTGTCGCTTTCGACGCTCACCACCAGCCGCCTCGCCTTCGCCCTGGCTTCGACTGCCACGAGCCACCCGTGGACCGATGCGTCGCCGACTCCATTGCGCGGCCGCGGCAGGCGCACGGCGACTCGGTCCGCGGGCATGGCCATCCCCTCAGTAGGAACGTGGTAGCCCAAGGCTCTCGCCCACCATGTTCTTGACCATGTCGTTGGTGATCGGTGAGAAGGTGTACAAGCGGGAATCCCGCCAGTAACGCTGCGTCGCGTGATCCATCATGTAGCCGTGTCCGCCCATGATCTGCATCCCGTGCTCCGCGGCCCGGACGGCGGCTTCTGACGCGGCCCACTTCGCGACCGAGCACTCAAGCGCGGCGGGGAAGCCCTGCGACTGCAGCCACGCCGCCTTGTGGGCCATCGTCCGCGCAAGTTCGAGCTCCATGGCTGACTCGGCCAGCTTGTGCTGCACTGCCTGGAACTTCCCGATCGGGCTGCCAAACGCGATTCTCTCCTTGGCGTACTGAACGGCGTCTTCGAGCGCGCCGCGACCGAAGCCCAGCGACTGAGCGGCGATCAGGATGCGCTCGTTGTTGAGTGTCTGCATGATCTGGTGAAAGCCGCGCCCAACCTCCCCGAGTACGGCGGCCTCAGAGACCTTGACCTCGTCAAGGAACACGAAGCAGGAATGAGGCACGCGGTTGCCGACCTTTGCCTGAGGACGGATTTCCATCCCGCTGGTGCCGGGCTCGACTAGGAACATGGTCATTCCGCCTGTGCGCTTGGCTGGATTCTGATCAGTGACCGCCACGACCACGATCAAGCCCGCCTCTAAGGCGCCGCTACAAAAGATCTTCTGGCCCGTGATCGACCAGCCGTCGCCGTTGCGTGTGGCACGAGTCTTGACGCCGCCCAGAACGTCGGTACCGCCCCCCGGCTCGGTCAACGCGCGCGCCATTGGCAGCTCACCGGTGGCGATGCGGGGCAGTAGCCGCGCCTTCTGTTCCTCGGTGCCGGACATCAGGATCGAGTAGCCGCCGAACGACACCGTGGCGATGAACAGGTTAGCGATCGGGTTCGCTCCCCGCGCAAGCTCCTCGACCACAAGGGCTTCGTCAAGGATGCTGCCGCCGCTCCCGCCATACTGCTCCGGAAACGGGAGCCCGTAGATGCCGAGCTCGCCCAACCGGTCCCAGATGTCGCGCGGGAAGACAAGCTCCTCATCCCAGCGCTGAACATCCGCGCGCGGGCACTCCCGCAAACAGAAGTCACGGACCATCCTTTGCAGGTCCAGTTGCTCGTCTGTCAGAGAGAAGTCCATCCGCTACACGACCAACCGACCGGTAGACTACCAATCGTGCACATGACCGGGCGCTGGTTCTCCGACATTGAGCTCGAGCAGATGTCGCGCCCGACGATGGACCGGGCGATCGACGCGCTGGAACGCGGCGACCTTGAGGGCGCCCGCACACTGTGCGAGGAGATGAAGCACGAGTGGCGCTACCTGCACGACCTGATGGTGGCGAGCATAGGCGGGCTCGCCACATTCATCCAGCACCGACTCGGTGACGACGGCGTCGCCGATGCCTGGACATACAGCCAGGAACGCGTCTGGAAGGACGACGTCGAAAAGATCGCCACTCGCGACCGCAAAGAGATCGTGATGGCGCTCGCGGCAAGCTGGCGCGCGCACTCAGGTAGCGGCACCGGCCCGCATCCGGGGGCTTTCACGATCACCGAGGATGATGAGAAGTTCACGTTCACGATGAACCCATGCGGGTCCGGACAACGGCTTGTGCGAATGGGCCGCTATCACGGCCCGAGCGGGCTCGGCGTTACCCGGTCGGCCCATGATTGGAGCTACGACCGCGCGGAGTTTCCGCTCTACTGCACCCACTGCACTTTCATGAACGAGTCGCTCCCGATTCGATGGATCGGCTACCCGCTCTATCCCAGCGACCCTCCCGACGACTTCGGCCGTGACCCGTGCACTTGGTATTGGTACAAGGACCCGGCCGACATCCCCCACCGGCACTGGGCACGCTACGGCCTCAGCCCCGACGGTGCCCAGGACGATTCGACCTGACTCGTCCGGCGGGTTCTAGACCCGTTTCGGATGCTTAGCCCGAACTTTGAGAACCTGGATGACAGACGAGGACTGAGCGGCCGATCTCCCCCCGAGAGGTCCACCGCCGCCCGCGCGACTTGGCGGGCGATGTCGGTCTCGCTGATATGACAACACCTTTGGCGACTGCATCCGAAGATGTCCGGCAGGTCGCCGATCGATCCGGTCGGCCGCGGGAGTCATGGGCGCTGGTCACGGCGAGTCGCCGCGGCTGGACTGCGCCAGAAGGGCTTCGACGGGAACGTGGTGCTTCTCGATGTACTGTCTGCCGATGCAGTTGGAGTCGCCTGCGCTCACCGCGGGAATGGGTTGATGTCTGAGCGGGACTCGCGTGAGCTCTGAGTTGGACGCCAATGCCGCAGCTCCCGAGACCATCGCCGGCCTCAGCTTCGCGCTCGACAAGGAACAGGAGCGCTTCAGCGCGACGCTGCGCGAATGGGTCGACGCAGAGATCCCGCTCGACTACGCGCGGGCGCTCGAGCGCCGGGAAAGGGAGTACCCGTTCGAGCTGTTCGACAAGATCGCCCGGGCCGGTTATCACGGGCTCAGTGTGCCGGTCGAGTACGGCGGCCAAGGCGGTGACAATGCGATGCAGATGCTGCTCGCTCGCGGGCTCGGCCGGTCGCTGGCCGGGATGGTGTGGGTATGGGGGTCGACGTCGTTCGCCGGAGCGAACTCGGTCGGGCTGTACGGGACCGAGGAACAGAAGCAGCGATTCCTGCCCAGGATCGCGCGCGGTGAGCTGCGCTTCACCATCGCGTTCACCGAGCCAGGGGGCGGCACCGATCTGCTCGGCGCACTGCGTACTAGGGCCGAGAAGGTCGATCGAGGCTGGATCGTGACCGGCAGGAAGAAATGGTGCACATCAGCCCACGTTTCCGATTACATCCTGCTGCTCGCGCGGACTGACGACCACGTTGAGAAGCGCCACCACGGGGTGACGCTGTTCCTGCTCCCGGCGGGGTCGGAGGGTATCTCGCTGTCACCGCTCCCTACGCTCGGCATGCGCGCCCTCGGCGCCTTCGAGATGGAGCTCGACCGTGTGTTCATCCCGGACGACCTCGTGCTCGGGCAGCCGGGGAACGCCTGGTACATGCTGCTGCCGACCCTCAACAACGAGCGGCTCGTTCTGCTCGGGTTGTGCTGCGGCATGCTCGACGGCATCCTCGAGACCGCGCTCGCGTACGTGAGGGAGCGTGAGGCGTTCGGTTCGCACATCGGAGAGTTCCAGGCGATCCAGCACTACGTCGCCGACATCGCGATGGCGCGTCGGCAGACCGAGCTGATCACCCACCACGCCGCGTGGTTGGACACGACCGGACAGGACATCTTCCTGGAGCTGACGATGGCTAAGGTGATCGCCACCGAGCACGCTGTCCGTGCTGCCGATCTCGGCATCCAGATCATGGGCGGTATGGGCTATTCGGGCGAGACGGACATGCAGCGCTACTGGCGCGACGCGCGCCTGTACCGGATGAGCCCCGTCACCAACGAGATGGCGCGCAACCTCGTCGCTGAGCGCCTCGGACTCCCGCGCTCGTTCTGAACAGTGACACGCCCGATGAAGATGTCAGCCACGGTCACCGGGATCGTCGATGGCAGGGCCGCCTTGACTCCGGACGCGCTGGCGGCGTCGTTCCCTCAACACCGTCTGACGTACGCTCAGCTGGCCGAGTCTTCTCTGCTGTGGGCGCGCCGGCTGCGCGCCGCAGGCGTCAGATCGGGTGACCGGGTCGCCGTGCTGCTCGGAGAAGGGTCCACCACATACGTGTCGCTGCTGCTGGCCGCCCCCCGGCTCGGAGCGATCGTGGTTCCGCTCAACGCCCGCTACAAGACCGCGGAGCTCGGGCACGTCCTGGCCGACGCCCGCCCCGCCATCCTCGTGTCGTCGACCTGGTTCGTGCACCTCCTGGCCGACACGTCGGTACCGGCCGACTGCCGCGTCGTGACGCTCGGTGACGAGGACGACTTCTTCCACGGGGAGCAACGCGTCACAGCTGGCGAGGTTCGTGACGAGGAGCGGCGGGTCGACGAGAGCACGCGAGCCCGCATCATCTACACGTCGGGGACGACGGCGAACCCAAAGGGCTGCGTGCACACGCACGGCGCACTGATCGCGCAAGCCGCCGCGGTCGCCGAGCGCCTACACCTGACCTCCGAGGATCGGTTCTGGACACCGCTGACGTTGTTTCACACCGCTGGCTGGACGATGCTCGCGCCGTTGGGGTGCGGCGCGTCCTTCCACCACCCCGGCCGCTTCGAGGCGGCGTCGGCGCTCGCCCAGATCGAGTCCGAGCGCTGTACGGTGCTCTTCCCGGGGTTCGAGACGATTTGGCTGGCGGTCCTGACGCACCCGGACTTCGAAACCGCCGATCTGAGCGCCGTGCGGCTGGTCCTCAATGTGGGGATCCCGGAACGCCTGCAGCTGATGCAAGACAGGCTGACACATGCGCCGCAGGTCTCGAACACCGGCTCGACGGAAGCCTCGGGTTGGCTCGCAATCGGCGAGGCGACCGACCCGCCGGAGATCCGCGCGCACACCTGCGGACGGCCGCTGCGCGGTATGGAGGTCCGCATCGTTAATCCCGAAACGGGCGACGACGCACCCGACGGCACACCCGGTGAGCTGCTGTTCCGTGGGCCGTTCCGACTGCTCGAGTACTTCGGTGATCCCGACGCCACCACGGCGGCTATCGACGCCGACGGCTGGTTTCATTCCGGCGACCTGCTGCGCCAGGAGCCTGACGGGAATCTCGTCTTTCTCAGCCGCCTGAAGGACATGCTGAAGGTCGGCGGCGAGAACGTCGCCGCCGCGGAGATCGAGGGCTTCCTCGTGCAACACCCCGCGGTCCACATCGCCCAGGTCGTTGCAGCTCCCGACGCCCGCTACACCGAGGTGCCGGCCGCCTTCGTCGAGCTCAAGCCGGGCGCTCGCACCACAGAGCGCGAGCTCATCGACTTCTGCATCGGCCAGATCGCCACATTCAAGGTTCCGCGCTACGTGCGGTTCGTCCACGAGTGGCCGATGTCGGGCACGAAGATCAAGAAGGTCAGCCTGCGCGAAACCATCGCCCGCGAGCTCCGTCAGGCCGGCATGGAGCAGGCACCACCGATACATCCCGCACCGGGCCTGCGCACGCGGGACGAAAGGATCGAGCCCGCATGAGAGCCGTCATCTGCCGCGAGCTCGGGCCGCCTGAAGCGCTCGAGGTCACCGAGGTCCCGACTCCAGCCCCGGGGAAGGGGGAGGTCCTAGTGGACGTCCACGGCTGCGGAGTGAACTTCGGCGACACGCTTATCGTCGCCGGCAGATACCAGTTCAAGCCGCCCCTGCCGTTCTCCCCCGGCGCTGAGGTGGCGGGCACAGTGGCCGCGGTTGGCCCGGGTGTGGAGCGCGTGGCGGTCGGCGACCGCGTCATGTGCATGAGCATCTACGGCGGGTACGCCGAGGCGCTCGTCACACCCGCCGCCGGCTTGTTGCCCGTTCCCGACGGCATGGACCTCCTGTCGGCATCGGCGTTCGTGACGGCGTTCTTCACCTCGTACCACGCACTCGCGGATCGCGGGCGCCTGCAGAAAGGCGAGACGCTGCTGGTGCTCGGCGCTGCGGGCGGTGTCGGCCTCGCTGCCGTGCAGCTCGGCGTGGCCCTCGGCGCCCGGGTGATCGCGGCGGCCTCCACGGACGCCAAGCTCGACCTATGCCGCGGGTACGGCGCGGCGGAGACGATCAACTACGCCACGGACGACCTCCGCGGCCGGCTCAGGGAGCTCACTGGCGGCAACGGCCCGGACGTGATCTACGACCCGGTCGGCGGCGCCCTGTCCGAGCCGGCGCTGCGGTCCCTCGCGTGGCGCGGCCGTTTCCTCGTCGTCGGGTTCGCGGCGGGAGAGATCCCTCGTATCCCGCTGAACCTGACGC
>Ga0318562_10000316_pt1 | contig 22357 bp, 18 predicted proteins | sample GRESIP066b5f18_FD_203688 | JGI IMG/M metagenome (GOLD analysis project Ga0318562, IMG submission 203688) | Tropical soil microbial communities from Luquillo Experimental Forest, Puerto Rico - GRE.SIPMG.066b5f18 | ecosystem: Environmental > Terrestrial > Soil > Tropical forest > Bulk soil... | reverse complement strand
GCCGACGCGTTCTCCTCGGGCAAACAGCTTGCCATTCCCCTGATGATCGGCAGCAACGCCCAGGAGCAGCGCGGCCCCAAGCCGGACGCCTTGCGCAAGGCGGTGGCCGACGCCTTCGGTCCCAACACGGACAAGGCGCTGGCCTATTACGGGCTCACCGCCGCGGGCGACGGCAACACCGATCCGTTGTTCGGTCCGGCGACCCAGCAATTCTGGGCCGACAGCCGCCAGCGTTGCGGCGCGGTGCAGGAAGCCAACTGGCATGCGGCGAAAGCCGATGTCTATGAATACCAGTTCGACCACGCCATTCCGGACCGTCCCGCCACCGGCCATTCGGCGGAGCTGCCCTATGTGTTCGGCAATCTGCTGCCGGGCGGTTTCCTGGGCGGCCAGTACCAGAGTTTCGACGGGCGCATTTCCACCACCATGCAGCGTTACTGGACCAACTTCGCCAAGACCGGCAATCCCAATGGCGCCGGCCTGGAGACGTGGCCCAAATACGATCCCGACAAGCGCGCCTATCTGGAATTCAGCGACCATGGCGTGTTGCAGAACACAGCCCTGCGCAAGGAAATCTGCGACCTCTATATCGACAGCTTCAAGAAGCAGATGAAAATGGCGGACCGCTGAAGGCGGCGGCGTCCCGGACACAAGAGCCTCTGCGAATGTGACACAACCGGGTCCGCTATGGTCCGGCGCGGCCTGTCGTGACACAGTCTGCTTTTCATCGGGGTTCGATCATGCTCAACCGGCGCGACGCCACGCTTCTTCTCGCCGCCGCAGCCGTGCCGGGGCTGGCATGGGCGCAAGGCGCAGCGGCCCCGACTTTCTTCTATGCCAGCACGGGTCCTGATCTGACGCTCTATCATCTCGATGTGGCACAGGCTGTGCTCAACCGCAAAAGCGCGGTGATCCTGCCCGCCAACATTCAGTATGCCTGGCCCCACCCGTCCAAGAAATATCTCTATGTGGCGTCCAGCAACGTGACCGTCAGCGGATCATTGGCGGTCAAACCCGGCACCAAACATTATGTCACCACCTTTGCCGTGAATGCGGCGGACGGAACCCTGACCCCGACGGGGCCGGCGCTACAGCTCAATTCCCGTCCAATCTACATCAGCGTCGATGAGGCAGGGCATTATCTGTTCGCCGCTTACAACAATCCCAGCAATGTCAGCGTCCATCGGATCGGCGCCAACGGCCTGCCGGGCGACGCGATCCGCCAGCGGCACAAGCTTGATGTCGGCATCTTCGCCCACCAGGTGCGGGCCTCCCATGCCGCCGTCATCCTGGTGACGCGCGGAAACGACGCCACGCCAACCACCCCCGAAGATCCCGGCGCCATCAAGCTGTTCCGTTTCCAGGACGGGCAATTGACCAATCTGCAATCGGTTGCGCCGGGCAGAGGGCTGGGCTTCGGCCCCCGCCATCTGGATTTTCACCCCAGACTGCCTTTCGTCTATGTCTCGATGGAGCGCGAACGCCAGCTTCAAGTCTTCGAACGCAACCCGGATGGCGCGCTGACGCCGGAACCGGTCTTCACCAGGGACCTGCTGAAAGACTCCAGGGGACACAAGCCGGGCCAGGTATCCGGCCCCATCCATGTCAGTGCCGATGGCCGCTTTGTCTATGTCGCGAACCGCAACTCCGCCACCGCCGATATCGCAGGAAAAAGCGTCTCGACCGGCGGCGAGAACAATATCGCGGTGTTTGCCATCGATGCCAAAAGCGGCGAGCCGACCCTGATTCAGCACGCCGACATTCCCGCCTTCGATGTCCGCACCTTCACTATCGACTCCACCGGCCAATTGCTGATCACGGCCAGCACCGAACCGATGCTGGTGCACCAAGGCACCGGCCTGGCGACAGTCTCCGCAAGCCTCGGCCTCTTCCGTATCGCCCGGGACGGAAAACTTGCCTTTGCCCGCAAGCTGGACATCGACACCCGTACTGGCAATCAGATCTGGAGCGGCACGCTGACCATGGGCTAAGAAAAAGCCCCGGCTCAAAAACCGGGGGTAAAGAGCTACAACACTGACTTGACGCCTCGGGTCAAACGGTCCGAGGCGTTTTTGTTTACGGCAGCTCAATCAAAACTCACCAAATAGAAATTGCTTTCTATAGCCGTCTGGATTCAGAGAGAAAGTCATAATTCACTTCACAAGTACAGGTGGCGATTCCGTTGCGCTGAATGGCAAGGACGATGACTCACTATCCACACCATAGGTGAGGTCAGGAGCTTTAGTGATTTTCTACCGCTCCAATTTGACCAGCATCTCATCCACTCGGTCAACGAGTACCGAGTTGTGATCGTCCCCTCTGTCCCTTAGATGCAACATTTCGCATAGGTCGTCGATGTCCAAATTGATCAAAAGCTTGCCATGTTCGCGCAGTGCGCCGCGTGCAGCAGCTAATCCGTTTTTATCTGCACCTTTTCGCGAGATGATAATGGCCGTTGAGCGGAGGGCAGGACCAAAAAGATATTTTTCGGTAGTGTATATTTGACCCTGTTTGATCTTGCTTGAATAGTTCTTGAATTCAAAAATTATGTAACGCGATCGGAATTGTGTCGCGATTGCTGTCCAAAAATCATGCTCAGAAGCAACTCGAGCTACCACGTCGTAATACGATAGTCCCGTGTCGCTGGACTTTTGAGCTGCCCAGGCCGTCAAATCCTTCTCGAAAATATATTTCAGAGCCTCAATGACGCGATCTTCGAACTGCTTGGCATTTTTCTTTCCAGTTTTTATCGATCGAATTTCGACGCAGAATTCTTTGCCACGCGCCTCACTGGGTTTTGGCGTAACTGAGCTGAGACCGGCTACCTTCGCCAGATCGTCTTTCAGGCTGACTTTGTTCGGTTCAGGTTCGCTCAGGTTTGAAAACGGGGCCGCAACCCTAATAAAATCATCAAATTCCCGCAATAAATGAGGGTGCTTTGCAGATAGAAATGCCAAAGCGCCAGCGTCATAAACGAGTATATCTGGAAAATCGGAAAGGACTTGGCGAGCTGCCGCTGGCGCATTTCCTGCCAGAACTATAATTCCATAAGACGCTCGAAGATTGCGTCTAATCAGTTCCACCTGATTTGCTATAAGCAAGAGTGTGGATGGTAGTAACGCTTTAGTCCGGAGGAATTTGACCTCCACTACAGCACTCCTTCCGCCCGGCAAATTAATCAGCAAGTCCGCTCTTAAATGATTGGAAGTCAAAGGCTCCCTTGTTACCTCGAAGCCTTCCGCTTCAAATATCTTCCTGACGAAGTCAGTGAATTGCAGCCCGATCCGTTTACTATCCATTGAAAAGCGCTCCAAAAACCTTTCTCGCTGGCGTGCCCACAATACGAGAGCCAGGACTTCGCGGTGCCGGGCTTATTTTATGAAAGCGATGCGCCCAAGCTATCGGGCACTTTGCTAGAGTCGACGCCTTTGATCACTTGCTTGAACTAAGGGACAGTCTTTTCCTTCGGAACTACACTGAACTGCTTAATCGCCAAACGAGCGCAGTAGGTCTTAACATTGGGGTGCAGAGACGACGTCAGCTTGCGTATAGCATCTAACGATAATGCACATCTTGGGCCAAGAATTACTTCGGCCAATTCAAGATCGGCACCGAAGGGTTTAAAAAATAACGCCCCCTCTTTGTTCATCAATTTCAAGGCAACCAAGGTGCGTATTTCCTCTTCGTAAGACCAATGATCAAATTTTGTTCGTACTAAAACGTCCTCGAGATCTGCGGTGATCTCCTTTTTTACTAACCGTTTGGATTCGTAGTTTATGGCTTTAGCTTTTGCTTTCGACAGATTGAAACCGAGCGCCACGCCACGGTGCTTTTCCCCATACTGAGCCCACAGTACTGGGCTGACCCAATTCCTGCTGAAGCACAACAGCCCAGTGTGTTCGTTGTATTTATCTTTGAACTCCTCTGCCGCCCTTCTAATCTCACGATCTGACAAATTTACCGGAAGAAGCTCAAAGGGGTCGTTCAAATCAGAGAACCTGGCAACCTTTAATCTGCCAAGCGCTATATTGTTGACGGCGTACTCTGCTGAGGTGAAATGATATACACGGATCAGATGGGCTATAGGCGGGCTATCAACCTCAGCGCTCCCCATTTTGCTAGAGTATCCTGCTTTCACCCATGCATCACGTAACGTGCTGTCCATCGGCATTTTGGTTCTCTGAGAAGAAGTGCAGAATTACTGAAGAAGTTCGCGATATTTGGCATGCAACATTTCGTAAATGTGCTCGTCTCGCAGATTTCCTTTGGCTTCCAGCATTTCGAGTATGTTGGCGTCCGTGAGAACAATTACAAAACCCGTTCCGCGAACGGCCATATCTCGACATCGCGCGAGAACCGTGGCTGGTTTGTCAATATGCCTACAAGTCAAAATGCCAAATCTCCCACGATTATTGTCGAAGCGACCCAACAATTGATCGAGCTCCTCATTGCCAATATCGGTTGAATAATTTTTGCATTCGACGATGACCACATTTGCTTGGGTGTTCCCATCTCTCCTGTGGGCAAAAAAGTTATCACTCGCGGCGTTGGTATAGACAACATCTACCCTTTTCCGGCCGCCATTAATTTCCCACTCTTTGTGTGGCTGAATTAAATCGGGGTAGAACAGGACCGTTAACGCTCCCATCATAAGCCGATGGTATTCATCAGCCGCCGCCGTCCCCGGTGAGATAGCAGTCAGTGCATCAACTAAAGATCGGCAGACACGCTGCAACGACGGATCGTCGTTCCGAAATGTTGCCATTGAGCTAGTTGTTTTTGCAATCTTCTTGAACGTATCCAAAATGTCTGGGTGTTTTTTTACAATATCCGCAATTAGCGATTTGCTCTTTGGGTTAGCTTTTCGAACGTCCTTTTTATAAACCTTCTGCTCTTTCCCACCTTTTATGGCCTGCACAAGCGAGCTATTTGCGCGATAATGTTCGGCAACTAGATAGTCCGTGATTTGCTTGTTATAGAATTCCTGACTGTCCAGCGAGAGTCGCCTTCTAACTATATACTTGGGCACTAGAAGGACTGGCTTCCCGTCTACGTAAGGCAGTAAAACGGTTTTCGACGTCCAATTATTGCGTGAAGCGTTCCACCCCGGCGGTCCGTTATAATCACTGACTGGAATGGCGTAGAGATCACACTGCTGTTTCGTGTAGTCTGCAAGAAGGTGTCGGATAATGTTGGTCGTAAGATCAGAAATCTTATCTCGGTCAACTTTTTCCACATAAAGCGACATCTCCGAGAGATCGGCTAATATTCCGGAAGTAAACGCCTCACTTCTCCGAATTGCTCTTACGAGTTGTGCAGATTGAACCGCGCCAACTCCTCTACCCTGAGGTTCGTGACGCGAAACCCCAAGAAAGGTTTCGCGGGGCTCATGAAAATGGGACATCAGATTTGTGGCACGGGCCGTGTCGCCAGCTCGCAAGGCCGTCAATACTTCCAAAAATAAACTGCGAATGTGCCCGGAAGCCTGAGCTGCCCAGACGTCGTCCCGAATCTCAATCGCATAAGGGTCGACGTAGACCGGTGTATCTTGATCGGTATCTACATCGACGAAATCTAGTTCACGTTGGGTACGCCCAAGTTGAAAATAACTCGAAAAGACGGGCATATGCCTGCCTCCTATCTGGCTATTGCTTTAATCACGCATACAAATCTGCAGAGCGATAAAAACAACGCCAGGGAGTGACAGTCCGGCTGCCCGCCGTACCCTTCGCCCCGTTCCCCAAACGGATACTAGTTACATCCTGACCATAGTCAAAGAGGTTGCGCTTCGCCTATGGCCGACAATTTCAGCGCCTGGCATAGCCGAATAAGAGTGCCTCGTTTTGGCTTTACCCCCCAATACAGGATCGCGTGCAATTGTTGCCGTGACAGCTGCGCTGCGGTTGCCAGTTTTTCCGTTCCACATGATCTGGCGGCCACAATCAGAACAGCAATCATCCTTTGGAGACCATCCGGATGGAGGCCATATTCAATTTGGGCTCCTGGCATTTCACCGAGATAATATTGCTCTTCCCAGCGGTTTGCCTCTTTGCCGATGTATTCCACACCAATCACTTCAATTTGAATGCGCTCTGTAATGCCTCGGTCGTAAAGCTCACCATTATGAAATTTTGATTCCGAATGAAGGTGATAGTGGGCCAGCACATCGTGATAACTGGCCAACACGGCTTTTGGGACCGGCTTTCCGCTGCGCCGGTCAAAACATTTCGCCAATGCCCGCTCCGGATCGCTATCATACGGTGCAACCACAGCGGGTGCCCCGTCATCATATAAAGCCGCATCGAATTCACCTTCGGCGACAGCTTGATTGAAAGCCGGTTTGGAGAATTGATAAGCCAACATAAAGTTGAAGGCCTTGACTTTTTCTGCATGAGGCTTGCTGGCGTTGTATGGAGCAAACCACCGCAACAATTCCGAAGTGGAAGCGGAATAGCGGCTAGCGGCTTTCCGATCCAGATGCCTCAGAACCGATAAATCAACCTGGTCTGGGTGACCTTCCAGTTCCGCCATGATGATTTGATACCAGACATCGTATTGCCAACGATCCACTCCAATAGGCGTGAATTTGAGCGGCTTGCCCTTGTCGTCGCTGCACAACGTTGGTTGAGGGATTTCGGCGGGTGCTTCGAAGTCTTTATAAGGTGCGAGCAAATGGCCAAGGCCATGTGCAAGCGCCTTACGGATGATGGGCTTGCCATCGTCATCTATGTTGAAAAGAACGTAGCGCTTCGCTGATATCGCTATGGCATAAAGCGGCTCGTGTTCACCGGACTCAAGCTGTCCATTCCGCAGGCGGAAATTCTGACCTTCGACCTTGAACAGCGGCTTGCAGTCGTCATAGGGGTTCAAGCCGTCAAACCATTGGGTGACACATTGTGCCCGGTCCAGAAAGTCTTGATCGGTCATGCTGACTGGGCGGGCCAAAGCCAGGCTATCGGTATCGCATAGAGCCCAGCCGATACCGTTGTTCATGGCAAGCTTTTCGGCAATTCCCAGCATCAAGCGGGCGGCACCAGTTATTAGCGTTGCCAACAGAGGATGAAATGCCGTTCCAGCTTCCTCTATGGATTTGCAGTCCGCACCGTATGAAGTGTCTTCCGACCCAAAAACCGTGACATGCCGGGGGCGGTCGTAGGACTGGACATTCATTTCGGCGAAGATGCCGTAGCTGGTGGAATTGGCCAGCAGCTTGAGCATTTGGCTATAGGAGTCCAGCTCATCAGCAAGCGCTTGATTGCCGCTTTTCCTCGCCTGCTTAGCTTCCGACTGGACTTGTCCCCGAAGTTCGATGACCTTTTTGTAGAAATCATCATGGTATGGATCGATGCAATAACTGTCCTTGCCGCCGATCGTTATGGGCTTCAATCCAGGTTGCGGCGCACGGGGTGTGAAGCGGACGGCTTGCAATATTTTGGGAGCCTTACCGCAATGCAACTTCGAGGCAATGCAGTCGGCCAGGGTGTACCAGTGGCCCCTATATGATGACAGGCCATTCAATCCGATGGTGCGGGAATGTTCCCCATAATGCGCCCTGATGGGGAAGATATCCGCGTCAGGCTGGACTTCGACCAGGACATGCAGGCTTTGCCACAATTCCGGCGTTTGCAAATCGCTTAGGCTGACAGTTTGCAACAATGCGCAGGCCTCGGCAGTCCAATCCTGATGATCGATGCCGGAAGCAATGACAAACTGCCACAATCCCATCTTGGTGCAAACCGTGGGATACATAGAGCGGAAATCGCAGTAGAGAACGCGCACCTTCTGGCGACGAATGCGAATTTCAGCCCGGCCACCATAGTATGTGTTCATGATTAGGCCCAACAGCTCGGGGCTGAAATCCGGCTGCATCTTGGGCCAGGGCGCAATCTTCATTTGCCTGAGGTAGGCCTTACCGAGACTGGCTTCGCTATAGATGCGGTGCGGCGGAGTTTCAGCCAGACCGTGTTCCCCATATTTGACCATCAAGGCATCAAAGCATTCCCAAGTGGTTTGGGTGTCGTTTACGGCATAGTCCAGATATTCGGCCGTTAAAGGCCCACCGTGCTCATCCGTCTCCAGTTTTTGACTTGGCACCCCCAGCGATTTGGCAAGGTCCGCCAATTTTCCACAGCCGCCCATCAATGCTGACGCCAGCGTTTTGACATCCAGAAAATGGCCCGCCTTCGCCTGGGTCCTGAACTTTTTGCGCATTGAACGTCCATCAACCGGCCTCGGCGCAGCAGCAAAGCGAATGAAAGCCGACCGGCTGTTGAGGTGGCGCACTAAGACATTGGGGAACCACTTTTCCGGCAGTAAATCCAGAGAAAACCCGCCCCGCATATCATGACCATGCGAGGTATCGTTGTCGTACGCCACCCGACTCAGATCGAAAGGCAGATTGAAGCCAATGATTAGACCACCGAGATAATATCCGTAGCGATAGAATATGTCCCTAAGGAAGCTTTCCCGATCACGAACAGTCAGACCATGCTCGCTGGCATAGTCGCGCAGCAGCGCAATTTCACCAGGTGAAAGTATGTCTGGGTTATAAAATATTCCACGTTCAATGAGCTCACCCGCTTTCCGAACTTGATAAGTGCCAAGGCGTAGATTCTGAGCGTGGTCTTTCGATGTTTCAGTGTCGAGTACAAGTAAATAATCGCTCGGCCACCGCAGCGCTTTGCGCCATTTGCACTTTCCACCCGACGGTTTCCACTTCGCATTGTCGTCCTGTTTGGCCGGAACGGCGTAACCACGCACAGCAACGATCATAGGAATCCGAATTTTCATGACGCGTGCCCTATCGTGTCACGGGCCATGCCGATGAGGGCACGGGCAATCTCGCCGAGCTTCTCTGCAATGAAAATTAGGAGTTCTTTGAAGATTGCAGCGGAAGGCTCGTCCGAGACAATCCGGGCCAAATCGCCCAGACCTAACAGCCAATGGGCCATGGGCTCCAGTGCCGAAGTGCAGCCTTCAAGTTTTTGTTGATGGTTCTTCTGCCAATCCGAAGCATTCTTATGATGATTGCTGCAAACTATGATGGTCGCTGAATCGAATTCGTGCTGTGCCGGATGATGCAATTCCAACAGCAGAGGGTTGGTTACACTGCAGAACATGCAGCGTGGATTGTTCGTACCCAGCCGCTCATATGCCTTGCGCAGGCGAGATTCCCTGTCGCCAAAATCAGGGGGACGTTTCTTGGTCATGAGGTTTTCCTTTCAAACGACGATGCGATAGATTTGTTCGAAGCTGCTCACGCCGGCACCGGCCAATCGGTGCAGGATGTTCGGACGGGTTTCGAGGGGGTAGCTGTCGCCTGCAATGTCGCTGACAGCCTTGTGGATGTACGGTCTTAAATGGCTGATATCGTTGGTGCGCAGAAACCAGCCGATAGCCGACATGTATTTGCCGACCAAGGAGGCCTCGGAGAAGTCGCCGACGGTGATTTGCTTCTCGCGACCCGCCGTGTAAATCAGGACGCGTCGTGGAAGGTCGTGCCTAATAACCCAGTAGCGGCCTTTCTTTTCGATGATTCCTTTTTCCAGCGCGTGCGTGCGCAACCGCTCTGGCGAAATATGAGCTTCCCGGGCGGCAAGCGTGAAATTCTTCTCTTTGCGCAGGAAGCGCAGGCCCATTTGGAGCTTGGCGTCTTCAAGTTTGCGTTGCGCCCGCGTCTGAATGATCTTTGCCTCGCTTGCGCGGCGATGGCCTCGGGCCTGGGCGCGCGACAAGCCGTTGGCTAAGGCACGCTCAATCCGTCTACGGTACTCGGCCTTAAAGTCCCTCTTGCGTTTTGCCATGTCGCGCGCTCGAAGTTGAAAGACGCGCGAACTTGCTCAAGTATAGGCAAGCGTTTCTTGTTTTTTGGGTGGGCAGACGTGGGGCCGCTTCCGAACCTGCTGAATCGACGCAATTTTATTGCTCGGGTCAACCGTTGGGCCCTGCAACACCAAGCGCCAGTGATAACTGAAAGAATGCTCCAGGATTGGAATGAAGAGGGGGTATTTCAGGCCGCTTTTACATTTCATGGAGACGGAGACCGGACGCCCAAATGGCGGTTCGATTACCGGCACTATCATCGCGCCCTTTTGATATGCCGACTTAAAAAGCTAGGGCGCGACCGATTTTCCGAATTACGGGCTATCCTGTGGTTTCGTGGAGTGGAAATTCCTGGAGGACCGCCAAGGGACGATCTAGCGGCAGAGTTTGCGCGCGCCGTTAAGGCACTTCTGCGCCCCATCAGCTCGACCTACCAACCAATTTTGGACGGCACCGACGATCCGAAGGCTATCCGTCGCTTGAGAAAGCAACTTGGAGAACAACACCCTATCTTTAAGGGAACGTTTTTAGAGGCTGAGGACGATCGAATAATTGCCAGCTACGGCGAAGGCAGATTTGGTAATCCGCAAGTTGTTCTCACCCAGTTCGAAAATCACGTCGTGAGCGAAATTGCTGCCGAATGGGGGATGGATCAAAATGCAATTGTGCCGGCACATTGGCCCGGGGGAATTATGGCTAATCCCGCTGAAATGGAAAACGGCGGAATTGTCTTAATCCAAACTGCGACCGACGAACAATTGGACGCTGCACGGAATATTTATTGGCTGTTTCTGAGATCCCCCTCCCTCATTAATTTCTTAGAAGGAAATGGACTGAGTGGCGAACTAAAATTGACCAAGGAATTGATGGGCTCAATTCCAATTTTGAAAAAATCAATTCAGACAATTCCGGCGTGGAGTTTATTCCTTTTGGTCAATTTTCTCGCCGTTCAAAAACAGGCTCCCGAGGAGGCGGAATTGATCCAAAAATTCCAAAAAAGCAATATTATCAATGGATTGAAGCCAACTGACGTAGTATAATTGGGCCCGATATGGGGGCCTTATGGACCGCAATAGCCAGTTTTCGGCAACCGATGATTGTTGTTGGGCTGAACGGTCTGGTTATTGGAATTCTTACCTGCCTACTCGGCGGGGTCGGCGCAAGAAATACCGATTTCGAGAGCCGCTAATTCTTTGCGGCCACGGCGCGAGCATTCGGGTCGATCAAAATACCTTGTTGGTCAAAAGTGGATTTACCTACTATCCCCAGAAATCCGAACAAATTCGATTTTTCCCGGGCGACCCGAATATGCCCGACCGAATTATTATATTGGACGCTAGTGGGGCAATTTCCTTTGATGCCCTCAATTGGATGTCCGACCAGGAAATTGGACTAATACAATTAGATTGGAGAGGGCGGGTCAATTTTTCCGGAAATTCGGGATTTTCGGCCAATTCGAAATTGGTCAAATGGCAAGTCGAAATTCGAGATACAAAAAAGGCTCTCGAATTAAATCGGAAATTAATTGCCGCGAAATTCGACGCTTGTTGCGAGACTCTAATTGAGATTTTTGGAAATTCGCAAATTTCGAAGGACGCAATTGGCAAAATCAAGCCCTGGAGGGCCAAGGTTTTAAATGCAATTCAAGCCAATTCGTCTGGCCGAATTCTGGGTTATGAAGGAATGGCGGCTTGGATGTACTACCAAACCTGGCACGACCTTCCGCTAAAATGGGCCGGTTTAAGAAAAAGGCCGGTGCCAGATAGTTGGCTTAAGGTCGGTTCACGGTCCATGTCATGGCAGCGTGAGTCAAACAACGCCCGTCATCCCATCAACGCGATGCTCAACTATGGGTATGCCATTTTGGCGAGCTCGGTTCACACCAAGTTGGTGGCCAATGGGTTTGATCCCTCGATTGGCTTCGCCCATCGCCGGGAAAGCAACCGCATTCCTCTTGTCTACGATTTGATGGAGCCGCTGCGCCCAGAAGTAGATCGGATGATCTTGGGATTTGCACTTGCAAATACTTTTACGCCGGGAGATTTCACAATCAATAGTAAGGGCGGTTGCAGACTAAATCCCCAAATGGCAAAGGCTCTTGTTCATAAGGTTTCTGGAATTGATGTTTCCCGAGCAATTCAGTTCTACTCGAAAAACGTCAGGACTTAGCGAGACCATACCTTATTGGATATTTCGCCAGGGCCAAATTCTAGACCATCTGCGGTCTTAAGCCAGGTTTCGCCCGAAGCTGTTTTGCTTAGCGTGTAGTTGCCCCCACATCGTTCTAGTTGCAGTCGGACCAGCTTAATTCCCTCGTTGAATCCATGAGCCCGGAGATAGCCGACCGATCTATGAGAGCATGACGGCGAAAAAAGGCAGTGGGAGCCCGTTCGCTGTGATAGGAAGCGTTGATATCCGCGAACACTCGCGATTGCAAAGCGGCTCATTGGTACATCTACCATTTTCGGCACGCGGCAATTCGAAGCTAGTGTCACGAGTAAATTGCAAACGTTAGCAAGCGTATTCACTGAATAGTCTTTATCGCGGTACCCCAGCCATACACTTCAAATACTGGCTCAACGTTGTTGCAACCCAGTTTAGTTTCCGACATTCGATAGTCGTAACCAATATGAATAATGCCGTCTCCGCCTGATTTTCGAGCTGCCTCAGCTAACCCGGATGTCACAGCTTCATAGGCCTCTTGAATAGGCAACCCTGCCGGACTCCCACACCCGGTTTTTTTCTGGGTTCTTGTGACAACTACGTGCACTACTCCGATGACTCGATATGGAGAGTTGATATTTCCGGTTGCCACAATCATTCATTTCTCCATTGTAGATGCGTCTTATTAAACGAGGGCTTTTTCTAATATGGGTTTGATATGGGAGCTATATTTGAACCGTGCCGACGAAAAAAAGCCACCGCAATTGTCCCTCACGGCGCAGCCTATACACTCGGACATATACTCGTTCTTCCAATCGCTAATTGACTTTCGTGCATACGGCCAAATGGCTGGATCGGTTATGCAGAGCTGATGATTATACACCGACGTATGGATGCGGCTGTCAGCGAGTAAATTAACAGCGTCGACAAGCTGCGACTGGTAGTCAATGGGGTCAATCCAAAGCTTATCCAAGTTGGCTTTCGTAAATCCAGTCATCTCCAAGCCCATGAAAACGACTTGGTCAACAAAGGTAAGATTGCGAGCTATGAACTGCGATAACTGAGCCAAGCGCTCGTATGATTGCTTATGGATAACGATCCGAATCTCCACGCGGAGATTGTTGCGTTTGAGGTTTAAGATTCCTCGAACCGTCTCATCAAACGCGCCATCGGCCTGCACAATGTAATCATGCCGCTCCGGCTGATCTGAATATATGGGAATACCAAACATGAGATCGTGATGCGCCACTTCCGCAAAAGTTTGCGCAAATGCGTTGTCTATAAATGCTCGTCCATTAGACAAGATGTGCAGCCCAGTGTCTGGCAAATATGACTTGGTGTGCCTAACAAGCTCGACCAACCGCGCCCCAAGGAGAGTTGGTTCTCCACCAGTGAATAAAATCTCCGGAGTGGTCCTCTCAATTAGAGGAATAAGAGCCAAAATGTCGTCCACAATCCAACCATCCTGGACGTTCCGAGGGGGTTGAGAACACATCAAGCAGAAATGGTTGCATCGTTCGGTAAGCAGAAAAGTGTGATGTTGTGCCAGTTTCTGAAAGAGAACGTCAAAATTGTTTCGCTCGGCGTCAACGCGCACAATATCGCCGGAAGCGAGATAGTTGAAAGTGTCAGGCAGAAATACCGCCGATGACGGTTCGGGTATAGGTGTGTCTGGCGAGGCATTTAGCATCGCATACCAAGCAAACCCTTCAGGCATAACTCCGTTGCGGCTGATGAACCCCTCTGACTTTCGCAAGGGTTTTGGTCTTTGTGGATCGTCGGTGAGGCGGAAGATGCGGGGCGAAGCAGCGTCGGTGCGGTATACAACTTGGACACCGCTTTTCCGAAGATTCAGCATCAACGGTTTGCCCAGCGCGTAAAAAGACGACGGGTATACGCGTCACTTTCCATTCTTGTGATGAGGCCCTTAAAAATTGACATGTTGCGATTGCAAAAGCCAGAAAGAGGTTTCCGACCCACATAGTCGCCTTGCGTAGCATGATGATAAACTGGGTCGGCGCCACAGTATGGCTCAAACGCACACGTCGAGCACATGGGCGCGCTAGCTGCGAACGATGCTTCCAATGGATCAAGCAATGCGTCCGATGAGATCAATGTTTCATACTCGTCAGAAACTGTTCCGAGCCGAAAGCGATTGTCACCCATCTCGGCCAACATACGACTTTCGTCGGATGCATAGACGGCTCCGTCGTAATTGTAGAGCAAGGCCCCAATGCCAATGCCAGCAGGGCTCATTAGATCAACATAGCCGGGTTGGAAGGGGGTTAGCATCTTCGTCAGCACCGTGCTGGCATAGGTTTCCTTGAACTGTACCCCTTTTCGATTTAGATCGATGATATAATCAATGCCCTCGAAATAGAATTTGAGCCATTTTTCATTGTCGTAAGAATCGTACCACTTCGTCTTTACCGCAAAACCATAGGGCGATAACGGACGCAGGAAGATGCTGTCAAAGCTAAGCGAAACATACTCGTCGATAATATCTTTGACCCGGTCGAGGCTGGAATTTGTGGTCGTCATGACCGCACTAATCTGATCGCGCCCCAATGCGGCCCTGACTTTGTCGATTCCGCTTGTAGCGCGTTCGTAACTATCGCCGCCTGGTCGGGGCCTGTTTTTGTTGTGCAGATCGCGCGGCCCGTCAAGCGATGTAGAAATGTGAATCGAGTGATCCCTGCAGTAATCTAAGATCTCGTTCGAAATGACGGCGAGATTTGTCGCGATCACAAAATCAAGATTTCTCTTCTCAATCTTGTTGCGTGCTTCAGCCCCTTCAACAATGTGGCGAATTAGCCTGAAGTTTAGCAGAGGCTCGCCGCCTTGAAATTCGATCTTGATATGAGGTGATGGAGACTTAAAGACGAGATCAAGAGATCGCTCTGAATTCTCAACGCTCATATCGAAATTGGTCTTGTCGTCGTTCTGTCGGGATACTTGGCAATATGGACAAGAGTGCTCACATCTGAGTGTCACAACGAACAGGTGCAGTCCCGTGAACTGGGACACTCGCTCCAATCGCGTCCGAGTTTTTAACGCAAGTAAATCAATGGCAACATTTGAGTCTTCGTCGAGCAGGAAATGCTTCGACTTCAATTCGGCGTAGTGCGCGGACGTACTGGGAAGTCGATGTCGGAAGAATTCCCTCGCGACTGCCTTGTCGAGAACGTGAATCTCTCCAACAAAGTTGGATAGCAAATACCTATCTGCATCCAGTTCAGAGAACCTCAGAGGTAAGAGCTTGTAATCATCCGTCTGGCCTGCCCGGTAGGAAGCAAGAGGTTGAAATTTGCTCATTGACCAAGAGGCGTTTTGGAAAACGCCAAGGAGAGGATGAGATTCCGGTAGCCTTCCGTTTCCCTGGAAATCTTTAAGCGTAAATCTTGGTCAAGAGCTTCGTTACGAAACTCCTGGGCGATATCATTCAGATTGCCGGGCGCTTTGCATTGAAGGGGGCGGAGGCGGCACCGCAATCCAGTGGGTCCTTCGGTAATCTCAACGGAAACGCGATCGCTAAATCGATAAGCGGCGCGCTTAATCGCTTCGATTTCAAACGACGCTTCGGGCGAGAAAGCAACATCAACGCCCACGTCTGTTGCGTGGTCGGACATAGCAGCCAAATTTGTACTGTGGACTAACTTGAACTTGAAGCGTGACTGGCGTGACTTGCGTGGCTCGCATGACTTGCGTGGCTGGCATGGCTGGCGTGATCGGCCAGTTTCATGGTTGGCGCAGCAGACCGTTCGAGGACAAGGTCACCAGTTGGAACAAAATTACCAGAAGCTTCCGTTATCGCAATTTGACTGTCTGCGGGGATGGGTTTTGCCGACACCCCCGTTGCGACCAAAGCGGACACGGCTACGGCTACAGGAAGCAGAAACGAGCGCTTTTTCATTTCAGATACCCCTCAACCCAGTCCGGGATGTTACCAGAACGATATGGTGCCGCCAATCTGCGGTTAAGTTGCGCCAGGCAACATCTAAGATATTGGACGTTATCGATTATTTTCCTTCGATTGCAGCCAACGGTCCTCGCATGTGGTTAATTTCTCAAAGCCATCAGAAGCACCGAGCTCCGGTGATAGTCGAGGTAGCGCTTTTGACCCTCAGTGAAATCTCCAACATTGATCGGACTGGTGCCATCTACTCCCATGCGCTTGAGCGCCGGCCTGTCCGCGACGGGCGAAATTATGAGCCGTCCCGAATCCTCAAATCCAATGAAGCCCCGATCGAACAGGTGATCAATAGTTGGAGTTAGCAGCAGGCCATTTTCGCCGTCCAAGCGCTCGTCATTGGTAGCGTCCCGCCATGGTTTGCAATGGCTCGCTCTGAGGTGAGTCAGATTTGTTACCCCAGTAACCCGGCACCGAGATTCTATTTTGCTAACGCGGTCTTTAAATAGGCCCTGTCCTATCCGGGCTCGGACCAACGCGGCTCGTTCTGTGTCAGGAACTTTCTGATCAGCTGCCACCTGTTGTTCAAGCCGCCGCTCCCATATGTCTAACTCATCAGTGGGCGTCGGCTTCGTTATCAAGGCCCCTTGCGTGATGGCTGCAATTTCATCGCCAATAATGCCCAACAAGACTTGCGCAAACTGTGTCGGCAACTCTGTAAGATAGACGGACTGAAGGCCATTGCCGTTAGGCTGGAGCGGAGAATACCTCTCGGGCAACACGCTACCGAGGATGCCCATATGATCTTTAGGTCGAATTCGATTTTGCAAAGGGGCGAAACGAACTCTGACCTTCCAGCCGACATTCTCCCAATTCTGCCCTGCAGACCCGAATTCAACCGGCTTGGGCGATTCCCAGCAATACGACTGAGCCACGCCAATAAACGGAATGCGGGTGTCGACGAACGATACTACCAAATCGCCCGGGGCAACCTCGCGCATCGATTCATAAAACGGATTGCGTGCGCCATTGGCGTTCCGTTTGGGCGACCAAAGGTAACCGCCCTCAATTTCCTGGCGATATGTCTGATTTTGATTGACCCACCAATAGCGCATCTCGGTCAGTCTGTTTTATGAACGCCGCTTCGCGACAATTACTTTGGAATCATAATGTTAGATGGAAATAGGCGTGCAGCATCGGTTAAAAATGGAGAAAAGAAAAGGAGGGGGACTCCACCCAGGCCCGTTATAGAATTCCCAGAGCCCATTGAGAGCGGTCAAAGTGCTGAGGTTGATTCGTTTCAAGAGGCTTTTGTGCAGCAAATGTGTCGGCACGGGGACACAAGGTGGAGGCTTTTCCGAGCGCTAACTGCAAAGGGCCAAAAGATTGACGTCAAAACGATCGCCAGCTGGGCAACCGGCGCAAAGGTCCCAAGAAGTGTTTCGAGCTTCGCAGCATTAAGTCTGATTGAGCGACGCTATCGACTTCCTCCAGGCTATTTCAAGGAGAAGCTACCCCACCCAAGCCGAGCCGCCGCGGGTCATTCAAAGCTCGATATGCCGTATTCTGAACGTCGCCGGATATCTTGGCATCTACCCGATGATTTTGACCGTCGCAAACTATCCGAGCGGGCCGAAATTCTGAACTGGGTTCGAACACACATCATTTCTGGTGGGACGGAGTATCGTCGCTTTCAAGCGCGTGCCTCCAAGGAGCGATACGGAATTCGGTTTAATCTGCTTTGGAATTCGCAGCCCGAAGCAAAAAGGCCAAACTCGAAGTTGATAGCTGCATCAGCACGGCTAAATGCGGAACTAGACAGCCTCCTGAATTTTAAGACCTCAACGCTTACCGCTATTGGTATGCAACGACATGGCGTGTGGGGTAATGAGACGGCGACGCAGAAAGTGGAACACTTTGCGCTGATGTTCGGTGCTATGATTGCCGCTCCAAATTCTGTGCAAAAAGGCCTTGGGTTGCGCCTTCATGATCTTTCGTTTGCCCTCTTTGCCTTTCCCAGTGTTTGGGACTGGTACGTCAATTGGCGTGGCCAGAGGAGAGGTTTCTATACCGCTTGGGAGCTAGACATGCTGAGAGTAGCCTCAGCGATGGCCCGAAAGGAGACGGGATGGTTACGCCAAAATGCAGACCTTGCTCACAATCTAGTTGCCATCGAGGGGCTGCTATCTGAGCAAGATATATTTGATGCAACACAGAATTGGCATGGGGTTTGCGATGAGCTTTATAAGTTTGTGCAAATTAGGATGAAGGAAGTTGGGCGGATCGCTCGTGTCCACCGCGATCCGTTTGAAGCAATCATGCCAGTGCTGGAGGCGGATAGTCCTCTCACCGAATATCGTAGAATTGCTCAGGAAGTATTGCGTTTGATGCCAGATCGAAAGCGGTATCCCACGCCAGCTGCCGAAGCTATAAGATCATACCTGGTGTTGAGGCTCGGAATGCATTCCGGGTTGAGGCAAAAGAATTTGAGGCAGCTATTGCTATGCCCTCGAGGCCAAATTCCGAGAACCGAGCGACAACTCTTCGATTTGAAGCGAGGTGAGTTGCGTTGGCATGAAAAGGATGGTGGTTGGGAAATGTTCATTCCGGCTATAGCGTTCAAAAACGGCCACTCTTCCTTTTTCGGGAGCAAGCCATTTCGGCTCAAGCTTCCAAATCTAGAGGGGCTTTATGCGATGATCGATCTCTATATTGGCCATCATCGTCCCAGACTGCTGGCCGGTGCTGACGATCCAGGAACGTTTTTCATCAAGACCGTAAAGCGGACGAGCGGCAACGCCGAATACAACAATACGACATTTTACGAATTGTGGCGTCTAACGATCCAGAGATATGGGGTCTACAATCCGTACACCAAACGTGGCGCAATCAAAGGCTTACTACCCCACGGGCCACATAACATCAGGGACGTTTTAGCAACCCATATCCTCAAAGAGACAGGCTCCTATGAGCAAGCGAGCTACGCGATCCAGGATACGCCTGAGATGGTCGCAAAACACTATGGCCGCTTCTTGCCGCAAGATAAGGCGGCGCTGGCAGCGCAGATTTTGAATAAGGTCTGGCAGCAAGACGCAGAACCGGCCCCAGTCTAAGGATAATTTCGGCTTCGCAAGTAAAAACACCCCCGGACCGTCCTGGTCCAGGGGTGTCAAGTCAGTGTTGTTGCTCTTTACCCCCGGCTCAAAAACCGGGGCTTTTTTATCATTTCTCGCAGCAAACTCGCTGCGATCGATTTTGCGATCTAGGCAGGGTTGCCTAGCGACAGCGTAGACAACGCGCGGAGCCTATGTCCCGGCCGCTCGCTTAAGCTTGCGGCGTTCGTTGCTCGAAATGGTCCGTCGGACCATTTCGTTCGCTACACGAACCGCAACTCACAGCACGCGCGACGAACCTAGAATGCAAAAGACACGCAGCCGATTTAGCCGGGCACTTTCGTTTGGGCCGGCACCTTCACGAACTTGCCCAACTGGCAGATCTCGCCGGACTGGATAACCCGGATGGTCTCCTGATTATCGCATACCGTGTTGTCGGGATTGCGGATGGTCCAGACATAGCCGTTGTAATCCAGATCCGGGCATTTGCTGCTCAGCTGGTTGCGATAGTGCGTGCCGTCGCGCATGGTGAACAGAAGGGCGCCGCCGCCTTTCTCGGGCTTCGAATCCTTGATCATGCGGGTGTCGATGCAGGTGGCCGGCGCCGCCAGTGCCGGGGCGAGGCCGCCAGCCAGGGCCGCGACCGTCAGGGCCGCCGCCAATTTCCGGGAAAATCCGCTACTGCGCATAAAAACCTCCATAGTCGGTACCCTTCACATAAGCATCATCCCCCCGTTCTTCACCCCACTCAACCAGAAAACACTGTAAAATCAGTACACTTTCCCCGGCTTGACGGGGGGCGGCCCGCTGGCCATGGTCCGCCTCCTTCCGCCTTATTTGGAGCTTTCCATGTCCGCCGCACCCGCCACCGTCACCATCACCTTGCCCGACGGCAAGGCGCTGACGTTGCCTAAGGGCGCCACCGGCGCGGACGTGGCCGGCGCCATCGGGCCGGGCCTGGCCAAGGCCGCCCTGATCATCACCATCGATGGCAAGGAATGGGACCTGTTCCGCCCCATCGAACAGGACGCCAAGGTCCGCATCATCACCCGCAAGGACCCCGAGGCGCTGGAACTGATCCGCCATGACGCCGCCCATCTTCTGGCCATGGCGGTGCAGGAGCTTTATCCCGGCACCCAGGTCACCATTGGCCCGGCCATCGAGGACGGTTTCTATTACGACTTCGCCCGCGCCGAACCGTTCACGCCCGACGATCTGCCCAAGATCGAGGCCAGGATGCACGAGATCGTGAAGCAGGCGCGTCCCACGCGGCGCGAAGTGTGGCCGCGCGACAAGGCGGTGCAGCACTTTCTGTCCATTGGCGAAAGCTTCAAGGCGGAACTGATCTCCTCGATCCCGGCCAATGAAGATGTGTCGATCTATTATCATGGCGACTGGCACGATCTGTGCCGCGGTCCGCATTTTCGCACCACCGCCGATATCGGCGACGCCTTCAAGCTGACCAAGATCTCCGGCGCCTATTGGCGCGGCGACGCCAAGAACGCGCAGTTGCAGCGTATCTATGGCACCGCCTGGCGCGACAAGAAGGAGCTGGACGCCTATCTCACCCGCATGGAAGAGGCGGAAAAACGCGACCATCGCAAGATCGGCCGCGAGATGGACCTGTTCCACATCCAGGAAGAAGCGGTCGGCCAGGTGTTCTGGCATCCCAAGGGCTGGGTCCTGTACCGCACCCTGGAAAACTACATCCGCCGCAAGATCGAGAAGGCCGACTACAAGGAAGTGAAGACGCCGCAGCTGATCGACCGCAAGCTGTGGGAACAGTCCGGTCATTGGGAGAACTATCGCCCCAACATGTTCATCGCCGAAGTCGATGAAGGCGGCGCGAACAAGCACATCCTGGCGGTCAAGCCGATGAACTGCCCCGGCCATGTCCAGATCTTCAAGCAGGGGATGAAATCCTATCGCGACCTGCCGTTGAAGATGGCGGAGTTCGGCTCCTGCCACCGCTACGAGCCGTCGGGCGCGCTGCATGGCATCATGCGGGTGCGCAGCTTCGTGCAGGACGATGCGCACATTTTCTGCACCGAGGAACAGATTGTCGGCGAAACCGCCAAGTTCGTGGCGCTGCTGGCCGAAGTCTATCGCGAGCTGGGCTTCGACAGTTTCATCACCAAGCTGGCGACCCGGCCGGAAATGCGCGGCGGCACGGAAGAACAATGGGACCAGGCCGAAGCCGCCCTGGCCAAGGCCTGTGACAGCATGGGCCTGCCCTATACCGTCAACAAAGGCGAAGGCACCTTCTATGCCCCCAAGCTGGAGTTCGTGCTGCGCGATGCCCTGGGCCGCGACTGGCAGTGCGGCACCATCCAGTTGGACTATGTGCTGCCCGACCGGCTGGATGCCAGCTACATCGCCGAAGATGGCAACCGCAAGCGGCCGGTCATGCTCCACCGCGCCATCACCGGTTCGCTGGAACGCTTCATTGGCGTCTTGATCGAACATTATGCCGGCAAGTTCCCACTGTGGCTGGCGCCCGTGCAGGCGACGGTGGCGACCGTCGTTTCGGACGCCGACGCTTACGCCCATGAGGTCGCCGCCGCCCTGAAAGCCAGGGGGGTGCGGGTGACGGTGGATACCGAGAATCAGACCGTGAACTACAAGGTCCGGCTGCACAGCCTGGCCAAGACCCCCAATTTGCTGGTCGTAGGCCGCAAAGAGGCCGAAAATCGTACCATAACGCTACGAAAACTGGGGGTGGAGAAGCAGGAAAGCCTTGCTTTGGACGCCGCAGTTTCTATGCTCGCGGCCGAAGCCGTCCCGCCCGACCTTCGTTGAGCGGTCACGAGGAGTTCACCCGCGCCATCCCATCGCAAACCCGTTTCGCGAGGCCGGCCAAAACCCCTCGCGAAGCGTATCCGCTTTGTTGCAAAGCGGAACGCGGATGTAACCACAGGAGAGAGTCATAGTACCCAGACGTTTTCAAGGTAACGCGCCGGCCCCCGCCAAGGATGGGCCGCGCATCAATGAAGAGATCATGGCCCGCACGGTCTTTCTGATCGGCGACGACAGCCACAAATATGGCGAGATCGGCATCGACGAAGCCCGCGCGTTGGCGGAAGAAAAAGGCTTCAACCTGGTCGAGGTCTCGCCCGACAACAAGCCGCCCGTCGCCAAGCTGATGGACTACGGCAAGTACAAATACGAACAGCAGAAAAAGGCCAACGAGGCCCGCAAGAAGCAGAAGGTCATCGAGATCAAGGAGATCAAGATGCGCCCCACCATCGACGATCACGATTACGACGTGAAGATGCGGGCGATGAAGCGCTTCTTCGACGAAGGCGACAAGGTCAAGGTCACGCTGCGCTTCCGCGGCCGCGAAATGGCC
>Ga0318562_10000312_pt1 | contig 22571 bp, 24 predicted proteins | sample GRESIP066b5f18_FD_203688 | JGI IMG/M metagenome (GOLD analysis project Ga0318562, IMG submission 203688) | Tropical soil microbial communities from Luquillo Experimental Forest, Puerto Rico - GRE.SIPMG.066b5f18 | ecosystem: Environmental > Terrestrial > Soil > Tropical forest > Bulk soil... | reverse complement strand
AGACCTGCATCCTGACCGACGACATGATCGACACCGGCGGCACCATCGCCGGAGCGGTCAAGCTGCTGCACGAGGACGGCGCGAAAGACGTCATCATCGCCGCGACGCACGGCGTGCTATCCGATCCGGCACCGCAGCGGTTGGCCGAATGCGGCGCCCGTGAGGTGATCGTCACCAACACCCTGCCGATCGGCGAGGACAAGCAGTTCCCGCAGCTCACGGTTTTGTCCATCGCTCCGCTGCTGGCCAGCACCATTCGCGCGGTGTTCGAAAACGGTTCGGTGACAGGGCTTTTCGACGGGTCCGCGTAGTGGCTGAGTCCGTCATCTATCACAACCCCCGCTGCTCGACCTCGCGTAAGACGCTGGAGTTGTTGCGGGACAACGGCATCGAGCCGACGGTGATCCAGTATCTGAAGACACCGCCATCACGCGCGGAACTCGTCAAACTGATCAAGGATGCGGGCATCGACGTCCGGAAGGCCGTGCGCAAGCGTGAACCGCTCTATGCCGAGCTGAACCTCGACGACGCCGACGATGATCAACTACTAGACGCGATGGCCGAGCACCCGATCCTGATCGAGCGACCGTTCGTCGTCACACCCCGAGGCACCCGGCTGGCCAGGCCGATGGACTCAGTTCGCGAGATTCTGTGAGCCGTCACCGCATTGCGGCGACTCTTGCCTTGCTCGTCATCGCCGCGGCAGGCTGCGGCGACCGGTCGCCTGACTACACGTCGCTGCTGACGACGACCACCAAGGCCACGCAAGCCCCCGGCACCGATACACCCGATACACCCGTGCCGATCTCGCAATACCTGGAACAGGCTGGAGTCCAAGGACAACCCGTTGCGCCGGACAAGCTGACGGACCTGACGGTGACGATGCCGAGGCCGAAAGGCTGGGAGCAGTACAGCAATCCGAGTCTCGCGCCTGGCACCCGCGTGATTGCCAAGGGCGACACCTACCCCACCGCGATGCTGATGGTGTTCCAGCTGGCCGGCGGCGACTTCGACCCCGCCAAGGCGATTCAGCACGGCAACGCCGACGCGCAGGCGACCGAGAACTTCAAAGAACTCAACTCGTCGTTGGACAACTTCAAGGGCTTCCCGTCGTCGATGATCGAGGGCAGCTATGACCTCAACGGCCAGCGGATGCACTCCTACAACCGCATCGTCATCGCCACCGGCTCGCCGCCCGCCAACCAGCGCTACCTGATCCAGTTCACCGTGACGGGCTACGCCGCGAAGGCGCAGGCCGAGGCGCCCGATATCGAGGCGATCATCGACGGGTTCAACGTCGCGAAGAAGTAGTTAGGGTGGCATCCATGAGCGAATGGAAAGCCGCCAACCTGCCCTCCTATGACGGACGCACTGTGATCGTCACGGGCGCCAACAGCGGCCTCGGCGAAGTCACCGCGCGCGAACTGGCCCGCGTCGGAGCCAAGGTGATCCTGGCGTGCCGAAACACCGAAAAGGGCGCGGCAGCCGCATCGGGCATGACCGGCGATGTCGAGGTACGCAAACTCGACCTGGGAGACCTGGCGTCGGTGCGAGAGTTCGCCGACGGCGTCGACGCGGTCGACGTGCTGGTCAACAACGCAGGCATCATGGCGGTGCCCTACGCGCAGACCGTGGACGGATTCGAAAGCCAGATCGGCACCAACCACCTCGGCCATTTCGCGCTGACCAACCTGCTGCTGCCGAAGATCAACGACCGCGTCGTCACGGTGTCGTCGGGGTTGCACCTCATCGGCTACATCAGCCTGAAGGACCTGAACTGGAAGTCGCGGCCCTACTTTGCGTGGCCGGCATACGGCCAATCGAAGCTGGCCAATCTGCTTTTCACCAGCGAGCTGCAGCGCAAGCTCGTCGGCGCGGGCTCCGCGGTGAAGGCGCATGCGGCTCATCCCGGCTACTCGGCGACCAACCTGCAGGGCAAGTCCGGGAGCGGGCTGCAGAACCGTGGGATGGACGTCCTCAACCGGTTGGCCACCGACGCCGATTTCGGCGCCCGTCAGACGCTCTATGCGGTGTCCCAGGATCTGCCCGGCGACAGCTTTGTCGGCCCGCGGTACGGCTTGACCGGCCCGACGGCGCCCGCCCCGCGCAGCCCGCTGGCCCGCGACAAGAAAAAGGCCGCGGGGCTGTGGGAGCTGTCCGAGCAGCTCACGGGCACCAAATTCGCACTCTGACCAGGTCATGCGCTAACCTATGCGGGCGTAACGGCGAGGGTGGGCATCTGGTCCACCGTTATCGACGGGAACACGCTTTTTGCGAGTTGCGACCCTGGCCGTGGGCGAGAAATGACCGGCATAAGAGGAGCAACACCAATGGCCAAGAACGCGGCCCCCACGCAGAACAACCTGACCGTCGTCGTGCGCACCGAGACGGGCAAGGGTGCATCGCGCCGCGCACGCCGCGCCGGCCAGGTCCCGGCCGTGCTCTACGGCCACGGCGAAGATCCGCAGCACCTGCTGCTGCCCGGCCACGAGCTCTCGGCGGTGCTGCGTAACTCCGGCACCAACGCCGTGCTGACGCTCGACATCGAGGGCAAGGAGCAGCTCGCGCTGACCAAGGCGCTCGACATCCACCCGATCAGGCGCAACATCCAGCACGCCGACCTGCTGGTGGTCCGCCGCGGCGAGAAGGTGACCGTCGAGGTCAACGTCGTCGTCGAGGGCGAGGCGATTCCGGGCACCCTGGTCACCCAGGACTCCAACACCATCGAGATCGAGGCCGACGCGCTGTCGATCCCGCAGCACCTCACCGTCTCCGTCGAGGGCGCCCAAATCGGCACGCAGTTCACCGCGGGCTCGATCGAGCTGCCGTCCGGCGTCTCGCTGGTGTCCGACCCCGAGATGCTGGTCGTCAACGTCGTCGCCGCCCCGACCGAGGAGGAACTCGAGGCGGAGGGCGCAGGCGAGGCCGTCGAGGGCGCAGAGCCTGCCGAGGGCGAAGCGGCTCGCGGGGAAGCCGGCGAGGGCGGTGGCGAGGAAGCCCGCGCCGCCGAGGATTCCTCCGAGTAATTCTCTGCTCCTCGCATGCGCGGTGAATCGGGGCCTTCTGACGACATGACCGAGGCACTTCTTGTGGTGGGCCTGGGCAACCCCGGGCCCAACTACGCCAAGACGCGGCACAACCTCGGCTTCGTCGTCGCCGACATCCTTGCCGACCGGATGGGCGAGAAGTTCAAGGCGCACAAGAAATCCGGGGCCGAGGTGGTCACGGGCCGTGTCGGTGGCCGGTCGGTGATGCTGGCCAAGCCTCGCGTGTACATGAACGAATCCGGCCGCCAGGTCGGCCCGTTGGCGAAGTTCTTCGGAGTGCCGCCTGCCGATGTGGTGATCATCCACGACGAGTTGGACATCGACTTCGGCCGCATCCGGCTGAAGTTCGGCGGCGGCGTCGCCGGGCACAACGGACTGCGATCGGTGGCATCCGCCTTGGGAACCAACGACTTTCAGCGGGTCCGCATCGGCATCGGCCGCCCACCCGGCCACAAGTCGGGGGCATCGTTCGTGCTCGACAACTTCAACGCCGCTGAGCGCAAAGAGGTACCGGTGATCTGCGAACAGGCCGCCGACGCAACGGATTTGCTGATCACACAGGGACTCGAACCGGCCCAGAACATCGTGCACGCCTGGGCCTGACCGGGTCACCTCTCCCCGCGAGCGCGCGTGTCTGCACCACGACACGCCGCAATTCGCAGGCAGTTTGCGCACGCTCGCACGCGCCGAGCGAGCGGTCAGCGCCCGCGGATGCCGCTGTCGACGACCTTGACCCTCTTGTGCGGATACCGCCGCTCGGCATGCTCCTTGGCCGCCGAATTCGGCAGCACGTAGAGCGTCTCCTTCTTGTCCTGCAGCGGTTTGAGCACGAGATCCATGAAGCCCTTGCGGTTTTCGAGATACGGCTCGATGACCTCTTCGCCTGCCGGGCACACCGCAAGGCAGTAGGCGGCCTTGTAGTTCGCCTTGAACGACAGGCTCTGCCACATCGATGCATTCTCCGAATCGCTGACCCGAGAACGGAAGTCGGCGGCATCGTCACTGTCGGCGATCGTCTGAGCCCAGTCGGTGAAACCGCCCATGAACTCGCGGTAGTTGTGCACCGAACAGGCGACGAAGTCGAAATCGCCGTTCTTCTTGATCGCGCCGACCGGGCAGGCCGCAACACAGAGCTTGCATTCCAGGCACGGCGAGTAATCCAGCGGCTCGCCGTATGCACTGACATCCGCATCGACAAGCAGCGTGGCAAGCAGGATGAAGTTGCCGAATCGGGGATGAATCACGTTGCGGTGGATGCCCATGACGCCGAGACCTGAGGCCACGGCGACGGGCTTGTGGGCCACCACCCAGATGCGGCCGGGGAAGTTGTCCATCTCCATCGGAAATGTGGCCGACGGGTTGAGCGCTCGGTAGCCGGCCTCCTGCAGCGTGCGGGTGATGCGGTGGGCGGCTTCGTTGATGAGCTCACCACTGCGATGGAACTCCTGGTTGGCGACGCTTCGCGCAGGCGACCGGACATTGTCGCGGTTCATCTTCACGACCAGAGAGATGAAGCTCCTGGTGCCGGGAAGCGCGCCCTCAACGTGCTCGCGCTCGGATGCGAGTTCGGGATTGCCGACGCTGGCGAAAGCGACGTCGTCGGCCCCGGCCTCCAGGCACACCCGGCGCAACCAGTCCGCATCGATGACGCCGGGCTTCTCGGTTCTTCGCGACGCCACCTTGCGCACCGTCGGGTGTTCGGCGAGCCGCGAGGGGAGCTTGTCCATCGTCATGCTGTGTATAGTACACAATACTCAGATAGTCAGCGCCGACGGAATCCGTAAAGGTCGCTGTGCCCGCCGTAAAGAAAGCGTTCGGACTCCGTTTCGGGCCGGTCAGGCCGGGTAAACCGGAAGCATGCGCGGCACGCAGATCGCCTCTCCGTTGCGCCGGGGATGGCTGCGACTACTGGACGGTGAACGGCCGTGGGGTTCGCTCGTCGTCCAGCCCGACCGGTTCGGCGTGACGCGGTACCGGCTGGTGGTCTTCCCGCCCGGCATCAGCGAGCCCGAGCGCCGACGTGTCCGGTTGGCCAGGGGCTGGCCGATGTGGGGCGCGCTGGTGTGGCTCGTATGCGAGGTCTTCTTGACGCAGGTGACCGGCCCATGGACCGCCCTTGCCGTCTCGACGAGCATCCTTGTCGCCATCGGCGTGATCACCACCTCGATCGCGGGAACGCCGCGCACCCTGGTGAAGTGTCTGTCCGTCGCCGTGAGCCCGACGTACCGCAATCCCGACGCGGAGGCGACTCGCGAAAAGTTGGCCGGGCTGGCGCTGACGCTGATCGACGCCGACGAACGGCTCGAGCGCGGGCAGATCTCGGCCACCGACCACGAGTTGACCTGGTGGCACGTCTACGACGAGATCGGGTCCAGCCGCGCGGCCTAATCCGTGCGCCGGTCCCGCAGACGCTGAACCTGCCCGTACGAGTCGATCGGGCTGTGCAACGCAAGCCCTCCGTCGGCGAACACCGTCTGGCCAGTGACCCAAGACATTTCGAGTACGGCGACGATCGCCTCGGCGACGTCGTCGGCCTCACCGAGCCTGCCGAGCGGGGTTCGCTCAGTGAGCCCGTCGACCCACCCCGGCAGCTGCTCGGGCCTGGCGAGCATCGGTGTGCGGGTGACGCCGGGGCCGACGGCATTGACCCGGATGCCGTGCACTCCCCATTCGGTTGCGGCGACACGCACCAACATGTCGATGCCTGCCTTCGACACGCAGTAGGCGCCCATGTCCCGGTCGGCGAGCGTCCCGCTGATGCTCGACACCGCCACGATGGACCCGCCCGAGCCCGCGTTCACCATCTGCTGCGCGACGGCACGCATCGTCAGCCACGTCCCGGTCAAGTTGGTGTCGATGACCCGCTGCCAGTCCTCCGGCGTCTGCTGCAGCAGCAGCCCGGACGCACCGATCCCCGCGCACGCGACAAGCCTGTCGGGACAGCCGTGCGCGGAGACGGTCTGATCGATCGCCGCCGACACCGAATCGGGATCGCTGACGTCGCAATGGATGTCGCCGCCGTTGATGTCCCAGACGACCACGTCGGCACCTGCCGTGCGGAGCCTGTCGACGACCGCCTTGCCGATGCCCGAAGCGCCGCCGGTGACGATTGCGGTCATGAGGGCGGGCCGATCAGCTCGACCCGGACGCCGTCGGGCGCCGTGATCACCGCCATCGCCACCTTCTTGCCTCCCGGCGCGGGCATTTCGATCCGCCGCACCCCGTTGTCGAAGCCCAGGTCCGCGAGCGCAGTGAGCGTCGCATCGACATCGCGCTGCAGCGACAGCAGAAAGAAGCCGTATGCGGGAGCGTCTGATGCCGAGGGCGATGGCTGCGCGCCGTCCAAGACCACGAGTTCGACGATGCCGGTGTCCGCTAACGCCGGGTCGCCAAGGAAGATCGACCGCAGCTGATCGGTGGCGGCACCGAACAGTGTCGGCCAGTCACCGGTGAACGTGTAGTCGAACAACTCCGTGAACCCGAGGCCGTCTCGCCAGAACCGCATCGATGCCTCGACGTCGGCGGTGACTATCGCCGTGTGGTGGATTCCTGGCACGCGGTCACTTCCTTCCAGTCGAACTCGTCAAGCTCCACACTTGCCAGCATCTCGACGAATCGTGTTCCGCTGTAGGGGAACTGGGTAACCACCTTGCCGTTGGGATGGCGATAGTAGTTGTTGCAGTTGGCCAGCCATACGGTGTCCTGCATCGCCCTTTGTATATCGGCGTTATAGGCGTCGTGGATGTCGCGCTTGATCTCGACGGCCCGGACACCCTCGCGGCTCATCTCGTCGAGCGTGCGGCGGACGAATTCGGCTTGTGCCTCGAGGATGTAGATGATCGAGGTGACCCCGTTCGTGTTGGGGCCGTACAGCGTGAACAGGTTCGGATAGCCCGGCACGACGGTACCCAGATACGCCTCGGCCCCGTCGCGCCAGTCGTCGCGCAGCCGACGCCCGCCGGTTCCGTACACGTCGAGGCTGCGCAGGTAGTCGGCGGCATGGAACCCGGTCCCGTAGATCACAGTGTCTACTGCGTGCTCGACGCCGTCGGCGGTGAGCAGGCCACGCTCGGTGAACTCGACGATGGGCGAGGTCTCCAGCCTGACGTGAGGCAGCGCGAACGTCGGGAACCAGGCGCGGGACTGCAGCGGCCTCTTGCATCCGACCGGATACGACGGCGTCAGTTTCGCCCGCAACTCCGGATCGATCACCTTGCGCTCCAGGTAGGACCGCGCCATGGCCGTCAATTCCTGGGTCATCGTCGAGTCTGCGCCGAAGTTGGCCGATTCGTAGGCCTGGAACGCAGCATCGCGAACCTTGAGCGCCTCGACCCGGTCGCGTTCGAAGAGGTCCTGCTGTTCGGGGGTGAACGGCTCATCGAACCGGGGGCTCACCCAGATGGGTGTCCTCTGGAATACCGTCAGGTGAGCGGCGTCCGCGGCGATCTCGGGCACGTACTGGATGGCGCTTGCGCCGGTGCCGATCGATGCAACCCGTTCGCCTGCAGTCGATTTGGCATGGTCCCAGTCCGACGAGTGAAATGCCCGGCCCTGGAATCGGTCGGCGCCGGGGATGTCGGGAATGTTCGGGACATCGAGCATGCCTACGGCAGTCACGACGGCGTCGACGTGATGTGTGGCGTCGTCGGCGGTGGTGACAGTCCAGCGGCTGTCGTCGTCCGACCATCGCAGCGTGCTGACGCGGGTCTCCGGCACGAGATGTTCGGCCAATTTGTGCTCCGCGGCGACCTTCTCCAGATAGGCGAGGATCTCGGGCTGATTGGCGAAGGTCTTGCTCCAGCGCGGATTCAGCGCGAAGGAGTAAGAGTAGAAGTGCGAAGGCACGTCGCATGCGGCGCCGGGGTAGGTGTTGTTGCGCCAGGTTCCGCCGAACCCGTCGCAGCGGTCGAAGATCGTGAAGTCGTAACCGGCCCTGGCCAGTTGAATGCCCATCGCGATCCCGCCGGGACCGCCGCCGATGACGGCAACCTTCACAGGAACGAGTTCTCCGCCGTCAGACCACGCTCGGGAAAGGCGCCGAGCGCGAACGTCTCGGCATTGCCCAAACCGACGCCGCCGCCGACGGGATCCTCCACGCGCACAAGCAGATCACGAAGTTGGTGGAGTTCGCGAGCGTTCTCGGGCTTGTCGCAGTCGGCGATGTGGTTGCCTTCCACCCGCTCCTCCCCCACCCACTGGCCGTATACCCAGTCGTTCCAGCCGTAGTAGCCGGCCGTACCGAGGTGAAAGCCCGTCGGCCCGGCCGCGGTGATCGTCAACGGCCGCTTCGACCCGTCGGTGTCGATCACTGTGATGGTGCCGTGGGTGAATCGCCGGTTGTCGTCCTGGAACTGCAGATCCTGTTCCACGGACGCGAACCGATGCGACGTGCCGTCGTCGTTCTGCTGCTCTGCCTGACAACGGATTTCGAGGAAGCCGTCGCCACGCTCCTCCTGGTACATCACGAAGAGCGAATAGCTCGAACCGTCCTGGCGCGTCAACGACATCGGCAGCCAGGTCATGAACATCTGCCTGATCTTGCGTCCGCCGCGCGGCAATCCGGGTATCGGCTTGCCGACCCCCGGCCGCAGGCCCCACGAATGGTCCCGTATCGAGATCCAGTTGTCCGGTTCGATGTCGGTGCGGACGCCCTCGACCATCACCCAGCCGGATGCCACGCCGATCTGGTGATAGCGCAGCACATTGTGGGTGACCCGGTAGCCGTCTGGGCTGCGGTCGGGCCACGGATCCTCCAGCGATGCGGTGAAGCTGCCGCGCAATTCGACGTCGAAGGCGATGGGAGCGTGTTCGGTGGCATCGAGGCTCACCTGGATCGCGCGCAACGGCTCCACCACCCGGTAGTGAATGGGCCCGACGTCGGTGCCTGCGGAGTTCGACGACAACCGCCTGCCTCCCCGCACGGTCCACTGTTCGGTGCCGCGACACACGCCGGCCGCGCCGTCGAAAACCCCACGGTTCGTGTACTTTCCGACGCCGAGGACGACCTGCAGAGAGTTATCGCGGGCATGCGCAATCGTCCAGATCTTCTCCGTCCACGACGGATCCGACTGGCCGACCGTCGCGAACGTGTCAACAATCTGGTGGGTGAGAAGCTCGTCTTCGGGAACGAGCGCGCCGTAGTTCGTCGACAGCAAGGCGATCAGCTTTCTGTTGAGTGCACGGGCCCGATGGACGCCCCGAAGAACGTGGTCATATCGGTGCCGCCGTCGAATTCCCAGGGAATCTTGCGGACCACGAGCTTGGTCATCGGTCGTCACCTCCCAATCGACGGGCCTCGCGGGCTTAACATTGGAACACGCGGACGTCTCGGACCGAGATGCGGGCGCCACCGCCGACGATAGCGCAAGTGTGACATTTGACCCTCTAGATGTAAAGTTAGTTATCGTGCCTTCCCACCCATCCATTGATGCCGAGCAGTCGACCCGGCGCCGGATTCTCGCGGCGACGTTCGTCGTGCTGGGCCGCGATGGGCACCGCAAGCTGCAGCTGTCCGATGTCGCCGCGGAGGCAGGCGTCTCTCGCCCGACGCTGTATCGGTACTTCGGTTCGAAGGAAGGTCTGCTCGAAGCGTTCGGTCTCTACGAACAGGACAACTTCGACTCGGGCATCGCCGCGGCGATGTCTGGATTGAGCGGCGCGGACCGGCTCGACGCCGCACTGCGCTTCATCGTCGAATTCCAGAGCACGTATTCACTGGGCTCATTGGCCGACATCGAACCCGAGCACGTGCTGCATCAGATGAAACGCGTGCTGCCAATCATGCATGAACGCATCGCCCGCATCATCCCCGGCGACAACAACGACATCGCCGCTGCGGCGGTCGTGCGTATTGCCGTGTGCCACTACGTAATCGGTGGCGGAAGTCCCGACGATTTTCTCGCCGAGCTGCGCCACGCCGCTGGCCTCGATCCGTCGCGGCGTCGCATCCTGCGGGCCAGGGTCACAACGAGCTAGCCGGCCAGCCAGCCGCTGATCTTCGCGGCGATCAGGTCGGGTTTCTCCAGATGCAGGAAATGCCCTGTCCCGTCGATGATTTCGAAGGCCGATCCCGCAGCGGGTAGGTGTGCGGTGACGTCGCCGAGCAGCTCAGCGCCGATCGCGCCATCGTCGGCGCCGTGCAGATACAGCGTCGGCACTGGCGGCGGTTGCATGGTGGCCGATGCTTCCGCCGCCGCATCGGGATCGGCGAATTCCGGGTTGAAGGAGGCGCGGTAGGGGGATATGACATCGGCGATGTTGTCCGCCGACACATGCCGTCGCAGCTCAGAGACGTCGTCGGCTGGGTCATAGCCCGGCGACCAGTCCGCCCAGAGCGATTCCCAGAAGCCCGGCCCTATGACCACACCTTCGGCTAAACCCACCAACTGAATGAACCAGGTGTAGAACGACCGCTTGAGTTGTGCGTAGGTGAACAGCCCGGTAGCCAGCGCGGCGGTCGGAGGGACCGCCAACGCGATAAAGCGGCAAAAGGCGTCGGGGTCGACGGCCACGGCACCGTATCCCGCGTTTGCACCCCAGTCATGTCCGATGAGGATCGCCCGCTCATCAGCCTGACGATCACTCCGGACCTCGAGCAGGGACCGCACATATGTCCCCGCGCTGACCGGCCTGCCCACCGGCGCGTCATAACCCGGCAGCCACGGCGCGACGACGCGGTATCCAAGCTGTGCGAGATGGGGGCCGAGATGCCGCCACGTGTGCGGCGTGTCGGGGAAGCCGTGCATGAGGACAGCGAGCGGGAGAGAGGTGTCCTCGATGGCGCCGAAGGTGAGCGGTCCTGGTGCGGTCACCACGTGAGCGTATTACATCTGACCCCACAGACGTAAACATGAACGGCTTTACATATACAACTCGGTATGTAAATGTTGTGGCATGGCAGGCATCGCGCTCACACAACGCGATCTGACCGCGACGCGGGCACAGCTGCAGGCATGGTTCGAGCACAGGTTCACCGGTGAGGCGGTGGTGTCGGAACTGCGGGCCGCCAACAAGGCAGCGGGGTGGTCGAGCGAAAGCCTGGTGTTCAGCGCCGAAGTCGAGGGAAGCACAAGCGAATACGTGATCCGGATTCCGCCGGCCGGGGGTGGCATCTTCCCGAACTACGACCTCGGTACCCAGACGCTGACGCAAGAACTCCTGCACGAGCACGGGATTGCCACCCCGTCGCCGATTCTCTACGAACCCGACCGCGGCTGGATCGGATCGAAATTCCTTGTGATGCCGCGGATCATCGGACATACGCCGTCGGACACGTCGTACGCGACAAGGGGCTGGCTCCACGACGCGGGCCGCGATGTGCAGCGGCGCGTGCACGACTCATTCCTCGAGACTCTCGCGGCACTTCAGCGGGTTCCGGTCAGCGAGGCATCCTGGCTGGAACGGCCCGCGGGCGCAGGCGTCGTCGCCGAGCTGAAGTGGTGGCGCGAGTACGCCAAGTGGGGAACCGACAACAAAGTCCCCGACGTGATGGCGACAGCCTTCGACTGGCTGACCCGCCATTTGCCGGAGCAGACGGGCGACTTGAGCGTCTGCTGGAACGACGCTCGGCTGTCCAACGCGATCTTCGACGATGCGGGCCGGATCGTCGGCGCATTGGACTGGGAGCAGGCGTGCCTGTGCCCCGCCGAGACCGACTTCGCGTGGTGGCTGGCGACCAGAAGGCAGATGCTGGAGGTCAACGGGCTTGACCTCGATCCGGAACTGCCGGGCTTCGACAGCCGCGAGCAGGTGATCCGCCGCTTCGAGGAAATGATCGGGCGCAGGCTCGTCGATCTGCACTGGTACGAGGTGTTCGCGATGGCGCGCATGGGCTGCTGCATCCTTCGCACCCAGGAGCTGCTCCGCAGCATCGGCCAGGGCGACCATTTCCTCACGCGGGCGCCGATTCTGCCCGCGTGGACCGTCGCCGCCGTGCAGGGCTGATCGATCTCGAGAACCCGCCTAACACGTGTAAATAATTCGTTCGGATCCCACCGCAAGCCGGTCGGCGGGCGTACACCGGAGATATGGACGAAAAGACGCGGCCTGTCTTATTGCCACGCTGGTGGTTGCGGCTGCTCGACGGCGGGAACCGCTGGGGCTTCGCCCGCGTCCAGATGGACCGCTTCGGTGTGAGGCGCTACCTGTTGGTGGTTTACCCACCGGGTATCAGCGACACCGAGCGCCGTTGGCTCCGCATGTGGCGTGGCGCGCCGATCTGGGGCACAGCGCTGTGGGTGATGTCGGAGGTCTATCTTCAGCAGCTGTCCGGGGCGTGGGAGGCGCTGGCGATCTCCTCGGCGACGGTCATCTCGCTGGTGGTCGCAGCGCTGTTCATGGTTGGCGACACGCGCACCAGGGTCCGGATGGTCAGCGTGGTGACCATGCCCGGCCAAATCGATGCCGCGACCATCGCCGCCCGCGACAAACTCGAGGCGCTGGCCTCGAAGATGCTCGACGCCGACGAACGCGTCAAAGCGGGGCGCATATCGCCGCTCGAACACGAGGCACTGTGGTGGCAGGTGTACGACCTGCTGGCACCCGACGGTCCGACCGTCTTCGACGGCCGATGGACGAGCCGCAGCTCGTAGCGACTAGGTAACCAGCGAGACGGAGTTCGCGCGGCGCAGCTTGCCCGACGGCGTCTTCGGAATGGTGCCTGGGCCAAGCACGACGACGTTGCGTGGCCGCACATCGACCTCGGCGACGACCTCGTGGGCGACCTGATGCTCGATGCGGCGCACCACGGCCGGATCCTGCCAAGCGTTGGATTCGACTGCGACGGCGAAGGTCTCGCGGGAATGCCCGGCGTCCAGTCGCACCGCGACCGCACAGCCGGGGCGCACGCCCTCGACGCGACCGGCGGCCCGCTCGATGTCGGTCGGATAGATGTTGCGGCCCGCCATGATGATGACGTCCTTGACGCGGCCGCAGACCACGACGTGGCCTTCGTCGGTCAGGTAGCCGAGGTCGCCGGTGTCATACCAGCCGTGCTCGTCCTGCGCGGGGATGAAGCCACCCATGGTGATGTAGCCCGGTGTCACCGGTTCGCCGCGAAGCTCGATGATGCCGACGCCGCGGGCGGGCATCAGGTTGCCCTGCTCGTCGATGATCCGGGCCTCCAGCCCCTCAAGCAGCGGGCCGAGCGTGGCCAGCCTGCGGGTGTTGCCTTTGGTCGCGGGTACCGCACGCCGCAGCGCGGCCATCAGGTCCGCGTCGACCTCGTCGACCACCAGGCCGGCATTGCATTCGGAGAAGGACACCGCCAGCGTCGTCTCAGCCATGCCGTAGGCAGGCAGGATCGACGAGACGGGCAGCCCGAACGGCTTGCCCGCGTCGAGCAGGTCCTCGACGTCGGCCGGCTCCACAGGCTCGGCGCCCGACAGCGCGAAGCGCAGCGTCGACAGGTCGAACTCGCCGGGCTTGGCCTGCCTGCGCAGCCGCTTGGCCAGCAGCGCGTAGGCGAAGTTCGGCGCCGCCGTCATCGTGCCCTTGTACTTGTCGATGAGCTTGGCCCACAGCAGCGTGTCCCGCAGGAAGTCCATCGGCGTGACCTTGACCAGCTCGGCGCCGAAATACATCGGGATCGTGAGGAAGCCGACCATGCCCATGTCGTGGAAGCAGGGCAGCCAGCTGACCATGACGTCCTTGTCGACGTCGTACTGGGCGCCGATGAACATCGCCTCGGCGTTCGAGTGGATATTGCGGTGCGTGATCTGAACGGCCTTGGGTGAACCCGTGGAACCAGAGGTCAGCTGCATCAGGGCCAGGTCGTCCTCGCCGACCTCGATCGGGTCGGTCGGATCCGACCCCAGCAGGTCGGTGACGGTCAGAACGTTGATGCCCTGCTCCTCGAGCACGGGGATCGCGACCATGAATGGTTCGGAGACGATGACGGCCTTGGCCTCGATCATGTGGACTACGTTCATGGTGTCCTCGGCCCAGACCACCAGGTCGGTCCGCGGCGTGGGCTGGTGAAGCATCGTCAGGCTGGCGCCGCGCATCCAGAGGCCCTGTGCGGTCGGCGCGATCTCCACGGGGAAGCCGGCCAGCACGCCGACTGCGTCGCCAAGACCGATGCCGGCCTCGGCCAGACCGCCTGCGATCCTGCGGGCCCTCTCGTGCACCTCGCCCCAGGTATGACGAACGGGTTCGTGCGGTTCACCGGTGACCATGCCCGTGGTGGCGTTACGGGCATTGAGGTACATCTTCTCGGTGAATCTGCTCACGACAGCCTCCTCGAATCCCCCGCAAATGCCAAGGTCCAATGCTCCGCCTGGTATACGGCGCTTCCGCGTAGGCGCGCATACATTTGGGGCGCGGTTACGTCTCGATTCAGTGATTCGCTAGGGCGGGACGCCCGCCCACCGGAATGTCCGGCGGCAGAAGTTGCGTCCGCTACTTGACCGCTAGTCTTCACCGTCGATCATCTTAGGAGACTCTTAAGTAACTGCCAAACTAACGCCGTAAATGAGTGTCGTGTCACACCTGCGGCGTCGGCGCGGGCACGACGCGGGCGCCATGCACCGGCCCGCTGGCGACCCGCACAGTGCGGCACACCCCGGCTCCGGCCAGCTCGGAGCCGATGTCGACGGCGGAGGCCGCGGAGGCGCACAGGAACGCGCATGTGGGGCCCGAACCGGTCACGATCCCGGCCAGGGCGCCCGCCTCGGTTCCCGCCCGCAGCGTGCGGCGCAGGCCGGGGTCGAGGCTCAGTGACGCGGGCTGCAGATCGTTGCCGAGCAGCGGCGCCAGGGCGGCCGGGTTTCCAGAGGCCAGCGCGGCCAGCACGGGTTCGGGATCCTCCAGCGCCGGCGGCAGGCTGCGGTCGCCGTCCTTCGACTCGCGCAGCCTGTCGATCTCGGCGAATACCGCGGGCGTCGAAAGGCCGCCGTCGGCGAACGCCAGCACCCAGTGGAAGGTGCTTCTGGCCAGTACAGTCGCGAGTTCCTCGCCGCGGCCGGTGCCAAGGGCCGTGCCGCCATGCAGCGCGAACGGCACGTCGCTGCCGAGGCGGGCGGCCAGTGTGTGCAGGTCGCGCCTAGGCACGCCAAGCTCCCATAGCGAGTTCATCGCGACCAGCACCGCGGCGGCGTCGGCGCTGCCTCCCGCCATACCCCCGGCGACGGGAATCGACTTCTCGACGGTGATCGCGACGTCAGGGGCCCGCCCGACGTGCTCAGCCATCAGCTCGGCGGCCTGCCACGCCAGGTTGCGCTCATCGGTCGGCAACGAGTCCGCGCCTTCACCGACCATCTCAAGAGACAGCACGTCGGCGTTGCGGACCGTGACTTCATCCAGCAACGACACCGCGTGGAACACCGTCGTCAGCTCGTGGTAGCCGTCCTCGCGGCGATCGCCGACGGCTAGGTACAGGTTGACTTTGCCCGGCACCCGAACCGTGATCGATCCGGTGGGAACCCACTCGGACGCGGTACTGCCGTTGGACACGGCACGACACTAGCCCCGCGACGCCATACGCATGTAGTCATGCGATGAGAAAACCGAACGAGGCTCCCGGACCTACGCTGGAGCCGTGATTCGGCTCGGCGAAGAGTTCGAGGGCTACGTCATCGTCGCGACGCTGGGACGGGGCGGATACGCCGCCGTCTACCGGGCGCACAGCGCCGCCGAGCCGGATCGCATGGTGGCGCTGAAGATTCTCGACGAACATCACCGCGGCGAGGACCAAACCGCACGGCTGCGAAGAGAATTCGAGTTCGCGCATCAGCTCGACCACCCGCACATCGTCACGGTTTACGACAACGGGCACGGCTGGCTCACCATGGAGGTCGTCGACGGCGGGGCCTCGAGCGCGCTAGATGAGAAGCTGAACCGGCCGACTGTGCTATCTGTACTGGCACAGATTGCCGACGCGCTGGACTACACGCACAGGAGCGGAATCGTTCACTGTGACGTCAAGCCGTCGAATATCCTTGTATCTCAGGATTTTTCGCGCGCTGTCCTGATCGACTTCGGCATCGCGTATGCGGTCTCGGAGACCGTAGGATGGCACGCGACGCAGATCGAAACGTCGCTGCCGTACACGGCGCCGGAATTGCTGCACGGCAGGCCGCCGTCGGCCCTCACCGATCAGTACGCGCTGGCGTGCGCGGCAGTCGAGCTGCTGCTCGGAGCGCCGCCATACTCAGGGGCGCATACGTGGATGGAGCTCGTGGACGAAATCCTCACCCGTCCGGTGCCGAGCTTCTCGCGCAAGAACGCTTGGCTGCCACGCGCTTTCGACTCCGTGATGAGCAGAGCACTGGCGAAGATCCCGGACAGCAGATATGACTCGTGCGCGGAATTCGTCGCGCACCTCGCACACGCGCTCGGAGTGCGCCGGAGCTAAGGGGTCTCGACGGGCACGATCACGCGCTTGGTCTCTGGATCCCAGACACCCGAGCGTTCCAGCAGCCGGACGAAGTCGGCGATGGACAGCGTCTCCCCGCGACGTGACGGATCGATGCTGGCGGCCAGGAGCCGGCGAGCCGACTCGTTGCCGCTGCCCGCCCACTCGGCGAATGCATTGCGAGATGTCTTGCGGCGCTGCGCGAAAGCGATGTCGATCAGCTTGAAGACCTGTTGACGGAACCCGGAGTCGGTCGGCCACGGCGAGGTCTCATACCGGTCGATGCGGACCAGTCCGGAGTACACCCGCGGAATGGGCCAGAACACCGTCGGCGACACCATGCCGTGCCTGCGTACCTTGCCGTAGAACCTGATCTTGGCGCTGGGCACGCCGTAGTCCTTGCCGCCCGGCTCTGCTGCGAGTCGCTCGGCGACCTCGGCCTGAACCATCACCATGACGGTGCGGATCGTCGGGAACTCGGCGAGCAGGTGCAGCAGCGCAGGCACCCCGACGTTATAGGGCAGGTTGGCGACCAGCGCGGTCGGCTGGTCGGGCAGATCGGCCGGCATCAGCTCGAGTACATCGCGATGCAGCACGCTCAGGCGATTGATCTCGCTGTGTGAGTGCTCGGCGACGGTATGCGGCAGCTGGCCTGCAAGGATCGGGTCGATCTCCACGGCGGTCACCCGCGCGCCGCGATCCAGCAGCGCCAGGGTCAGCGAGCCGAGACCCGGCCCGACCTCGAGAACGTGATCATTGCGGTTGATTCCAGATGCCGAAACCACACGACGCACGGTGTTCGCGTCGTGAACGAAGTTCTGGCCGTAAGATTTACGCGGCCGAAAATCCAGCTCTTTGGCGAGGTGCCGGATTTCGGTACGGCCCAGCAGTCGGATTGTCAGGACGCCCCCACTCTTCCGCTACATACGGGCCACGCACCCCAACCCTGGCGGGCCCGAGTGACCTCAGCAATGGCGATCTGTTCTTCACGAGTTGCCAAATCTGCCCTCGCAGCATACCTCAGACCACCGTTTCGCTCCCAGGTGTTTTGATCAAATTGAACGCCACCATAAAAACCGTTACCAGTATTGATCGCCCAGTTGCCCCCCGCTTCACAACCAGCGAGTGCGTCCCATGTCGCACCATTACTCACAGGAGGCACTTCCGTACCAGGTTTGCTGCCGACTCGCAGCACCCCGTCGACCGCCGGGGTAAGGATGACATTGGCTACTGGCAGTCTTCCGGTTTCCGTACCGTTGACCTTAGAGATGGCAAACGTTACGTCCTGAAGGCCCGGTGTTCCCGGGTTGTCGACGACCTGACGACTCATATTCATCGTCGGATCCTCGACGCGCTTGTTGTTCGGCGGCAGCGGCATCTGCTGGGTGATCTTCTCGATCCGGATGCGGGTGACCTGGATCTGCATGCCCTCGACTACGGGCGCGGTCGCAGGGGGTACCACCGTGTCGCTCTGCTCGAGCGGCGCACCGGCCGCGGCAAGCAGGCCGGCCACGTTCGCAGCGGCCAGGTGCACGCTCTGCACGGCGCCACCGTCGTTGATCTGCACGTTCTTCGGGCTCACCACGGGAAGCGACATGCCGCCAAGCGGGACGCGGCTGCCTCGGGACGCCGCCGCGGGGGCCGTATCGGTCATCGACAGCTGCGAGAGCGCCTCGTCCACTGTGGACGCCGTCGTCCACACCTGCCTGCTGTCCTGGCCGTCCAGGGAGATCTGCAACGGGCGGCTGCGGCGCAGCGTGATGGCCTCTGACTGGTACACCGCCTGGTCGCCTGCCGGGTAGAGATCGTCGCGGTCGCCGACCTGGTAGCCGTTCTCCGTGACGACGTCGATGACCCGCGATTTCATCGTCGAGACGGTCATTTGCGCGCCGTCGACGGTCAGCGTGACGGTCTTGTGTGCTGCGACTGCGACACCGCCGGCGAACGTCAACGCCAGCAACAATGCGAACACCAGGCCCCGCAGGTAGGGCGATCGCGACTCATGGAGCTTGTTCAATGCATTCAAAATATGTGGTTATCCCCGACTTCGGACCCGGTCAACTTCAGTGCCCCCGCGCTCGATCACAAGACGGTAACGAACTGGCCTAGCAACGGCAACTCTTGCCTGTGTTCACTGCAAGTTCACAGAAATTCCATACACCCGGGCTGCGGTTGCGGTGCTCTCCCGGGCCAGGTCGGCGACGGGCCGGTCGACGATATCTGATAGTGCCCTCACGGTGTACGGAAGGCAGTACGGCTCGTTCGGCGCGCCGCGGAAGGGGTGCGGGGTCAAAAAGGGCGCGTCGGTCTCCACAAGCAGCTGTCCGGCGGGTATCAGAGCTGCGGCCTCATGCAACGCGCGGGCGTTGCGGAAGCTGACAGTGCCCGAGAGGCTCAGCACCCATCCGGCATCGACGCACATCCGCGCCATCTGCGCGTCGGACGAGAAACAGTGGAAGATCACCGTCGCCGGGGCGCCCTCCGCGCGCAGCACGTCCAGCACGTCGGCATCGGCGTCGCGATTGTGGATCATCAGCGGCTTGCCGGTCCGCTTGGCCAGGTCGATGTGCCACGCGAAGGCCTCGCGCTGCTCGGTCGGGGTCGCGCAGCCCTCCAGCCGCCCGGGCCAGTAGTTGTCCAACCCGGTCTCGCCGACGGCCACCACACGCGGATGCTCCACGAGCCGCTCGATCACGGTCTTGGCTTCGTCGGTGAGCGCGTTGGCCCGGGTCGGGTGCAGCGCGACCGCCGCGTACACCCGCGGGTCCCAGTCGGCCGCCTCGGTGACCCAGCGGGCCGAGTCGAGGTCATCGGCGATGGTGACGACGGCCTGCACGCCGACGGCCGCGGCGCGGTCGACGATCGCGCGCACGTCGTCGGCGCTCTCGGCACCGCACGCGTCGAGGTGGGTGTGCGCGTCGACCAACGGATTCAGTGGCTCGGGAGGCGGCGGCGCCGGGCGGGTACTGCTCACCGCCACACAATAAGGTGGTGTCGAAATGAGCGAGCCGTACTACATAACGACAGCGATCGCCTACCCCAACGGCGACCCGCACATCGGCCATGCCTACGAATACATCGCCACCGACGCGGTCGCGCGGTTCAAGCGACTCGACGGGTACGACGTGCGATACCTCACCGGCACCGACGTCCACGGGTTGAAGATGGCGGAGACGGCCGCGGCGCAGGGTGTCCCGACCGCGGAGCTGGCGCGGCGCAACAGCGACGTGTTCCAGCGGCTGCAGGACAAGCTGAACATCTCCTACGACCGGTTCATCCGCACATCCGACGCCGACCACTACGACGCGTCCAAGGAGATCTGGCGCCGGATGTTCGAGGCCGGCGACATCTACCTCGACGTGTACAAGGGCTGGTACTCGATACGCGACGAGCGCTTCTTCACCGAGGGCGAGACCACCGTCGGCTCCGACGGCGTGCGCATCGCCACCGAAACCGGGGCGCCGGTGACGTGGACCGAGGAGCAGACCTACTTCTTCCGGCTCTCGGCCTACGCCGACAAGCTGCTCGCCCACTACGACGCGCATCCGGAGTTCATCGGCCCTGACGTCCGGCGCAACGAGGTGGTCAGCTTCGTCTCCGGCGGCCTTCGCGACCTGTCGATCTCCCGCACCACATTCGACTGGGGTGTGCCGGTGCCCGGCCATCCCGACCACGTGATGTACGTGTGGGTGGACGCGCTGACGAATTACCTCACCGGAGTCGGCTTCCCCGACACGTCCTCGGAGATGTTCCAGCGGTTCTGGCCTGCCGACATGCACATGATCGGAAAGGACATCATCCGGTTCCACACGGTGTATTGGCCCGCGTTCTTGATGTCGGCGGGAATCGAGTTGCCGCACAGGGTCTTTGTGCACGGCTTCGTCCTCAACCGCGGCGAGAAGATGAGCAAGTCGGTGGGCAACGTCGTCGACCCGATGAACCTCGTCGACACATTCGGCGTCGACCCGGTGCGCTACTTCTTCCTGCGCGAGGTGCCGTTCGGACAGGACGGCAGCTACAGCGAGGACGCGATCATCAACCGCATCAACGCCGACCTCGCCAACGAGCTGGGTAACCTGGCGCAGCGGTCGCTGTCGATGGTGGCCAAGAACCTCGACGGAATCGTCCCAGAGCCAGGCGAATTCACCGACGACGACCGCGCACTGCTGGACCGCGCGGGCGATGAGCTGCTGTCGACGGTTAGGGCGCACTTCGACGTGCCAGCGATGCACCTTGCGCTGGAGGCCATCTGGCACCTGCTGGGTGAGGCCAACCGCTATTTCTCCGCACAGGAGCCGTGGGTGCTGCGCAAGTCGGAAGCCCAGGCCGACCAACAGCGGTTCCGCACGGTGCTCTACACGACGATGGAGGTTGTTCGCGTCGCGGCGCTGTTGTCGCAGCCGGTGATGCCCGAGTCCTCGGGCAAGCTGCTGGATCTGCTCGGCCAGCCCGAGGGCCAGCGGACCTTCGCGGCCATCGGGAACCGCCTGGCGCCGGGGACCACGTTGCCCGCCCCGGTCGGCGTCTTCCCCCGCTACCAGGCGGACTGACGGGAGAGTGACACGCGTCACGTTGTGTCACGTCTCGGCGTCCCGCGGTGTCTTGAGGGCATACGCGAGAGAACAGGAGACATCATGACCGGCAAGCGCACCCACGTCGTGGTCATCGGCGGCGGATACGCCGGGACGACGGCGGCCAATCATCTACGGCAACGCAACGACGTCGACATCACTCTGGTCAACCCACGGCCGCAGTTCATCGAGCGGATCCGGCTGCACCAGCTCGTCGCGGGCACCGGCGCCGCGACCGCCGACTACGGCACGCTGCTCGGCGAAGGGGTGCAACTGGTCGTCGACAGCGCCACCAAGATCGACACCGCGACGCGCACCGTGCAATTCGCCTCCGGCCGTCGCAGAATCCACTACGACTACGTCATCTACGCGGTCGGCAGCACCGGCGCCGTGCCCGCATCCGTCCCCGGCGCAATCGAATATGCCCATCCCATAGCGGAATTCGAGTACGCCGAGTGGCTGCGCGACACTCTGGACCAGCTGCATCCGGACGCCCCGGTGACCGTCGTCGGCGCAGGCCTCACGGGAATCGAGACGGCATCCGAGCTGGCCGACCAGGGCCGGACGGTCACGCTGGTCTGCGGTGGCCAACTGGCCCCGTCGCTGTCAAAGCCCGGACGCAAGTCGATCGCCAAGTGGTTCGCCAAGCACGGCGTCGCGGTCCTCGAGAAGGACGTGGTGGTGGAGGTTCGCGCCGATGCGGTGGTATTCGCCGACGGTGCGGTCCGCCCAAGCGCGCTGACGATCTGGACGGCGGGCTTCGGCGTGCCGGACCTCGCCGCCGCAAGCGGGCTGCGCACAGACGCGCTGGGCCGGCTGCTCACCGACGAGACGCTGACCAGCGTCGACGATGAACGCGTCGTCGCCGCAGGCGACTGCGCTGCCCCGTCGGGCCAGCCGCTGCGGATGAGCTGCCAGGCGGCGGGACCGCTCGGCGCGCAGGCCGCCAACACCGTGCTGAGCCGCATCGCAGGCACCGAGCCCGCGGTCGTGGACCAGGCGTTCGTGGGGTCGTGCATCAGCCTCGGCCGCCGCGCCGCCACGGTGCAGCTCGCCCGCAAGGACGACAGCCCGGTGAACTTCTACCTCGGCGGCAGGCTGGCCGCCAAGGTGAAGGAGGCGATCTGCAGGGGCACGCTGTGGGGGCTGCGCCGTGAGGCCAGCAGCCCTGGCTCGACCTTCATCGTCAAGGGCGGCAGACATCCCGTTGCACAGCCCGCGCCGCAGGTGGTCACGAACCCGTGACACCCGAGAGCGTGGGGGTTTCTCCCGCTTGGGGGGGACATGCCGAGCGGTTCACCCATCTGCGACCGCTGCTCTTCACGATCGTCTACGAGATCCTTGGCAGCGCAACGGAATCCGACGATGTGTTGCAGGACAGCTATCTGAGATGGGCCGAGGTCGACCTCGCGACGGTGCGCGACACCAAGTCGTATCTCGCGCAACTGGTCACCCGGCAGGCGCTCAACGCACTGCGCGCGGGCGCCCGCCGTCGGGAGGATTACGTCGGCCCGTGGCTACCGGAACCGCTGCTGCTCGACGATCGCGACGCATCCGCCGATGTTGTTCTGGCCGAGTCGGTTTCGATGGCGATGCTGATAC
>Ga0318562_10000311_pt1 | contig 22678 bp, 20 predicted proteins | sample GRESIP066b5f18_FD_203688 | JGI IMG/M metagenome (GOLD analysis project Ga0318562, IMG submission 203688) | Tropical soil microbial communities from Luquillo Experimental Forest, Puerto Rico - GRE.SIPMG.066b5f18 | ecosystem: Environmental > Terrestrial > Soil > Tropical forest > Bulk soil... | reverse complement strand
GTCCGGGGGAAGCCCGGCGAGCTGCGAGGGGTCGAGGGACACCGAGCGCACGTCCTCGCGGATGGCCCGGTCGAAGTCCTGCCCCAGCTTCACGCTCTGGTCGGCCAGCTCCTTGAGGCGCGCCCGCGTCGGGGGATCCTGGTCCACGCCGGCCCGGCGGAAGTCCCGCAGGGTGTGCTCCACGTACCGGCGGGTGTCGGGCGGCATCCCCTCCAGGGGCAGGGCGGAGAGCGCGTCGTAGAGCCCACGGTGCAGCGACAGCTCGGTGGCCAGGGCGCTGATCTCCTGGACCGCGGTCTCCGCCGCCTCGCGGAGGGGACGTGCCGGATGCACCTCGGAGAAGAGCCCCGCCCGGTGCCCGGCGTTGGCCAGGACGACCTGGAGCCGGTGGTAGGGCTGGAGGGTGTTCTCCACCGTGCGTGCTCCCCGCACGTCGAGCAGGGCCTGCAGCTCGGAACGGGCGGTGGAGACGGCGGAGCGGGTCTCGGCGGTCAGGGAATCGGGGGTCGGGTGGGACATGGCAGGATGGTGTGGAGGGCCTTATAAGCGACCGCCGACCATGTTCACTGGCCTGGTGCAGGACATCGGCACCGTGGAGCGCATCCAGCCCGGGGCGATGACCGTCCTGTGGATCCGGACTGGCCTCGGTGCCTCGGAATTCGCGCTCGGCGAGTCGATCTCGGTGAGCGGAGCCTGCCTGACGGTGGTGGAGCGGGAGGGCGACCGCTTCCGCGTCGACGCCGCCCCGGAGACGCTGCGCCGGACGACGCTCGGTGAGCTGCGGGCCGGCTCGCGGGTGAACCTCGAGCGCGCGCTGCGGATGGGCGATCGGCTGGGCGGACACCTGGTCCTCGGCCACGTGGACGGCGTCCTGCCGCTGCTCAGCCGTCGGACCGAGGGCGGCTCGCTGGTCCTGGAGGTCGCGCTGACCCCCGAGCTGTCTCCGCTGTTCATCGAGAAGGGCTCGGTGACCCTCGACGGGGTGAGCCTCACCGTCAACACCGTGGAGCCCTCGCGCTTCTCCGTCCAGCTGATCCCCGAGACCCAGCAGCGCACCACCCTCGCCGACCGGGCGGTGGGTGAGCGCTACAACGTCGAAGCAGACGTCATCGGAAAGTACGTGGCCCGGCTCCACGCCGCGCACGCCGGCCCGAAGGGCGGCGGCCTCACCGAGGACGTGTTAAGGGCTGCCGGGTTCGGTCTCGACTGATGGCACGGCGGCTGGAAGAGGTGGGGAGCATCGCGCTCGTCGAGCGAGCCATCGCCGACATCCGTCGGGGCAAGCTGGTCATCCTCACCGACGACGAGGACCGGGAGAACGAGGGCGATCTGGTGATGGCCGCGGAGAAGGTCACTCCGGCGGCGATCAACTTCATGGCCACCCACGCCCGGGGGCTGATCTGCCTCTCGCTCACCGAGTCCCGCATCCGGCAGCTGAACCTCCCCTTGATGGTGCAGGACAACACCTCTCCGTTCGGGACCGCGTTCACCGTCTCCATCGAGGCCGCGGAGGGCGTCACCACCGGCATCTCTGCCGCCGATCGCGCCCGCACCATCCTCGCCGCCGTCGCCCCCCGCGCCCGGCCGGGAGATCTGGTCCGGCCGGGGCACGTCTTTCCCCTCCGCGCCCGCGAGGGCGGGGTGCTGGTTCGCACCGGACAGACCGAGGGCTCGGTGGACCTGGCGCGTCTGGCGGGCCTCTTTCCCGCCGGCGTCATCTGCGAGGTGATGAACCCCGACGGGACGATGGCCCGCCGTCCGGAGCTGCTCCGCTTCGCCCGCCGGCACAAGCTGGCCATGGTCTCGGTGGCGGATCTGATCCGCTACCGGCTGCAGCACGACCGGCTGGTGAAGCGGGTGGCAAGCAGCGAGCTGCACCGGGCACACCAGGGCGCGTGGACCGCCCATGCCTACAAGAGCGACGTCGACTCCGACGTCCACGTGGCGATGGTGAAGGGGGACCTCACCGGGCCCGAGCCGGTGCTCACCCGCATGCACCGGGCCTGTCCGGTGGGCGATCTCCTCGGCAGCGCCGGGTGCGAGTGCGGGCAGCAGCTGGAGCAGGCCTTCCGGGCCATCTCCGACGCCGGCCGCGGCGTGCTGGTCTATCTCCACAAGGACGTCAGCCCGGTCTCGGCGCTGACCTGCACCCACGCCCGGAAGGACGACGGCGGTGGTGATCGCGACCGCAGCCGGCTCCGGGAGTTCGGGGTCGGGGCGCAGATCCTCAAGGATCTCGGGCTCCGGCGACTGAAGCTGCTCACCAACAATCCAAAGAAGATCGTGGGCCTGGAGAGCTACAACCTGGAAGTGGTGGAGCAGATCCCACTCAGCCGGCGGCTGCGCCCTCTCGCCTCCAGGGGCCCGGGCAAGGGACACTAGGCCGCTCATGCCCCGGGTCATCGAAGGCCATCTCACCACCCCGAAGGGGCGCTTCGCGCTCTGCGTCAGCCGCTTCAACGGCTTCATCACCGACCAGCTCCTCAAGGGCGCGACCGACATCCTCGTTCGCCACGGCGTCGCCGACGAGGACCTCGACGTCTACTGGGTCCCGGGCACCTTCGAGCTGCCAGGCCTGGTGCGCCGGGTGGTGGAGGGCGGGAAGTACGCCGGGGTGGTGGCCCTGGGCTGTGTCATCCGCGGCGGGACACCCCACTTCGAGTACGTGGCCGGAACGGTCAGCAAGGGCCTGGGGGAGATCGCCCTCCACGCCCCGTGCGCGGTGGCCTTCGGGGTCCTCACCTGCGACACGCTGGAGCAGGCCATCGACCGGGCGGGGGTGAAGGCGGGGAACAAGGGCGCCGATGCAGCGATGGCCTGTCTGGAGATGGTCAACCTCTACGCGAGGATGGCGGAGGCGGGAAAGAAGCGCTGATGGGAGCTCGGCGCATCGGACGGGAGCGGGCGCTCCAGGCGCTCTACCAGATGGAGATGAGCGCCCTGGTGCCCGAGGAGGCGCTGGAGACCGCCTGGAACGCCGAGCCCGAATCGGGCGCCCCGGACGAGGAGTCGCGCCGCTTCGCCCTGGAGCTGGTGGAGGGCGTGGTGGAGCACCGCGAGGAGATCGACGGGCTGATCGAGACCCACAGCCACAACTGGCGGCTCGACCGGATGGCCCGCATCGACCGCAACGTGCTCCGCCTGGCGGTCTTCGAGCTCAAGTGGCGGCCGGACATCCCGAAGAAGGTCACCCTCAACGAGGCGGTCGAGCTGGGGAAGGCGTTCGGGGGCGAGGCCTCCTCGGCCTTCGTCAACGGGCTGCTCGACCGGATCGCCCTGGCGGTGGAGAAGCCCTAGTGCCCGCAGCGATGGTCACCCTTCCGCTCTCGCTGGAGGCCCTCGACGCCACCGGGGTGGACACCCTCTGCCTCTTCGTCGTCTCCGACGAGCGGCCCCTGGGGGGCGCGGCCGGTTACGCCGACTGGCGCCTCTGCGGCCAGCTGTCGCGCCTGCTGGTGGACGGATTTCTCGAGGGTAGCCGGGGCGAGTCGCTGCTCCTCCCGTCAGTGGGGAGGATGGGCCCGGGTCGGGTGGTGGTCCTCGGGGTCGGCCCCCAGGCCGAGGCCTCCCATCCGGCGGCGATCCGCGGCGCGCTGGAACAGGCCGCGGACGTGCTCAACCGTGTCCGGGTGGACAGCGTGGCCATCGAGTTGCCCGGCCGCGCGACGCTCGGACCGGCAGAACGGAATGCAGCGCTCTCCGAGGCGTTCCTCCCCGCATTCCGCGGAACGAAGGTGACGGTGCTCGTCGACCCCCCGGCGCGTTCTCGCTCCCCCTGACCTTTCCGCGGTGGCGCAGTCTGCTAGTCTGCGAGGCCCGGCCGGGGAATGGGGTTCAAGGTTCTCATCGTCGAGGACTCGAGGGCATCCGCCGAGTTCATCGCCACCACCGTCCTGCAGATCGACGGGGCGGAAGTGGTCTGCACCGGCAGTGGTTTCGAGGCCCTGAAGCTCCTTCCCCGGCACCGCTTCGACCTGATCATCACCGACATCAACATGCCGGACATCAACGGGCTGGAGCTGATCAACTTCGTGAAGAAGAACCCCAACTACCGCCAGACGCCGCTGTTCATCGTCACCGCCGAGGGACGGGAGCAGGACCGGGAGCGGGGGCTGCAGCTGGGGGCGAGTGAGTTCCTGGTGAAGCCGCTTGGCGAGGAGCAGATCCACGCCCTAGTCCGGCAGTACCTCAAGCTCGCGTGAGCCCCGAGCGTCCTCCGGCGGAGTTCTCCTCCGAGGCCACCGAGACCGCCGAGGTGCTGGGCCGGAGCCTGCTCCTCCTCGAGGCCGGCCCGGAGGACGCCGACCCCGAGCTGCTCAACGCCGTCTTCCGCCACGCCCACTCCCTGAAAGGGCTGGCCAGCACCTTTGGCCAGCAGCGGATGGCCGAGCTGGCCCACGCCGCGGAGGACCTCCTCGATCGGCTGCGCCTGGGCAAGGTCCGCCGGACGCGGGCGGTGCTGGACCTGCTCCTCGAGTCGGTGGAGGTGCTCCGGCGGCTGGCCACCGACCCCGCCGGCCCGGCGAGGGAAGCCCGGGCCCTGGTGCGGAAGCTCTCCCGCCGCGATCGGGGTCCGGAGCGCCAGGTCGAGGATCCACTGGACCGGCTGGAGCTGCCCCCCGACATGCGGCGGGTCCTCACCGAGTTCGAGGAGCACCGGCTCCGCGAGACCCTCCGGAAGGGCGCGCTGGTCTGGCAGGTGGAGGTGCAGTACCCGCTGGAGACGTTCGACCAGGAGCTGGAGACGCTGAAGGCCCGGCTCCACGGGGCGGGGGAGCTGATCTCCACCCTGCCCGGGCCGGTGGCGGGGAGCATCGACGCCCTGGCCTTCCTCCTCCTCATCGGCTCCGCGGCCGGAGAGGAGGCGCTGCAGCGTGCCTTTGCCGGCAGCGGTGCCCGGCTGCGGGCGCTGGGGTTCAGGAAGGCGCGTGCGGAGGCCGGCGGGCTGGGGGTGATCGAGCCCCCGCTGGAAGGCGGGACCGCCGGACAGACGCTGCGGGTGGACATCGCCCGTCTCGATGGGCTGATCGACGCGGTGGGTGAGCTGCGGCTGATCGGCGAGGCCATCCGCTCGCTCTCCGAGGCGCGCGAGCTGTCGCCGCGGGCCTGGTCGGCCCAGCTGCTCCGCGAGCACCGGCAGCTGGTACGGCGGCTGGACATCCTCCAGGAAAGCCTCCTTCAAGCAAGGATGGTCCCCCTCCAGCAGCTGTTCGACCGGCTCCAGCGGCTGGTCCGGCGGATGGCGCGCGAGGCGGGGAAGGACGTGGTGCTCGAGGCGCGCGGCGGCGAGGTCCAGCTCGACAAGCGGCTGGTGGAGGAGCTGAGCGATCCCCTGGTGCACCTGGTGCGCAACGCCATCGACCACGGCGTCGAGCCACCGGGGCTCCGGGAAGGACGGGGCAAGCCCCGCGCCGGCCGGCTCACCCTCACCGCCGACCCGCTTGGCGGCCGGGTGGTGCTGGCGCTGGCCGACGACGGCGGAGGGGTCGACTGGGCCCGGGTGCGGGAGGTGGCGGTGCAGCGGGGACTGCTCGATCCGGCCACCGCCGAAGCCCAGGGCGACCGCGAGCTGCAGGCCATCCTCTTCCACCCTGGCTTCTCCACTGCGCCGGCGGTGAGCGCGCTCTCCGGGCGGGGAGTGGGGCTGGACGTGGTGAAGACCAACATCGCCGGGCTGTCGGGCGTCATCGACGTCGAGAGCCGGGAAGGGGAGGGGACCACGTTCCGGATCACCCTCCCGGTCACCCTGGCCACGGTGCGTGGGCTGCTGGTCGGCGTCCGCGGCCGGGTCTACGCCCTCCCGTTGAGCAGCGTGCTGGACATCGTCGCCCTCGAGCCCGGGAAGCCCGGGACCACCGGGGGGCAGACGATGGTCTCGGTGCGCGGGCGGGCGGTGCCGATCCTCCGGCTGGCGGAGGTGTTCGGCCTGTCCGGCCATCCCGGCCCCCGCGAATCGGTGGTGGTGCTCGGCGTCGCCGAACGGCGGCTCGGGCTGGTGGTGGACTCCCTGCACGGCCAGCGTGATCTGGTAACCCAGAGCCTCGGCCCGCGGCTCGGCCCGGTCCCGGGCATCTCCGGGGCGGCCGAGGTGGGGCAACACCACACCGTGCTGGTGCTCGACGTGGGCGCGCTGCTCGAGGAGGCGCTCCGCGGACCGGCGCTCCTCCCCGTCCCGGCCTAGAGTGGCGTCGATGGGCAGCCTCGAGGCCGCGCTCGCCGCGTTCCGCTACCACCCCGAGGAGGACGTCAGCGGGCTCATCGAGCTCCCCCAGTCCCCGCTCGAGCCCGAGCCGGCGGCCCGGGGCGAGGAGCTGCAGCTGCTGGCCTTCGCCCTGGGGAGCGACGAGTACGCAGTTCCGCTGACCGCGGTGACGGAGATCCTCCGCGCCCGGCGGCTGACCGAGATTCCCCGGGCCCGTCCGCCTCTGCTGGGCATCCTCAACCTCCGCGGGACCATCACCCCGGTGTACGACCCGTGCATCCGCCTCGGACGGGCGACGGATCCCGGCCCGCGCGCCGGCCCGGATTGCCCTCCGGTGCCTCGCCCGGTCCGGATCCTGGTGCTGCGGACGCTGCTCGGGCCGGCCGGGCTGTGGGTGGACCGGGTGCGCGGCGTCCAGCGGGTGCGGCCGGAACAGCTGGAGCGTCCCGCCGGTGGACCGACCGGGGGAGTGATGGGCGTCATCCGTCATGGAGGCGGAACGCCGCGAACGGTGGTGGACCCGGAATGGCTGCTCCGCTGACGCCCGGGCGTCCCCTCGAGCTGTGCGCCTTCTGGGTCGGAAGCACCGTCTACGCCATCGACGTGGCGCGGGTGGACGAGGTGCTCCCCCGCGTGGTGCCGCTCCCCGTTCCCGGCCTGCCGGAACACGTGGAGGGCGTGGTGCACCTGCAAGGGGCGACGGTGCCCATCGTCGACCTTCGCCGCCTCCTTCCCACCGGGACGCCACCGCGCACCGCGAAGCCCAAGGTGGTGGTGGCCTGGCTCGGACGGCGACGGGTCGGGCTGCGCGTGGACGGGCTGGCCGGCGTGCAGCAATTCCAGGAGCAGGACGTCGCTCCGCCGGAGAAGGCCGAGCCGGCCCCGGTGATCGGCGCGGTCGAGTCTCGTGATGGGTGGTGGCGCCTGCTCGACGTGAAGGCCCTGCTCCGTCGCACGCCCGCCTGAGGAACACAGTTCCCACCTCGATGCAGCAGCGGGAGGTCCCGGAACGCGCGCCAGCCCCGGAAGCCCTGTAAACTCCAGTCCCGGTGGGAGGCCCTCGTGTCCTGGTGGTCGACGACTCGCGCGCGGCGCGTCAGGTGCTCGTCTCCGCGGCGAGCGCGCTGGGGGCCTCGGTCTGCGACGAGGCGGCCGACGGCGCCGAGGGACTGAAGCGCTTCGCCAGCGGCGAGTACGACCTGGTGGTCACCGACATCCACATGCCGCTGCTCGATGGTTTGAAGCTGATCCACCACATTCGCGCCGGCCAGCGCCACGCCTCGGTGCCGATCCTGGTGGTGACCACCGACAAGACCGAGTCGGAGCGCAAGCGCGCGCTGAAGGTCGGGGCGAGCGCGTTTCTCTCCAAGCCCGTGGACGCGGCGCAGGTGAGCAAGGCCGCGGCGACGCTGCTCGGTACCTCGGCGCGGACCTAGGGCGTGATCCGCTCCATCATCCGGGCGAAGGGGATCGTCTCCCGGACGTGGTGCAGACCGCACATCCAGGCCACGGTGCGCTCCACGCCGAGGCCGAAGCCAGCGTGCGGCACCGTCCCGTACCGGCGGAGGTCGAGGTACCAGCCGAACGCCTCCTTGGGGAGGCCCGCCTCCTCGATCCGCTTCTCCAGGGTGACCAGGTCGTCCTCGCGCTGGCCGCCGCCGACGATCTCGCCGTAGCCCTCGGGGGCGAGGATGTCCATCCCCAGCGCCACCTTGGGATCCGACGGATCGCGCTTGAAGTAGAAGGCCTTCAGCTCGCTCGGGTAGCGGTGGACGATCACCGGCCGGTCGAACTGGCTGGCCAGCAGCGTCTCCTCGTCGCCGCCGAAGTCGTCACCCCACTTCGCCGGGTGGCCGGCCGCCTTCAGCCGGTCGATGGCCTCGCCGTAGGTGATGCGGGGGAAGGGCGCCTGTACCGCCTTGAGCTTGGTGACGTCCCGCTCCAGCACCGAGACCAGCTCCTTCTCGTGCTCGGCGAGGACCCTGGAGACGATGGCGGTGATCAGCCCCTCGGCCAGGGCCATGTCCCCTTCCAGGTCGAGGTAGGCCACCTCCGGCTCCACCATCCAGAACTCGGTGAGGTGCCTTCGGGTCTTGCTCTTCTCGGCGCGGAAGGTGGGGCCGAAGCAGTAGACCTTTCCCAGCGCCATCGCCGCTGCTTCCACGTACAGCTGGCCGGACTGGGTGAGGTAGGCGTGCCCGAGGTCGAAGTAGGGCACCTGGAACAGAGTCGAGGTTCCCTCGCAGGCCGCGGGGGTGAAGATCGGCGCGTCCACCAGGACGAAACCGCTGGAGTCGAAGTAGTCGCGAATGGCCTTCTCCACCGTGGCCCGGACCCGGAGGATGACCGTCTGTCGCTGGGAGCGGAGCCAGAGGTGGCGGTGCTCCATGAGGTAGGCCACCCCGTGCTCCTTGGGGGTGATCGGGTAGTCCTTGGCTTCCGAGACCACCTCCAGGTCCTTCACGCTCAGCTCGTACCCGATGGGGCTCCGGGCGTCCTTGCGCACCAGCCCCCGCACCACCAGCGCGGTCTCCTGCCCGAGGTGGTCGGCGTGGGCGAACTGCTCCGGCGTCACGTCGTTCTTGAAGACCACCGCCTGGATGATCCCCGTGCCGTCGCGGACCTGGAGGAAGTGGAGCTTGCCGCTGCTCCGCTTGTTGTAGAGCCAGCCGCGGAGCTCGACCTCCTGGTTCTCGTGCGCGGCGATGTCGCGGATCTGGACGACCGGTAGGGACATGGGACCTGGCTCTCTACCACCACCACCGGCGCGGCCGAACGTTGCGGAGTCGCCGGGCCGCGGGTAGGACGGTGGGTCCACCCCATGAAGCTCGCCGAGCGGTACGACCCCAAGGGCCTCGAACCCACCTGGCAGACCCGCTGGGAACAGGCCGGCCTGTTCCGGGCCGACGCCCGTCCCGAGGCGCCGAAGAAGTACGTGCTGGAGATGCTCCCCTATCCGAGCGGCTCCATGCACATGGGGCACGTCCGCAACTACCTGATCGGCGACGTCTACGCGCGCTACTACCGGATGCGCGGCTTCGACGTCCTCCACCCCATGGGCTGGGACGCCTTCGGGCTTCCGGCGGAGAACGCGGCGATCAAGGACGGGGTTCACCCGGCGGTGCGGACCCGGGAGAACATCGAGAAGTTCCGTCAGGCGATGCGTTCGCTTGGCTTCGCCTACGACTGGAGCCGGGAGGTCAACACCAGCGACCCGGAGTACTACCGGTGGAACCAGTGGTTCTTCCTCCGGCTGTGGGAGCGGGACATGGTGTACCGCCGCTTCTCCCGGGTGAACTGGTGCACTGGGTGCCTCACCGTCATCGCCAACGAGCAGGTGAAGGACGGCCGGTGCGAACGGTGTGACTCCCCGGTGGTGGATCGGCAGATGCCGGAGTGGGCCTTCCGCATCACCCGGAACTCCGAGGACCTCCTCCGGGCGCTCGACCAGCTCACCGCCTGGCCGGAGCGCATCGTCGCCGCCCAGCGCAACTGGATCGGCCGCAGCGAGGGGGTGGAGGCCGACTTCCAGGTCCAGTGCAGCAGCCGGCGGATCCGGGTCTTCACCACCCGCATCGACACTGTCTATGGCGCCACCGCCCTGGTCCTCGCCCCCGACCATCCGGCGGTGGCGGAGGTGACGAGAGAGGAGCATCGGGCCGAGGTGGAGGCCTTCGTCACCCGCATGGCCTCGATGGGGAAGATCGAGCGCACCGCCGAGGGCGCACCGAAGGAGGGCGTGTTCACCGGGGCGATGGCCCTCAATCCCTTCAATGGCAAGCCGGTTCCGATCTGGCTCGCCAACTTCGTGCTCTCCGACTACGGCACCGGGGCGCTGATGGCCGTCCCGGCCCACGACACCCGGGACCTGGCCTTCGTCCGGACCTACGGGCTTCCAGTCACGCAGGTCATCCGCCCCGCCGACGGCCGCGACCTCGGGCCAGTGGAGGGGTGGAGCGAGTCGTTCAATGACGACGGGATCCTGGTCGACTCCGGGGAATGGACCGGGCTCGCCTCCGAGGAGGCCCGGCGCCGGATGGGGCAGGCCCTCGAGCAGCGCGGGCTGGGCAAGCCCACCGTCACCTATCGCCAGAAGGACTGGGGCTTCAGCCGCCAGCGCTACTGGGGAACGCCGATTCCCATCGTCTACTGCGAGCACTGCGACCCGGAGCGGAAGGGCATCCCGGTGCCCGACGCCGACCTGCCGGTGCGCCTCCCGGAGATCGATACCCACGCGGTGCTCACCGGCAAGGGCGAGCCACCGCTGGCCAAGGTGAAGTCCTTCGTGGAGACGACCTGCCCGAAGTGCGGCGGACCGGCGAAGCGCGAGGTGGAGACGATGGACACCTTCGTCGACTCCGCCTGGTACTTCGCCCGGTACCTCTCCCCGCACTTCGACCGGCTGCCGTTCGACCCGGAGCTGGCCAAGCGCTGGCTCCCGGTGGACATCTACGTCGGCGGCCCCGAGCACGCGGTGATGCACCTCCTCTATTTCCGGTTCTGGACCCGGTGGATGAAGGTGCTGGGCCTGGTGCCCACCGACGAGCCAGTGACCCGGCTGGTGACCCAGGGCATCGTCAACGGCCCCGACGGACGGAAGATGTCCAAGCGCTGGGGGAACGTGGTCGCCCCGGCGACCATCGTCGACCAGTACGGCGCGGACACCGTCCGGACCTACGTCCTCTTCGCCGGTCCGCCCGAGCAGGACTTCGACTGGAGCGACAAGCAGGTCCAGGGTGCGCACCGGTTCCTCAAGCGGGTCTGGGCGCTGGGGGTGATGCACCAGGCCGACACCGCCGGCGCGGTGCACGCCGGGCCCTTCCAGGGGAAGGCGCTGGAGATTCGCCGTGCTGCCCACAAGTGCGTGAAGCGGGTGGGGGAGGCCATCGAACGGCTGTCCTTCAACACCGCCATCGCCGGGATCATGGAGTGCGTGAACGCCCTCTACGATGCGGGCAAGCCCGAGACCGCCGCGGAGAAGGCGGCGATGGGCGAGGCGATTCGCCTCCTCACCGGGCTGCTGACGCCCTTCGCTCCGCACCTGGCCGATGCCCTGGCCGAGGGGTACGGCGCCCGGGAGTCGACCTTGCTCCAGGGCTGGCCGACCTACGACCCGGAGCTGGTGGTGGACGAGGTGCTGCCCTACGCGGTGCAGGTGAACGGGAAGCTGCGGGGGGAGATCCGCATCGCCGCCGACGCCGGCGAGAGCGAGGTCCGCGCCGCGGCCGAGGCGGAGGAGAAGGTGCGGGCCGCTCTGGCGGGGAAGGCGCTCCGCAAGGTGGTCTTCGTGCCCAAGCGGCTGATCAACTTCGTGGTCGGATGAAGCGGCTCCTCCTCGCCGCCGTCCTCGGCTGCGCCGCGGGGTGCGGCTACGGCTTCACCGCCGGTGGGCCGGGTCTGCCCAAGGGCATCCACCAGGTCTTCGCCCCGGTGGTGGTGAACCGGACCAGCGAGCCGGGCCTGGAGGCAGTCTTCACCGACGCGCTGCGCGAGCAGCTGGCCCGCGCCGGCACGCTCGGAGGCGAGGGGAGTGAGGCGCGACTGGAAGGAGAGCTGCTCTCGGTGAGCGCGGCGGTGGCCCAGCTGGCTCCCGGGACGTCGGGCGCGCTCACCTACCGGGTGGCGGCCACACTCCGAGTCCGGCTCTTCCGGAACGGAGCGTTGCTGTCCCTCACCGACGTCTCGGGGACCGAGGACTACCTCCCGGCGCTGCGGGCCGACGTCATCACCACCGAGGCCAACCGCCAGGCAGCGCTCCGCCGGCTCGCGGCCACGCTGGCTGCGGACGCCTACGCGCGGATCTCGACCGGCTGAATGGAGTGCGGACTACTTGGCGCTGGCGGCGTGCGCCAGGCGAGCGATGCGACGGCTAGCGTTGCGGGCGTGGAGCACGCCCTTGCTCGCGGCCTTGTCCAGGGTGCGGCTCGCGGCGGCGATCGCCTCGCGGATCCGCGCCGGGTCCTTCGAGGCCAGCGCCTCGCGGGCCTTCTTCACTGCCGACTTCACCTCGGTGCGCACCGACTGGTTGCGGATCCGGCGCTTGAGGGACTGACGGTTTCGCTTCTGGGCAGACTTGGTGTTGGCCAACGAGGGACGTCCCTGGAATGAGGAGCGGCTCTCCCTACAGGGCCAACCTCTCCCTCGTCAAGCAGGACCGCAGTGCGCCGGCAGGCACTGCCTTCCCCCGGCTGTGCTGTGGAGAAGCGCGGCGGTTCAGCGCTGCAAGCGCCCGATTCGTTTCCTCCGACCCGCTTGCTGAAACCTTCCGCACGCCCGTGCATCGCCGCCGCTTCCGCCTCACGTCTGTCACGGTCCACAGCGTTCCCCCCAGCTTCCACACAGGACCTGTGGGAACTCAGGAGCCAAGCCGGATGTGCGTCCCCACCGGGTCAGCAAAGACCACGGGCTGCTCGGAGAGCACCGTTCCTCCGGCGGCCCGGACGGCGTCGGCGAGCTCGGTTCCGCGCGGCGCCTCGAGCACCAGCGTGGCGGTAGCGCCCGGGCCGCCGGCGTAGCCGAAGGTTAGCCCGGGCGTCACCACCTCCCACCGGTCGCCCCGCGGCGCGATCTGCCAGCCCAGCCGGGGCGCCAGCGTCGCCCAGAACGGCTCCGCGCGCGCCGCCTCCCCTGGTAGCTCGACACGCACCACCGCCGCCTGGATGGCCGGCGGGGGGAGGAGTGGCTCCTGCTGCTTCGCCTGCTGCCAGAGCGCGTCCATCTCCGCCAGGCTCGCGGTGCCGAAGGCCACCCCGCGCGCACGCAGCCCGGCCTCCACCGCGTGGAACCGGCGGGTGAAGCGGGCGTTGGCCTCCCGGAGCGCATCTTCGGCCGGAGTGCGGAGGAAGCGGGCCAGGTTGGCCAGGCTGAAGAGGACGTCGCCCAGCTCGTGCTCCATCTGCGAGCGCTCCCCGCTGGCGATGGCCCGATCCAGCTCCTCCAGCTCCTCGGTCAGCTTCTCTCGCACCCCCGAGAGGTCGGGCCAGTCGAAGCCGATCCGCGAGGCCTTCTCGGTGAGCCGCTCGGCCCGGAGCAGCGCCGGGGCGGCGGAGGGAACGCCGTCGAGCACCGAGCCTTCCCGGCCATGCTTGCGCCGGCGCTCCTCGGCCTTGAGCCGCGCCCAGTTGTGGAGGACCTGCTCGGCTCCGGTCACCCGGGTCTCGCCGAAGACATGGGGATGGCGGGAGACGATCTTGTCGGAGATGGCGCTGGCCACGTCGGCGAGGTCGAACTCCCCCAGCTCGTGGGCCAGCTGGGCGTGGAAGACGATCTGGAAGAGCAGGTCGCCCAGCTCCTCGCACAGCGGCCGCCACGGCCCCCCCTCGGCCACCCGGTCCATCTCCTCCAGGACCTCGTACGTCTCCTCGACCAGGTAGGGTCGAAGGGTCCGGATGTCCTGCTCACGGTCCCAGGGGCAACCGCCTTCTGCGCGCAGGTTGCGCATGATCTTTTCCAGCCGCTCGGTGGCCTCGCCTGTGCGTCCCATGTCCTCCTCGACCCGGCACCCGTCCGCTGACCCGGGGGTGTTGAAGGGTGCCCGTCGCGCTCGCCTATCATGGGCACCGACGGATCCGATGACCCTGTCAGGTCGCCCCGCTCTCCTCGCCACCCTGTGCCTGCTGCTCCTCCCCCTCCCGGGGGTGGCGCAGATCGAGGCCCCGCGGCCGATCGAGGAGCTGTCCCCGGACACGCCGGGCAAGAAGCCGGCGCGACGGCCTCCACCACCGCCAGTCGAGGAGCCGTCCGAGGAGGCGGAGCCGGTCGCCCAGCCGCCGCCGCCACCCACGCCCAGGCCCGCCAAGCGAGCCGCGCCCGCGCCCCGCGTCGAGCCCACTCCACCGCCGGCTCCTCCGGCGCGCGATCGGAGCCCGCCACCTCCGCTGCTGCTCCCCACCGTGGGAACGGCGGACATCGAGGCGGCGTTCAAGGCCTGGCAGGAGGCGGAGCGCGCCCGGGACGGCAAGGCTTCCCTGGCGGCGCGGATCCGGCTGCTGACGCTGCGGGACGAGCTGGGGATTCAGGATCTCGAGTCGGTCAGCGTGGCCCTCATCCGGGGCGCACAGCGGCGCGCGGCGGCGAAGGACGGCGGCGGGGCGGTGGACCTCGCCGAGACCGCGGTCCAGCTCTCCCCGGACGTGCCGGCTGCGCACTGGGGACTGCTCCGGGTCCACCTCTCAGACGACCCGAGCCAGCTTCCGCGGGCGGTGGCCGACGTCCGTGGCGCGCTCAAGGCGGCCGCCGCCGATCCTCGCTGGACGCGGGGAGTTCTCGCCGACGTGGGGACGGCGCTCCTCGTCGCCTGGCTGGCGACCGCCCTCGCCACGCTGCTGGTGCTCTTCCTCCGCACCGCGCCCTCGCTGGTCCACGACGTCCACCACGCCTTCCCCAGGGGGGTGGCGCGCTGGCAGGCCGGCGCGCTGGTGGTGCTGGTCCTGGCCCTCCCCTGGGTGTTCCGCCTGGGGCTGATGTTCCCCCTGCTGGTCCTCTTCGCCGCGATGACGCTCTACCTCGAGCCCGGTGAGCGCTGGCTGTGCGTTGCCGTGCTGGCCGGGGTGGCGCTGATCGCTCCTCTCACCGGCGCGCTGGTGCAGGCCACCACCTTCGCCGGAACGCCGGCCGAGAACGTGCTGCAGCTGGAGCGGGGTGGGCTGGAGGCGGCCCCGGCAGCGGCGGCGGTCAAGGCACGGCTGGAGACGAAGAAGGCCACCTTCCCCGAGGTCTACGCCCTCAGCCGGGACGAGTTGCGGCGCGGCAAGCTGGCCGATGCCCGCGCCCATCTGGAGGCCGCCCTGCAGCTCCGGCCAAACGATGCCCGGACGCTGACCCTGGTGGGCAACGTGGCCTTCGCCGAGAACCGGTGGCCCGATGCGGTGGCCGCCTACACCAAGGCCTCGGAGGTGGATCCGACGCTGCCCGATCCGCTGTGGAACGTGGCCAAGCTCTACCGCCGCCGGGCGAAGACGCTCTCCGACGATGCGGTCGGCGCCGAGCTCGACCGGGCGCAGAATGCGACCGCCGCCGCGGAGCGCCTCGACGAGCGCCTCCTCTCTCGCACCGACCCACTGGACGCCCAGGCCACGGTGAACCGGGTGCTGCTCAGCCCCGGTCTGTCCCGGAGCGAGCCGCTGGTGACCGACGCCGCCGAGCGCCGTTCCCGGGTGACCGCCCAGGTTATCCAGTCGCTGATCGGCGATCTCAGTCCGGGGGTCGGGGTGGCGCTCCCGCTGATGGTGATCGGTGGGCTGGCGCTGCTCGGCTTCCTCCGCGGCGGCCGGGGAGTGAGCCACGCCTGCGACAAGTGTGGCCGGGCGGTATGCCGTCGCTGTGACCCCGAGGTCACCGAGGGCAGCGCGCTCTGCCACCAGTGCGTCAACGTCTACACCCGGCGGGGCAAGGTGGCTCCGATGGCCCGGGTGAACAAGGAGATGGAGGTTCGCCAGCACCAGGGGTGGATGAACCGGCTGGCCTACGGGCTGGGCCTGCTCTGGTCCGGTGCTGGGCACCTCTTCAGCGGCCTGCCCGTCCGCGGGGCGGTGTACGCCTTCCTCTTCGCCTTCGCCATCACCGCCGCGGTGAACCGCGAGGGGCTGCTCCGCATCCCCGGCAGCGCGCTCGGGCCAGGGGGGTGGCTGGTGCTCGCCGTGGTGCTGCTCCTGGTGGTCTGGGCCTCGTCGCTCCGCCACCTGGTCAAGGAGCGTCGCTAATGGCCCTGGCCGGAACGCTGAAGGACTTCGGGATCGCCGACATCCTCCAGCTCATCGCCCAGCAGCAGAAGACGGGGATGCTCCACCTCCGCTCCAAGGACCAGGAGGTGAACGTCGGCTTCGTCGACGGGGCCATCGTCTCCGCCGAGAGCAGCACCCGCAAGAAGCGCGACCTCTTCGGCCACCTCCTGGTGCGGGCGGAGCTGATCACCGAGACCCAGCTGGAGCAGGCGCTGGAGACCCAGAAGCGCTCGCTGCAGCGGCTGGGCGACGTCCTGGTCTCCACCGGAGTGCTGACCACCGATCAGTACCAGCGGATGGCCAAGCTGCAGTTCAACGAGACGCTCTACCGCCTCTTCAACTGGAAGAGCGGGACCTACGAGTTCGAGCAGGGCCCCGTCCATCACGACACCCACGACCTGGAGCCGGTGCGCGCCGAGTCGGTGCTGATGGAAGGGTTCCGGATGGTCGACGAGTGGCCGGTGATCCGGAAGCGGATCCCCCGCTACGACCTGGTGTTCGCCACCGGGCTTCCCTTGCCGCCCGACAACCCCGCGGAGGGCACCGGGGAATTCGCCACCATCGGGACGCCGGAGCGGCGGGTCTTCGCCCTGGTGAACGGCTACCGCGACGTCCGCAAGCTGGTCGACCTCTCCTGCCTCGGCGAGTTCGACACCTGCAAGGCGCTGTGCAACCTGGCCAACCTCGGCCACGTCCAGGCGCTGATGCCGGTGGGGCAGCCGGACCTGCCCGAGGACGACGTCTCGGCCCTCGACCGCATCCGGGGAGCGGTGGGGCGGGTGGCAGTGAGCATGCTCGTCCTCGCCGGGCTGGTGGGGATCCTCCTCGGCACGCAGCTCAATCCCTGGGCCGGCCGCTCCAGCGCCGCGGCTGGATTCGCCGAGGGCGTTCTCCGCCAGCAGATGACCCGGGCCCAGCTCAGCCGGATCCACGGGGCCCTCGACGTCTACCGGCTGGAGCGGGGGGACGTCCCGATGTCCCTGGAGGCGCTGGTGGATCAAGGACTGCTCACCGCCAGCGACGTGCGCTTCCCCTGGGCCGACCGCTATTACTACCGCCGGGTGGGACCCCAGGAGTTCATCCTCCTCCCGCCCCTGCGTTAGTCTTTTTGAACGCAGCAGCTGGAAAGGACCGTTTGCCCACCGCTTCGTCCCGCGAGCCCTCGCCCCTGGTGACCACCGCCCGGGTGGACCTGCGGGACAACGACGTGGCTCTGGGCGTCTCCGGCCACCACGGGGAGAACCTCAAGGCCATCGAGCGACGTCTGGGGGTCCGGGTGGGACAGCGGGGAACCGAGCTGCACCTCTCCGGTCCTCCCGATGCGGTGGCCTTCGCGGTCCGGCTGGTGGAGCAGCTGGAGACCATTCTCCGCGCCGGACACCCGGTGGGCCGCGAGGACGTGGAGCAGGGGCTGAAGCTCCTCGGCCGGTCCACCGCGCCGGAGGAGACGCTGGACAGCCTGGTGCTGGGGCCGGTGCTCTCCCGCGGCGGCCGTCACGTGGCGCCCAAGAGCCGCAACCAGAAGGTGTATGTCGACGCCATCCGCCAGCACGACATCGTCTTCGGCATCGGCCCGGCCGGGACCGGAAAGACATACCTGGCGATGGCGATGGCGGTGGCGGCGTTCCAGGAGCGAAAGGTGAAGCGGATCATCCTCGCCCGCCCGGCGGTCGAGGCGGGGGAGAAGCTGGGCTTCCTCCCCGGAGACCTGGCGGAGAAGGTGAACCCCTACCTCCGGCCGCTCTACGACGCGCTCCACGACATGATGGACGTGGGGAAGGCCGCGCAGCTGGTGGAGCAGGGCACCATCGAGGTCGCTCCGCTGGCCTTCATGCGCGGGCGAACGCTCAACGACGCCTTCGTCATCCTCGACGAGGCGCAGAACACCACCGTGGAGCAGATGAAGATGTTCCTCACCCGCCTCGGCTTCCACAGCAAGGCGGTGGTGACCGGCGACGTCACCCAGGTCGATCTCCCCACCGGGAAGCTGTCCGGGCTGACGCACGCCCGGCGGATCCTCGAGGGCACCGAGGGGATCGCCTTCTGCGGTTTCACCGAGGTCGACGTGGTGCGGCATCCGCTGGTGCAGGAGGTCATCAAGGCCTACGACCGTGCGGAGGCCGAGGCAACTCGGGCAGCGGAGGCGGCGCGGGCCTCCGAGGCAGCTGCCGCCGAGTCGGCCGGTGGTGGAGCGGCGGAGCCGCAGCCGGCGGAACGCCCCGATTCCCCGCGCTCCTGAGCAGCGGACATCGGCGGCCGAGGTGGGCCGGTGCGGCTTGAGGTGTGTCGGTCACTGGCTCTAGCGTGCCGGGCGTCTCCCCCCGGGTCGGCGGATGGGCGAGGGCACTGCGCCACAGAGCGAAGCGGCAGTTTCTCCGAGCGTCCCCGCCCGCTCTCCCGGCCTGCCCACCGCGCTGGCGCTCCTGGCGGTGGTCTCGGTGGTCGCCGGCATCCTGGTGGCGCCGGGCTTCGGGGCCCAGGCCCTGCCGCAGCTCCGCCCCGAGGACGTGGGCCGGCCGCTGGAGAGCTTCTCCGCGGCGGGGTTCAAGGCCGCCCGCGACTACGACCTCCCCGATGCGGCGCTCACCGAGCGGCGCCGGATGGAGGCGCGGGCGGGCGTCCGTCCGGTCTTCGACTTCAACCCCTCGGTGGTTCCCGAGGAGCGGGCGGCGATCCGCGACGCCTTCGAGGAGCTGCGCCGGACCCTGGCCCGCCTCGATGCCGCGGCGGGAAAGTCGGCCGAGGCTCCGGGAGCGAGCACCGGCAGCGCGCCGCGGGTGAAGACGGCGGCGGGCGGGGCACGCAAGCGCCCCGAGCACCTCGACGGGGCGGTCCTGGAGGAGGCCCGCCGGGCCTTCGAGCTGCGGCTCTTCGAGGTGGAGGACGACGACTGGCGGGCGCTGGTCGAGGCCCGCGCCGCCTCGGAGGTCGAGCAGGCCACCCTGGCGGTGCTGGAGCGGGGCTTCCTCGCCCCGGTGGTGGGCGCCCGGGAGGACCTCGGCCCGGTGGGGACGTCGATCACCGTCCGTGACCTTCCCGACGGCGCAGAGCACCCCAGCGCCGTCTCCGCCCCGGCGGTGCTCGACGTGCGCGAGGCGCGGGCGGAGATGGACCGCTGGGCGTCCCTGCCCGGAAATCTCCTCCCCGACGCCCCGCCGCTGCTGCGCCGGGCGGTGCTGCGGGTCGCCAAGCGCGCGCTGCGGCCCAACCTCACCCCCAACATCGCCGAGACCGAGCGGCGTCGCACCGCGGCCGCCGCGGCGGTGAAGGACGCCATCATCCAGGTGAAGAAGGGGCAGAAGATCATCGGCGACGGGGAGCTGGTGACCGAGGCCCACCTCCGGCTGGTGGCGGCGATGCGGGCCCAGACCGACCGCTTCGATGCGGTGGAGGCCTCGGCGGGAACGGCGGTGCTGGTGGCGCTCCTCATCGGCGGAGTGTGGGCCTTCCACCGGGCGGCCTTCCGCCGCTTCCGCCCCACCCGGCGCGACGGGCTCCTCCTGGCGGCGGTCCTCCTCGGGCTGCTGGCCACCTTCCGGATCGGAGTGAGCGTCGCCGAAGCGCTCCACGACCGGTGGCCGGCGGTGCCGCTCCAGGCCCTGCTGGTGCTCCTCCCCATCGCCGCCGGGGCGATGCTGGTGCGGTTCCTCCTCAACCAGGAGCTGGCGCTCTTCCTCGGGCTGGTTCTCAGCTGCCTGGTGGGGGTGATGCTGGGGAACTCCCTCTTCTTCACCGTCTATGGCCTGCTGGGGAGCCTGGTGGCGGCGACCCAGGTCGCCCGGGCGCGTGACCGGGTGACGCTCTTCCGCGCCGGGCTGTGGGTGGGGCTGACCAGCGGGGCGGTGGTCCTCGCCTTCGCTCTCGCCGCGGGCAAGGCCCCGGTCGGCGATGCCCTGCTCACCGCCGCCTTCGCCGTTGCCGGCTCGGCCTTGCTCGTCCCGACCCTGGTGCTGGCGGTGACCCCACTGGTGGAGCTGGTCTTCGGCTACGCCAGCGACCTCAAGCTCCTCGAGCTCAGCAACCTCAACCAGCCGGCGCTCAAGGAACTGATCGTCCAGAGCCCGGGCACCTACCACCACAGCATCATCGTCGGGAGCCTGGTGGAGGCAGCGGCGGAGGTCACCGGGTGCAACCCGCTGTTGGCGCGGACCTGCGCCTACTACCACGACATCGGGAAGGGGAAGAACCCGCTCTACTTCGGAGAGAACCAGAAGGGTGACAACCCGCACGACTGTCTCGCCCCGTCGATGAGCGCGGTGATCATCAAGCGCCACGTCACCGACGGCCTGGAGCTGGCGAAGCAGTACAAGCTTCCCCGCGCGGTGCAGGACGTCATCGCCCAGCACCACGGGACCCGGCTGGTGGGCTACTTCCACCACAAGGCAACCAAGGACGCCGAGGGCCGGGAGGCCGCGGTGGAGGAGGCCACCTTCCGCTACCTGGGGCCGAAGCCGCAGTTCCGGGAGGCGGCGCTGGTGATGATCGCCGACGCGGTGGAGGCCGCCAGCCGGTCGATGCCCGACCCGACCCGGGAGCGGCTCCAGGCGCTGGTGCAGCGGATCATCAACGCGGTGTTCACCGAGGGTCAGCTCGACGAGTGCGACCTCACCCTCCGGGACCTGAACGCCATCGCCGCCTCCTTCCTCCACACCCTGGAGGGCATCTACCACTCGCGTCCGGCCTATCCGCCCGGCGCGGTGGGGGGAACCGCGCGCAGCACGCTGGCCCTGGCGCCCGAGACCCGGCGGTCGCAGCGCTAGCCGCGGGAGGCGGAGTTGCCCAGCCGACGGTTCGCCCATCCGGAGGCGGAGCATCTCCGCCCGACCGGAGCGGCGGTGCTAGGCCGGCCGGCCATGAAATTCCTCGCCCGATTCGAGCCCCTCGCCTACGACGTGCTCCGCTTCTTCGGCGGGGCGATGTTCAGCGTGCACGGGATGCAGAAGCTGTTCGGCGTCCTCACCGATCAGCCCCGGCCCCCCTTCGGAACCCAGGAATGGCTGGGCGGGGTCATCGAGCTGGTCTGCGGCATCCTGGTCGCCCTCGGGCTCTTCACCCGGGCGGCGGCCTTCATCGCCTCCGGGGAGATGGCGGTGGCCTTCTTCCAGTTCCACTTCCGGGGCGTGTTTGCCCGCTGGAACTGGCTGCCCCAGGTCAACGGCGGGGAGCCGGCGGTGCTCTACTGCTTCCTCTTCTTCTACATCGCCACCCGGGGCGGAGGACGCTTCGGCTTCGATTCGGAGATCCGCCGCCGGCGCTGAAGGAGTTGCATCGGGCATCCCCGGTCGGCCTAGCGTTCATCGCGTGCCGCGACGCTCCCGCCATCCGCCGGCCTCGCGCTCCCGTGCACGACGGAGGCCTTCCCGGGTGGAGGCCCGGAGCGAGCATCCGGCTGGGGGGCGGCAGCTCGCCCGACTTCGCCGGGTGGCCCGCCGCTTTCTCGCCACGCTGAAGCTGTCCGGGGTGGAGCTGTCCATCCTGGTCACCAGCGACCGGCGCATCCGGGTCCTCAACCGCGCCTGGCGCCGGAAGGACCGCCCCACCGACGTCCTGAGCTTCCCCGCCGGGGCGCCGCTCCCCGGCACCACCGGGCCCCTCCCGCTGGGCGACGTCATCCTCTCCCTGGACACCGCACGGCGCGCCGCCCGTGCACACCGGCGCACGCTCGCCTCTGAGCTCGACCTCTACCTCGCCCACGGCCTCCTCCACCTCCTGGGGCACGACCACCACCGGGCCGCCGATGCCCGGCGGATGGGGGTGCTGGAGGCCCGGCTCCTGCGCCGTCCGGGGATGGTGCAGGGCAGCCTGGGCGTTCGCTGAAGCTCCAGGCGGGTTCCCCCGTCTGTGAGCCGGTTCTGCTAGGAGCGTTGCAACCGATGGTCGCGGTCGCCCTCCCACCCATCAGCCCCTCCGTCTCCGGACCGCACGCGGTTCCGCCGCGGCCGGAGCGGGTCCTGACCTTCCGGCGGCTGGGCCTCCTGCTCCTCTCGGGGCTCCTCGGCGCGGTGACCTTCCCCCTGGCCTTTCCGGTCGGCCCGCGGCGCGAGCTGTTTGCCTCCGGCGTCCTGGAGCCGCTGGCCTTCGTCTGCCTCGTTCCGCTCCTCCTCGCCATCCGCAAGCTCTCCCCCTGGCGCGCCTTCGCCGCCGGCCAGCTGGCAGGGATGGTGTTCTTCACCGGCGCCTTCTGGTGGGTGAACGTGGCGATGGTGACCTTCGGGGGGATGCCCAACTGGCTCAGCGTTCCGGCGCTGGAGCTGCTGGTGGCCTGGTGCGCCTTCCACTGGGCGATTGCCGCCGGCGTCGTCCGGCTGCTCGACGTCGGCTTCGGCTGGCCGATGGGATGGACCCTGGCCCCGGTGTGGATGGCCACCGAGCTGATGCGGAACTACTTCTGCTCCGGCTTCCCCTGGGCCAACCTCGGCTACAGCCAGACCCGCAACCTCTGGTTCCACCAGCTGGCCAGCTTGGGCGGCGTCTACGGGGTGGCCTTCGCCGTCGCCTGGGTGAACGGCGCGCTGTTCGAGCTTTGGCGCTGGCGGCGGCTCCGCGAGCGGCGGATGCCCCGGGTGCTCCTCGCGCTCGCCGCCGGGGTGCTGGTGCTCGGCCACCTCTATGGCGCGCTCCACGTCCGGGCGATGGACCACACGGCGGCAGCCGCGCCGCGCATCCGCGCCGCGGTGGTCCAGGCCAACATCGACCAGAAGCTGAAGATGGGGCGGGGCAGCTCCCGGGTGGCGACCATCCTCGGCCGCTTCCT
>Ga0318562_10000306_pt1 | contig 22864 bp, 23 predicted proteins | sample GRESIP066b5f18_FD_203688 | JGI IMG/M metagenome (GOLD analysis project Ga0318562, IMG submission 203688) | Tropical soil microbial communities from Luquillo Experimental Forest, Puerto Rico - GRE.SIPMG.066b5f18 | ecosystem: Environmental > Terrestrial > Soil > Tropical forest > Bulk soil... | reverse complement strand
TTCATTTTCTTATCCGTTACATCCCACGCCTTTCGGTTACCTCTATTGTTCGCAAATTGAAACAGGAAAGCACAGTTGCAATTTGGAAACTGCAAAAAAACATTTTGTCAAAGAACTTTTGGAAAGAGCATACTTTTTGGTCAGATGGTTACTTCGTTTGTTCAATAGGTGAAGCAAGTCCTGAAACTGTCCGTCAGTATATTCTTTCACAAGGTTAAAATCATTTGTGCCTTACATCCCACAAGCTAAAGACTTGTGGGTTTTTCGGCAAATCATATAAATCTTCCTGTTCCATAGAGCAAATTTCAGGAAAGAATGATAACCCAGGGCCAGGCCAGCGGGCGACTTTTTCAAAACAAGCCGGCCTCATTGATTGCCGTCGGCATGCCTAATGATCAGGCTGTTCACCCTCTCTCTATCTTCAGGGGTATAAGCTCTGTTCACAATTATTCGGGTGAGCAATTCATGAAGTGCCACTTCCTGAGGAATCCTTTTGACCTCCCCTTCATATTCCTCCATAGCAAGGTTCTTTGATTCATCCGCTCGCCGGCTAAATTCTTCGATGAGCGAATCCAGCTTTTGATCCACTGTCTCAGACACTTTTTTTCTGAGCTGTTCCCTTTCGGTCGTTATATCGTTATTGAGACCTTCCATTTCCTGGCTTAAAGCCACTTGACGGTTGACCCTTTTCTCCGAACCCGTCATGGGTAATCCACTAATTTTATTCGCAATGGTCTTTGATTTACTGATCAGCAGGAGGAAAGGCTCCAACTGACCATCGTTAAGGCCCTTCCCATCCAGGTATCCATATAACGGACTGCCTGCTTCAGTTGATACGAGAAACAGGTCATGGTCCTGGTTTTCACTGGTATACCTGAAAATCTGAATTTTGCTGCCTGCCTGGTTATCCGTATATACCTGAGTAATCGTTCCATCGAGCCTCGCAACCACCAGTTTCCCGCTCACATTTTGATCCTTTACACAAGTAGTGAAAAGAATGATAATACCAGCCATGATACCAAGACCAAGGATCGGATTCTTCGGCGATTCCTTCATTCTGTCTTCGCCTGGAAGTAATCTGTGTATCCTTTGGGCAAAATCGCTCTCTACCGGGGCGGCTGACAGCGAGATTGTGCTCCTCGTTGAAATCAGTTTCAGGTTGGTGAGCGCAACGGCCATACCGTCCCTATTGCCGAGATAGTGAGTTGCGAGTTCGTCGCAGGAACACTCCCTTTCCGTCCTGATTTTTTCAGAAATTCCGGCAAAGAATGGATTAAAGAAAAATAGAACATCCAGCGCCGACTGAAATAAGTTCACCAGGTAGTCATATCGCTTTATATGAGCCAATTCGTGAGCAAGTATCATTTCGAGCTGCTCCGCCGGTATCTGGCTGATATATCCGGCAGGTATAAGTATCACCGGCCTGAGGTAAGCATAAACGGCCGGTTCGGTAAAACGGCTGCTGATGATAAGCCTTACCGGGCGTTTGACAGCACACAGCTGACATAGTTCTTCCAGTTTTTTAACAACCAGCGGATGGACTTCAGAAAGGGTTTTGGACATTCGGCAGAGGTTCCGAAATCCACCCGCCAGCCTGGCAGAATGAGCCACAAGACCGATCATCCAGGCCAGGGCGAGATATGGACATATCTGGGAAACTAAATAAAGAACACCAGATACTGCCCCCTGAGGAGCTCGCGGAAACTTTTCAGATACAGGTACGGTTGAACTCTCTCCTTCGTGGACCCCCTGGAATAAAGCGAGGTTCGAGCCCTGGTGAGACATGACAGCCAGGTTATATTCATGTATTAATGTAAAGCAGGTAACCAATAGGGAAATCCCCAGGAACCCCAGACTGATGAGGTACCTCAAGTTTGGCCGTTGCCTGTCTACAAAGGTTAACGTAAGTCTCAACAAAGTAAGCACCAGGAAAAGTTGCCAAACCGAATGAAGGAGCGACCATCCAATGACCCGGAAAAAGTCTGTATCTAACCATTGAAGTGGTTTCATAATGTTATTTTTTATGTTGTTTTAACTGGTTGATCAGGTCAATCAGTTCATCCAGATTTTCGTCCTTTTTTGAATTACCCAGGGCATGGAGGGCCAGGCTGGAATAGGAGCCCCCAAAGAATTTGGTGATCAGCTCCCTTACGCTGTTCTTCCTGACCCTGGACTCCTCGACCAGGGGATAATAGATGTGAGCCTGATCTACCATTTTTCTCCCGATCAGACCCTTGGCGGTCATTTTTTGCATGATTTTCAGGGTAGTGGTATATACACTGCCTTTCTTCCGGGATATTTCATCATAGATTTCCCGGACAGTCGCTTTCTTGCGCTCCCAGAGTATCATCAAAATCTCCAGCTCTGCGTCGGTTGGAAGGATGTTTTTTTTCTCTTTCATATACACCTGTTTATAGGTAGGCAATTGGTGTTGCACTGTTGTCGTACGACTACTGTCGTAGCATAAAGGTAACTGATAATTTTAGTAAACAAACAATTTTTAATTTTTTTTGGGGACTTTAACGATTAGGTTGTACAAGCTCGACATCTGCAGTCATTGATCGGGTAAAAGGCCGTTCGGAAAATTTGGTTTCGGGCAGGATCGGGATCCCAACCGGTGAAAATCCGGTTGACTGACCATTTTTAGTCCATCATTTCCCCTTCTGATACCCACATCCGGGAGGCCTGTTGCACTCATCGAACCGGTCAATGAATGACTATTTTCTGAACGTCTGAATCCTTATAAAAGCTCAGTCTCTGAGGTCACAAAGTAAAACCACAAAAGATAAACCGGGAAAGTCTCCGGGTGTCCACACTTCAGAAAAATTGGTGGCAGCCCGTCCAGATTGGGGCAAAGAGTCTTACAAATTATCCCTGATTTTGCCCATTAAATTTTGGATGAAAGGGAGTTCCATCATATTTTCTTCACTGCGAAAAAGGAGTTTGCCGTCGGGGGAAAAAGTAAAGAGGTAATTGTGTTCGCGGAAAACATCATAGCATATGCAATCATCCATATCCTTCTCCATGACTTCGAAAGCCTCATTTTTGTCCTTGTACTTTTCAAAAAGAACAAAGGTTCTCAGGTGCTCCATACGCTATAAACACAACCAGGCTGTAAAAGGTTCAGACTAACGATTTAAATAGATCCTTTTCCGTTAAACCCTGTCCATTGTATTGGTTATTACCACAGAGTAACTGAATCGCCCTTGCCCTCCTTATCTTCATCTCCATTGACAGGTATCAGCATCGATTTTATCATACCCCCAAGACCCTTCCTTAAGATATCCGATATAGGAAAAATCATAAAAAAATAACAGGTTTTCGTTACGCAAATCCAATCATGACAAAAGCAATCCGAAGGCTGTCAAATTTATTTTCATCCGGAAAATATTCGATAAATTTACTTCATTCCATAATCATAAACTGACGAGTATGTTTGACGACATCTTAAAAGCGGTAAAGGAACATTTTGCCTCCAATCCTGAATTGGCCGCAAACATTCCTTTGGATCAGCACGATGCAGTGCACAACGAAATTGCAACCCATATCGCCAACAATTTGACAGCTGCCAGCCAGCCCCAGAGCCAGACACAGGGGCAGCCGCAGAGTCAGAGTCAGCCCCAGGCACAAAGCCAGGGATCATCCTCCGGCGGTGGTGGCATGAGCGGCCTGCTGGAAAAACTGGGTAGCGAAATCACTTCGAACAATCCCATCGTCAATGCCATCGGGGGCGGACTGATAGGAAGCCTGGCCAGCAAGTTCGGTCTGGGGTCGGCAGCTTCCGGAGCGATCGCTGCGTCCATACCGGCCCTGTTGCAAAAATTTGCTTCTAAACAGGCCTCGACCACTCCGGCTACTGCCTGACGGACTGCCCGAATGTTCCGGTCTTGGATTAGCGCAGACAATAAGAAATCTGAAAGAACCAGGTTATCGGGCAGAAAGGCAGGTCCGGGGAACCCCAACCAGCGCAAACCCCCTGTAGAATCTGATGGCTTTGCCAGGTTGAACATGCAGGTAATGGCCAAAGGGGGAGTATTATACCACCAGCTACAGAAATTTTATATAAGTCTGCGGAATGCCTCTACATCTTTGGAGGGTTCATCTATCTGTTCACAGCGAACCTCCTTTTTATTTATTTCAGGCTCATTCATGCATGGAACAGAAAAGAACCGGGTATGGGCGGACTTCTATGGTAATACGTATTGTCGTTTCCGCAAGGATGCCTGCGTCCATTCTGCCAGGAACTTTTTCGGGATGACGTCTCTCGGCAGCAACTCTTGGAAAAGTCTTTTTGTTACTATCCCCCTTTCCCTGCAATGAGGTGGCAGCAATACCCGGATGTTAAAAAAGCGTTGCCAATCGGCAGCTTTGTTCGGAGTAAGCAAAAATTAAGTAAATTGACAGGACCTGCTTTCCCGTTTCATTCTGCCAGCGATTCAGCTACCATCCTTCAAAACTCAAGTTTATGAAAAAGCTATTCTATTCACTTCTCGCGATTGCCCCCGCAATCATCCTGTTGTCCAATACCAATCACCGGTCCGGCCTCCCTCCGGGTTTTGTGTTTGGTAATCCTGAAATCAAATCCATCAGTAATTTGTCCTTTGGCCCCGGAGGCGTTTTGTTCATCGGTGATTCAAAAAGCGGAACTGTCTTTGCCCTCGACACGAAGGATGCTTCACCAATGGAAAAGGCCTACCCCGCTGAGATGAAAAACTTCGATCAGAAAGTAGCCGCCTTTCTTGGCACCGAAACAAAAAACATAACCATAAGGGATCTGAAAGTAAACCCCCTGTCCAAAAAGATCTATTGTGCTGTTCAATCGGTTGACGGAACCCCGGTGTTGCTTAGGATTACAGACGGCAACTTTCAGAACGTGCCGCTCAAGGGTGTCATGTATTCCAAGATAGATTTAAACAATATTCCTTCCGAGGATGCCAAAAACAAATGGGGGGGCTCGCTGCGCATGGCCACCATTGAGGACCTTTCCTACAGTGACGGCAAAGTGATGATCAGCGGACTATCCAACCAGGAATTCAGTTCCACCTTCAGGAGCATTCCATACCCTTTTACCGATGCGCAAAGCCAGACTTCGCTGGAAATCTATCACGCCTCCCATGGACGTTTTGAAACCGAGGCCCCGATAGAGACTTTTACCACGGCCAGCCTGCAGGGTAAAAAATTCCTGATCGCCAGCTATACCTGTACCCCGCTGGTTCTCTTTTCCATGGATGAACTTAAACCCGGAGCCCACGTAAAAGGCAGGACCGTAGCAGAATTTGGAGCCGGTAACCACCCGCTGGACATGATAACCATGAAAAAAGGAGATGACCTGTACCTGATCATTTCCAATTCTGACAGGCCTGTGATGAAAGTAAAATACAAGGACATTGAAGCCTACAAAGAGTCCCTTACCTCGCAGATCATGGAACCATTCAGCTCGGCAGGGGTTCCCTATATTTCCTTTCCGCTGGTAAACGTTATTCAGCTCGATAAACTGGACGATACCCAGTTTGTATTTCTTCAGCGTAAGTCAAACGGAGACCTGGACCTCCGTACGGAAAACAACGAGTTTCTATGACAAGATTTTTCAGGAACAGTTTGCCTGTCTGCTGCAAACTGTTCCTTATTTCTTCCCTCGTCCTATTTTCTTGTTGTCATAACCGACCAAAATCATCAACCCCGGCGATATCACTGGTATGGGATGGAGGAAAAGCCACCGGGCTCCTGATTTCAAAAAGCCTGTGGGCAGACCTCCCTCCTGATTCTGTTTCCTCTCTGGTCCAGGTACGACTTCTCTACCATGGGTCCCAGCCTCCTGTTGCGGGTGAATTTCATGTTCAGCATGATGATATCCTGTTTTCCCCCCTGATCCCTTTTTCAAGAGGGCTTACTTACGAAATAAGGATAAAGGAGCATCCTGCCGGACTGGTTCTGATCCCACCGGGAAAGGACAGGCCCAGGTTGGTAGCCATATACCCGGACTGTGATACTGTCCCCGAGAATTTGCTTAAATTCTATTTTCAGTTCTCCAAACCCATGGCCGAAGGACAGGCCCTGAAATATATTTTCCTCCGTAATGAACAGGGTGACAGCCTTGAACACATCTTCCTGGAACTGAACCCCGAGCTATGGAACCAGGACAGGACCGTCCTTACCCTCTGGCTGGACCCGGGCCGGATCAAGCGGGAACTGCAGCCCAACCTTACCCTCGGACCTCCCCTCGTGAAAGGAAAGAAATACCTGCTCACCGTGCTGCCGGGCTGGCCTGACCAGGAAGAACAGACCCTCTCACAGATTTTTTCAAAAAACATTATTGCCAGCATTCGCGATAGTATATGCCCATCTCCCGCAACCTGGAGCTTCAACATCCCAGGTCGCGATACCGAGCAGCCGCTCCGGATCCATTTCGGAAAGCCGATGGATTACCTCCTGACACTCCATGCCATTCATCTTCTGGATCCAACAGGGAAAGCCGTGAATGGCACTTCTTCAGTCAGCGCCGGGGAAAAAGAATATTTTTTCAAACCGGATAATCCGTGGATCGCCGGTCTATACAAAGTACAAATAGAATCCAGGCTGGAAGACCTGGCAGGAAACAACCTGGATCGCCCTTTTGAGCGGGATATGGGTAAAACACAGCTTCCTCTGCCCGGCCACAGTTTTTACGAAAAAGTTTTTGAAATACAATAGATCCGGCCCAGGATAGCCAGACCCGTTTCAGAGCCGCCCATAGCTGCCGGTTTTTTCAGAATTTTTGTAACTTCAAATTGATCTAACAGCAATTTGATTGAAGCTCCTAATTCTTATTTTCTGCACGCTGATCTTTTCCGGACTCCATGGCCAGGAAATCAACCAGGATATTAACACCATTACCATCAAAGGCGTATCCTTTAACCAGATCATCAATCACCTTCAAAAAAGCGGCTACTCGATCGAAACCCTGGACAATAAGCGAAAAACCGTCAGGACCAAGTTTTTCAGATATTCTTCCAAGACCTCTTCCCTGGACATTTCCATCAAAGTTCAATTCCACGACAGCATAGCCGTCATAACCGGGAGGATGTGTTACAATTTCAGGAATAATGGAAAGGATACCCTTCCGGATCTGGCCCGTTCCCAGCCCGTCAGGTATACCTATGGATCCTATAAGGAGGCTTTTTTGCTCATGAATGATTTTGCAAAGTCCTTTAATTCAGAAATGATCTATTCAAAATCCGATTAGCCAAAAGACTTCCCCCAGACGCAGACAGTAAAGTTCACGGACTGCAAGACATCAATTGACCAGCATATGTATACCATTTATCACATCTTTCCCATTAACGTTTCCGCTGATAAGGTCTTCCAGGGAGTCAGCACGCCGGAAGGGCTGGACCAGTGGTGGACAAAAAAATCTTCCGGCAGCCCCGTAATGGGTGCTACCTATTCGCTCTTTTTTGGCCCTTCATATGACTGGAAGGGCGTCGTTACCAAAAATGAGAAAAACTCGGAATTCGAACTGGAAATAACCGAAGCCGAACCGGAGTGGATGACAACCCGCATTGGGTTCCGGCTTGAGCGTAAATCCCCCGATAAGACAGAGGTCAATTTTTACCACAGAGGATGGCCTGAGATCAGCGAAAATTATAAAGTTTCGACCTATTGCTGGGCGATGTATCTTCGAATACTCAAGCGTTACCTGGAATTTGCTGAGCAGGTCCCTTATGAGAAGAGGCTGAATGTATGACTGCCAATACGTAAACACTATGAATATTTCAATTCGATCACTCTTACTTGCCATCCTCCTGTCAACCGGTTTTATTTCTTTCAAATCTTCAGAAAAGAGTCTGGATGTAATCAATGTGGAAGGCGGGATCGTCTCCGGCACGGAAAATGCCACGCGCGACATTCATATTTTTAAAGGTATCCCTTTTGCTGCTCCCCCGGTCGGGCCTCTGCGCTGGAAGGAACCGCAGCCAGTTGTGCCCTGGAAGGGAGTCCGCGCCTGCACCAGTTTTGGACCCAGCCCGATGCAGAATAAGCCGGTGCCATTCAGCATGTGGTCCGAGGAATTTCTGATACCCAAGGAACCCATCAGCGAAGACTGTCTTTACCTGAACGTCTGGACAGGGGCCAAATCGGCAAAAGAGAAACGACCCGTGCTTGTCTGGATCTATGGAGGCGGTTTTGCCAGCGGTGGCAGCGCGGTACCCATCTATGACGGTGAAGCGATGGCAAAAAAAGGAATTGTCTTTGTCAGCATCAACTACCGGGTAGGTATATTCGGTTTTTTCGCCCATCCTGAACTCACCAGGGAATCCGGCCGGAATGCGTCCGGAAACTACGGACTCCTGGATCAGCTCTCCGCGCTCCGCTGGGTGCAGCACTACATCGCCTCCTTTGGCGGAGACCCTCATAATGTGACCATTGCCGGGCAGTCTGCCGGGTCTTTTAGTGTCAACGCCCTGGTAGCGTCCCCTCTTGGAAAAAACCTTTTTCAGAAAGCCATTGGGGAAAGCGGGGCCAGTTTTACCAATCCCATGACCACCCTGGCCAAGGCAGAAAAGGAGGGATCCGGCATTGCCCAGACCCTCAAGGCCAGCTCCTTGGCGGACCTGAGAAATATTCCGGCGGAAGAATTGCAGAAAAAAACAACCCCTTTCAGAGGTCTGATCGTTGACGGTTATGTACTGCCCGCTTCCATTGCCAGCATTTTTGCTGAAGGAAGGGATAACCATGTTTCGCTGCTGACCGGGTGGAACGAAAATGAAGGGCTGGTATTTGGACCTATTAAAACTGCTGAAAATTTTCAGAGGGAAGCCAGTGAAAAATACAGGACAGATGCAAAGACCTTTCTTGGATTCTATCCGGCAGCAACTGATTCGGAGGCTTCTGTTTCCCAATACAATCTCTCCCGTGACATGATTTTTGGCGTCCAGAATTATACCTGGGCCAACTACCAGAGCAACCAGGGATCCATTGTCTATGTTTACCGGTTTACCCACCGGGTACCTGGCGTTGGCGCTGCGGCCAGATACGGGGCATTTCACACGGGGGAAGTGCCTTACGCATACGACAACCTGAAATTTGTCAACAGGCCTTGGGCAGCGGCCGATTCTGAGCTGGCCGGAATCATGTCCGCCTACTGGGCAAATTTTGCCAGGACCGGAAATCCGAATGGCAAAGGCCTGCCTGAATGGCCCTCCTACAATACCCGCGAGAAAATGATTATGATCCTGGACATAACCCCGGGAGCTAAAAAATTGCCCGATGAAGCTTCACTGGATTTTCTGGCCTCTAAAATGACCGGGCATTGATATTTTCAGACCGGACGCTTGCGGAATTGCAATTCCTGGAGGCCCTATTTCTGTTCAGGAAATTCCTTTCCCAGGCCGGCAAGATTATTCTTTTCAAGACGACCAGAGACAAAAACCAGCCTGAGCGAGCCAGAAGGTCATTACAAAAAATGAAAAGCAACCGGTTGGCATTTGTCAATTCGGGCTTTTTTTTCAAATTACCATATGATCAAAAAACTGCTGATTGCTCTTCCCTTATTAACTGTTTTCTTTTCGTATGGGCAACACCGTGACCAATCGAGAAGTATTGACGTTAGTCATTATACATTTTCTCTCGCCGTAAATGATTCCAACAATGTGCTGGATGCAAAGGCGGTGATATCGTGTAAAGTTTTCAAAAAATCGACAGCAATCAGCCTGGATCTCATTGGACTGAAACCCTCCGGAATAGGCATGGTTGTCAGCTCTGCCGTCATCAATGGCCTCAGCGTGTCCTTTATGCAGAAAGATGACAAACTGGTTCTGTCCCTGAGCTCTGCAGCCGATACGGGTCAGTTCCTGGAAGCAACGGTCCTGTACACCGGAGTGCCCGCGGATGGCCTTATCTACAGCAAAAACAAATATGGCCACCGGACCATCTTCGGGGACAACTGGCCCAACCGGGCAAGGAACTGGCTGGTCTGCATCGATGACCCCGCTGACAAGGCGGCTGTTGATTTCGAAATCACAGCACCCAATCATTACCAGGTCGTTTCCAACGGGATTAAAACGGAAGAAACGAACCTCCCGGGAAATCTGAAGTATACGCGCTGGACCGAGTCCGTTCCCCTTGCCACAGAGGTCATGACCGTTGGCATTGCTGATTTTGCAGTTGGCTATGCAGGCGAAGCAGGTTGCATTCCCGTGTACAGCTGGGTCTTTCCGGAAGACCGGGAAAAAGGATTTTTGGATTACCAGGAAGCGAAGGGCATCCTCTCCTATTTTATAGATCAGGTCGGGCCCTATCCATACCATAAACTCGCCAATGTGCAGTCCAAGACCATCTTTGGCGGAATGGAAAATGCCAGTTGTATTTTTTATTCTGAAGGATCGGTCAGCGGAAAACAACAAATCGGCGACCTCCTGGCTCACGAAATTGCCCACCAGTGGTTTGGAAACTCGGTGACAGAAACCGATTTTTCCAACCTGTGGCTTAGTGAAGGTTTTGCCACCTACATGACCAATCTTTACCTCGAACACAAGTATGGTCGCGACACTCTGGTCAAAAGACTAAAAGTAGACAGGGATTCTGTCATATCATTTTGCAAGAGATCAGAAAGACCGATAATAGACAGCAGCTCCAACCTGATGTCCCTGCTCAATATCAATTCGTACCAGAAAGGCGGCTGGGTCCTCCATATGCTCAGGGAGAAACTGGGTACCCAGGTATTCTGGCGCTGCATCAGAAAATATTACGCCCTTTACCAGGGGAAAAATGCATCCACCGGAGATTTGGAAACGGTTATGGAAGAGGAATCCCACGTAAACCTGCATGGATTCTTCGGCCAATGGCTGTACCGGGGAGGAATTCCGGTTCTCTCAGCCGGATGGTCATATGACGAAGGGAAAAAGGAGGTAATTATCAAAATTACCCAGGAACAAAATCTGCCCTTTGAGTTCCCCCTGGAAATCGGTGTATATAGTCTTCAGCAATCATCCAGGGTGGATGATTTTCTCATTAAAGAGAAATCCGGAACCTATGTCATCAAACTGCCCTATAAACCTGACCACCTGGTACTGGACCCCCAAATGAAACTTCTTTTTGACGGCACAGCCAGGCAAATAAAATAATGATCTGATCTCGCAATTTTGTAATAGGACGAATGAAAATCCGGAAGTCTAGTTATTATTCCCGGATGATTTGCCTCCCTTGGTATCGTCATTTTCGATGCCCCGCTGGTTCCTTTTGATATCACTGGTTAGCTTGCCGAATTTGAAATTTACCCGGATCGCATAGGTCCTGTATGGCTCCCTGTTGTAGGAATACTGGTAGAAATCAGGTGTGGTGGTATGGGAACTGAAAGTATAGTATTTGGTATACGGGTTGTTCGCAACCAGAGATATGGTCAGCTTCTTGTCCATAAATGTTTTGGAAAGCACGTAGGACGTATACACAAAAGGACTGGATTCCCCTTGCAGGTTGATATCGCCACTGAAAAAACCGGCATCAATGCCAAAGCGGAAGGTCTTTTCCTTCCCGAATTTATATCCTGCATTCATAAAAGCCCTGCCCGTATATCCATCATTGTGATACATAACCCCGTTAAACGTGCCCTTCAGCCATACATGGGAGATCTGACCGTTCAGGCTTACCGTCAGGTCCTTGATGATAGAGAAGCTGGTGTTGAAATTAATACCGAGGGAGCTGTTGCTGCCGAGGTTCTGCCAGGTGGTAAACGTCACTGTATCCAGGCCGTTATGGAGGTTTGAATCAATACGCAGGCTCGTTACATTCTGTATGGAATTGTTTGAAAAAGCATAGCTCAGCCCGATATTCACCGAGGTCTTGGCGAAACTGCTGAAATTGAGTTCAAACGTATGGTTCAACTCAGGCTTCAGGTTGGGATTGCCGGTATTGACGAATTTCGGATTGGAAAGATCAACAAAGGGATTGAGCTGCCATATGCCCGGCCGGCTGATCCTGTCGGTATACCCAAGAGTGAGGCTGCTGGTCTTAAAACCCCGCTGGATGGAAATGGAAGGGATAAGGTTGTTATAATCCTGGTTCACCGTGCTGCTCACGGAAACAAAATCGGCTTTGATGGAAGTATGTTCCAGCCGCAATCCGGCCTTGAGGTTCCATTTATCGAGCTTCGCCTGGTAGGAATTGTACAGGCTGAAAATATCCTGGTGGTAATTGAAATCATTGGTCTGGGTTGGACTCTGTACAAATTCCTTGGTAGTATCATTGAAGGTACTGGTCTGGAAATTACTGTAGTTATTCCGGAGAATGGCCTTGGCACCCCCTTCAATGGTCAGCTTTTTGTATGGATGCACATAGTCCAGCTGAAGGGTGTGCTGCCGGTTACCGGCATCATTGTACTGTTTGTAATTGGGCAGCTGGTAGTTGATCGTATCCAGGATCTGGTTGCTTGTACCCTGGGTATTTGGCGAATAATTGTATTTATAGGAGAGGGTGAGCAGCCTGTTCTTATCGCTTTTGAATCCGTGCTGGAAATTGAATCCCATATCCAGGCCTTCCCATGAATTATTGCCCTCGGTTAACATCTTGTACTGCTGGGTGATGGCCTGGTTGCTGTCCGCGGTCGTAGAAAGCTGGCTATTGCTTTGGGCATTGCTGCCATGGTAGTACGTAAAAGATCCGGTCAGCAGATTCAGGCTGTCAAATTCATAGCTTAACTCAAGATCGGCATATTTATGATGTCCACTGAAATTACTGGTTCCACTCTGGACCAGGTTGGAATTGTCGGCAAAAAAGGTCTGGTTGTTGCCAAACCCGTTAGAAATCGTGAGACGCTCATTATATCCGGCATATCCCGACAGGCCAAATTTCCCCTGCTTGTAAGTGCCATTCACATTGATGGCAGGTCCCCAGACAGAATTATACCTCCCGTTCACACCTATATTGTAACCCTGGCCAATTTTCTTTTTGGTAATAATATTGATGATACCGGCCAGCCCTTCCGCATCATACTTGGCGGGGGGAGTGGTAATCACCTCAATTCGTTCGATATTGGTGGCGGGCATCGAACGCAGTACATCTGAGGGGTTTTTGGCCATCAGCGCAGATTCTTTCCCGTTGATCAGGATCTTGTAATTCGCGCTGCCCTTAAGCTGGATATTATCAGATGCGTCCACCGACAACAGCGGAACCTTGCGCATCATGTCCAGGGCGGACAGGGCCGGGCTTTCGGGATCGGCCGTCACATCATAGGTAATCGCATCAATGTCCCTTTTGATCAGGGGTTTCTGGGCAACCACGGTCACTTCATTCAACTGTTTGGTGGAGGTCGCCAGGACTACAGTCCCCAAATTCAGGGTAGTTGCGTTTTCCTCAACGGGGATGGATTTTTCGCCGTATCCGGCAAAGTCCACCAGGAGCTGATAGGATTTGCCCGCCGGTGCAGATATCTCAAAACTGCCATCCTCTCTGGAAACAACACTTTTTACAGAAAGCCTGGTTTTAACATCCTGCAGAGCTACCGTTACGTAGGCCAGAGGTTTACCAGTAATAGAATCTGCAACAACGCCTTTAATGGAAAGATTGGACTTGCTTGTCTGAGCTAATACAGTGCACACTATACACAATGAGAGAGTGCTCAGCAGAAGAGTTTTCATGTGCTCAAGTTTTGGGTTTGATCTTTCCTGGAATAGCGTGATAAGGCCGTATTCCAGATTGGCGCCAAAAGTAGACACTGACCAGTGGAGTACCTTAAATGAAAGCCTAATTAAATCCTAAATAGTATAGGCGGCAAAATTTCTATGTTGTTGCACGAACCGAATAAAAAAAATTTTTTATTTGAATGCATTGAGCATCGCAGCGAATGACAAGGAGGATTCAGATTATGTTCAATTCCATAAAAAATGGCAGGGTGGCCTCCTGATTTCATGGGCGGGATTTTTTGCCAAGCGTCTCCGCACCTGCCCAACTACTCCAGGCAGCCTGGTTACCTGCTCCCGAAATGACGGAGAAATGTCCTGTTGATCAGAATAGGTGAATTGACCGTGGTTCTTATCCGGGGAAAGGAATGTCCCCAATCGGGAAATGTTAAGCCGCCCCATCAAGGATATAATATTATAAATCAACATGTTGGATTCCGGCATCCCGATTGGAACAAAAGGGGAGCAGATCCATATGAAACCGATAACAACACATCTGGAAATATTACTTATGATACGCACGACGCTGATCGGCAGGAATTATTTTGAAGACGGGCTTGCAGGCAAATACTATCAATTTATCGATAGAGACAAACTGGTAGAAGCGTGTTGGAATGGTTTACTGGACAGAATGCTCCCTGAAATCCTCAAGCCCAATGCCGATGAAGAAAAAATATTCCTGTGGCAGGTAAAAGAGGCAGGCTCATTTCTTGGGCTTGACCTTGGCGGATCCCACCAGGTGGTTGACCGTTATTATTCGATCGATCCCTACCATTTCCTGACAATCCAATATTACAACTGATTTAAGATCACGAGTCAAAAATCAAAAGCAATGTTGAAAGTAAAAACATCCAGGAATCTTTTTGCCACCTATTCACTGTTATGTGTGGGGGTACTTGCTGTGGATGGCGAGGGGTCCAGGGCATCCCATGTTCTTTCCCTGGAAACCAATTTTGTTGCCTATTACGCAGCTGCGGACAAATCGCCGGTGATCAACCATACCAGACAATTTGTAAAAACATATATCGAAAGAAACAACGAATCCCTCCATAAGATCAAACAAAGAAGCAGTTCACCCTTCTCCATGATGGACTCCGTATTCAGACACTACAAACTGCCTTTGCAATTAAAGTACATGGCAGTCATCGAATCTGAGCTCAAAACCACGGCTGTTTCTCCGGCAGGTGCCGTAGGTCCCTGGCAGTTGATGGCGGAAACCGCACATATTCTGGGTCTGAAGGTGAACCGCCGGGTGGACGAACGCAAGAATTATTATAAAAGTACCCGAGCCGCCGCGCGGTATCTGAAGGACCTGCACCAGGAATTTGGTGACTGGCTGCTGGTCATTGCGGCCTATAATGCCGGAGAAGGGTCGGTCTATGCGGCTATCCGTGAAGCAGACAGCAGAAATTATTGGGTTCTGCAATCTCACCTGCCGCTGGAGACCAGGGAATATGTCAAAAAATTCATTGCCACCTGTTATTATTTCGAAGGACAGGGAAGCCTGGCAGAACTCTCCAAAAAGCAGGAGCCAGATCACAGGAAAACCAGGCGGAACCTGATTTCCCCGCACAGCAAACCAGAGCCCCAGCAGCCTTTCATCAGGATTGACTATGAATCAACGGATGACAAGTTCAGCCGGTTGATGAAACAATCTGAGGAGTCTCTGCAACGAACCATGAAAGTCCTGGACGGATACAGGTAAAAATAATCCACAGGTTATCCCCGTCGAGGGAATTCGCCAGCTGCTGAATCTCTATGAATGTCAACCACATCCGCATGGGCGGGAGCGGATATTTATTCTTTGCCAGAAAATCAAAACCCCGCTTCACAAAAATAAATTCTCCATTCGTCGAAATAATTTCATTTTATGATCTAACTCAAATATCTTGCCCATGGTTTTTCATAGGATATTGGATTTTAAAACGGGGCTGGATTTCTATCCTGGCCCTTTTTTATTTGTGTCTTTCCTGAGACCCTTACTTTGATTTCCTGGATTTTTTCTCTCTTTCCGGCTTGGTTTCTTTAGCCTTTGGCAGCTCGGCTTTTTTCTTGGGAGCAGCTTTCTTCACGGGACCAGCCGTTTTCAGAGGTTTGATGGCAACACCGAGCCGGTCGACCACAGAGCCGACCCCTCCCCAAAACCCAATAATCTGGTAGCCTTCGGGGGCAGTAAACCTGAACCATACATCACCGGGAGTGCCAAATGCATAGGTAATGTGGTTGCTTGTTTTTAACTCCAGGTTCTTTATTACATAGCTGTACTCACCGCTGATACTGGCAATATATTCCCCGTCAGCCAGCTGGATGAACTGCTGATTGCCTCCGGTACCGCCCATCTTGAAGGTTCCGTACGGGTTATCCTTTTTTCCTACATAAGAAATGGTCAGGGCATCTATGCAGTCACCGGCATTGACGATGATTTCCCTTATTCGGCAATCTTCCTTGCCCATGATTTCATAGACGGTCATACCGCCGTCGCTTTCTGCGCCAGAGTCGATGGATTGGGGCTGGGCATCCGGATTGTCCAGTTCTATCAGTCTGCCCCCGGGTCCTCCAGCCGGTCCTTCCAGGTAGATATGTTTACTCATAGTCTTAGTTTTTGTTTTGAGATTCCTTGACAAAATTAGTACCAGTTACCCAATACCTCGCCGTTTTGAGGTTATCAATCTGCTATCTGTCCGTAAAATGATAGGTGGGCAGGAAAACCGGATTTTTTTGGCGGGGCACAATGACATTTGGGAGGCGTCAGCAAGATACCTTGTCATTTAAATAGGAAGTCAGGACCATTCGTGGAAGATCCTGGCTGTTGTCCCGAATATGGGCGGATGGAAAATTCCGGCCGGAGGAATGCCTACCGGGATTTCATCTGAAGCCCCGGGTGTACCAATAAGGGTAAGCCTGACTAAAGGTTAGTAATGGCTGCTATCATCTTATCTGCATCCTGCTGCTGGAAGTTGGTAGTTTCCCCCGAGCTGCAATTGAGAATATAGGTAATGCCTTCCTTTTTTACATCTACCCTCTTGACCGTGTAGTCCTTGAATTTGGCAATATCTCCGGTGTATCCTTTTTTAAGGGCAGACAATCCTTTCTGAAAGTATTTTAGCTGTTGCAGGTTCGCAAACCTGAGCGTGCTCATAATGACATCGTTGGTATATCCCAGGTCGCGAAATTCAAGCACGAAGACGGTGTCGGATTCCTTAATAACCCGTTGCAGCTTCAACGGTGAAGTGGAGGTCTCCGGGCGCAGCTCCACCAGGTCAACGGTGGAAGTATTGACAATCGTAAACTGGGCCTTAGCGGCAAACGGTAAGAACAGGGACAGGATGATGAGCTTTTTCATAGTAACAATGCTTTTCGGTTGTTTCTAAATAATTAAAATTGTACAGGATTCTGTCTTCAAAATTCTATCAACTGATAATAACGATTAAAACCAATTTGTATTATCCACTTTCCTGTCAGGAAGCCGGAAAAATCTGCGGCACTTGAAAACAGGAAAGCCAGCCTCCACGCGAAATTTCCTAACCCTCAGCGTACTGTCACAAACCCCTGATTGTATGAATCATCATATCGGCCTCAGGCTGACGAAAATCGGTCGACCCCCATTGATACCTTAATATATAGGTGACCCCGTCATATTTCTTTTCGGCACGCTTGATGGAATAGTCCTTGAATTTGGCGATATCCCCGTTGTTTGCCGTTTTCAGGGTAGTCAGCGCCCTTTCGAAATACTTTAGCTGGGTTTTGTCGGCAAAGGGGAGTGTATCCAGGACAACGCCTGTGAGCACCTGTTCATCGCGAAACTCAAGGAAATAACTGGTGTCAGATCTTTCTACCTCCATTTCCAGGGTGATCGGCCAGTCCCCCGATCGGACTTCCAGGAGATTAACCTCCGGCGCATGGCCGCTGTTCGATCCGGCCTTCCCGGCAAAGGGAATGAATAGGGAGCAGAGGATTAGCTTTTTCATAATGATTATTGGTCCTGCAATATAAACGGATAAATCTACTCAAGCAATACTTGTGCCCAAAACCAGCTACTAACGGCAGTCTCATTCCTGGAAAAACAATAATTTGAAAATGACCAGTTTATGCATAACCTGGAGCCATATGCGGAGGAAAAAAAATTCTAAAATTAACACTTACCGTTTCGAAGAACAAAGCCGAAAGGAGCATGTTAGCCCGTTGAATTTGCAAAAGGGTTCGTTTTTCAATAGGCTGGCCTCGTTTCTTCATATATTACCTTGCCATTCATAAATTAGCCCCATAACAGCCATGAAAGCCCGTAACGCTTTTAGGATATTAGGTATTATATCCTATATGTTAATCTTTCTGCAAGGGATGTTGACCGGACTTTATTTTGGCTTCTACCTTCTTATTGCCCTTTTTTTGTTTGGCTCGCCGGAACAGTTTTATGCCCTTCTGGCTGCGGGGGGACTTTTTTTGAGCATCTGGCTCAGCAGGGCCCGGAGAACGGCCCGGTCATTCTGGCTGGAGGTCCTGGCTTTTATTCTCCTGACGGCGCCACTGGACTGGAAACTTATAACCGGCCCGATCGGAATGTTCAATTACCCTGCCTTTACCCTGCCGGCATTCCTCTTTGTTCTGTTTTATATGATCTCCCTCTTTTTTTCTTACCGGGAAATGGATATATCCGGGAAAAGCGACCCTACCGGAAATCCCTGACCTTTCATACCTGGTCAAGCATCTTCCTTTTTGCCGAGCCGATTTTTTTGAAATGGGAAGCCGACAGCCCCGTAACCTTTCTGAACTGACTGGACAGGTGGGCCACACTGCTGTAATCCAGTTCAAGGGCAATTTCCGAAAGAGTCATCTCATTGTAGACGAGCAGTTCCTTTACCTTTTCTATTCGCTGTTCAATGAAATAGTTTTCTATAGTGCGGCCTTCCACCGAGGAAAAAAGATTGCTCAGATAACTATAGTCATGGTGAAGCTCAGCGGACAGGAAAGCTGACAATTTTTTCCTGCTTCCGTTTCCGGCATCATTTCTGGCCTTTATTAATACCAGCTTCTTGATTTTTTCGATCATGCCGCCAATCCGCGTGTCAATGAGTTCAAGCCCGACGGCTGCCAGGTTTTCGCCCAGATTCCCCTGCTGCTGTGTTGACAGTTTTTGGGCCAGGTGTATTTCCCCGGTAGTCACTTTCTGAAATGCAATGCCCGCTTTCTTAAGGGCATCCACCACCGCAAGTTCGCAGCGGTGACAGACCATGTTTTTAACGAGTAAGATCTCCGTGTTCATAGAATTTATTTTCCTTCCGCATGGCATAAGTCAAATCGGGAAATAGTATTCGGCACGCCGTTTATTTCTGGCCCCTGGCGCATTCACAAATTTCAATAAAATAGCGGAATCATTCAGGGACGGACCTGGCGAATAAAAAAATAAGCCACCCGAATCCGGATGGCTTATCCTGTGATCTGAAGATTTAATGGCATCCGCCGCTTCCACAACTGCAATGTTCTCCGCAAAGACAAGGCTCGCAACTACAACCCGGGCCGACAGATTCTTTGGTCAGGGCAATTCTGATTCTTTCCTTTAATAATGATTTCATAGACATTTTTTTTGATGAATTTACAGGCAAAGCTACCGTCAAACCGGGTGGAACCCGTTACATTACTTTGGGAAAAGTTTACAAAATTTTGGGATAATAAAAGCGGTAATTGGTTACAGGATACTCCTGATCGTTTTCCAGACGTTTTCAGCCACAATCCGGTGGCCTTCTGCGGTCGGATGGATACCATCGGGCTGGTTCAGATCCGGCACTCCTCCGACACCTTCCAGGAGGAAGGGGATCAGAAGGATTTTATTTTCATTTGCCAGCTGACGGAAGATGGAACTGAAACCGTTTGCATATTGATTTCCCATATTGGGGGGTATGCGCATCCCTGCCAGAACAATCTTTGCGGACGGGTATTTTTGTCTGACTTTGTCTATGATCCCCTGCAGGTTTTTTTTGGTGGCTGCCAGGGGAAGCCCCCGCAGTCCGTCATTGCCCCCCAATTCAAGTACAAAGACATCCACCCGCTGGTGCAGGACCCAGTCGACACGACTGTTCCCCCCGGCTGAGGTTTCACCACTCAGGCCCGCATTGACCACGCCGTAAGGAAGCTGAAGGGAATCAATCCTGCCCTGGATCAGAGCCGGAAATGCCTGCGAAGGATCCACGCCAAATCCTGCGGTGAGGCTGTTACCAAAAAAAACAATGGTTTTACTCTTTGGATAAACAGGGATGTGAGGCTCCGATTTGACGATGGCTGACCCGCCGGAATCCGGGGCATTTGTCGGCTGACCCTTTCTGTCTCCACAGGCTGTCATGGTCACCGTGAGGTAAAGCCAGAACAGCAGAAATATACTTCTCATATTAAGGCGCTTGTTAATGCGACAATAATAACAGGATAACTTTCCGATTATCATCGTAAATTATGGAGGCCTTCACGAACCTCAAAAAATTTATTCAGTGGATACCATTCTTTCGGTACGCAATCTAAGCAAAACTTACCAGGGGGCAGGCCGCTCCCTAACGGTCCTGGACAATATTAATTTTACTGTCGAGACCGGGTCCACGGTCGCGGTAATCGGTCCTTCGGGAAGCGGCAAGACCACGTTGCTTGCCCTTAGTGCCGGCCTCGACCGGTCCACTACCGGACACGTTGAACTCAACCACATTACGCTGGACTCACTCACGGAAGACGACCGGGCAAAAGTGCGCAACCGGTATGTGGGTTTTATTTTCCAAAACTTCCAGTTGCTCCCAACACTGACTGCACTTGAAAATGTCATGGTGCCGCTGGAGCTCCGGTCAGAAAAAAATATTTTGTCCCGCTCCAAAGATTTGCTCGCCCGGGTTGGCCTGGCCGACCGGATGCACCATTATCCGGCCCAGCTTTCGGGTGGTGAACAGCAAAGAGTCTCCCTCGCGCGGGCTTTTGCCAATAACCCGCTTATCTTATTTGCGGATGAACCAACGGGTAACCTCGACGGGGAGACCAGCGAAATGGTGATCAGACTGCTCTTTGATCTCAACCGGGAAGCCGGGACGACACTGGTCATTGTCACGCACAACTCTGAACTGGCCGCAGGGACCGGCCGCATCATAAAACTCAAAGGAGGCCGGATTGTATCGGATGAAAAGAACCAGCATTCGGCGTGAATACAGGGAAAGGTGAAAGCTGTCATCCCTTTCCCCAATCAAGGGGATCAAGACCATGTAAAAACGCAAATTTTTTAAAATAGCCTAAACAGCATACCATTACTCTTTCTGAATTAAATATATTATGGCTCGTCCGGATGGCCTGGCGAGACAGCCGGCGCAACCGTTCCCGCCTGCTCCTGTTTATTTCCTCCATCATTCTTGGCATTGCGGCTTTGGTGGCCACATTTTCCTTTGGATACAACAGCCAGCAGGACATCAATGCACAGGCCAGGATGCTCGTGGGAGCAGACCTGGTCATTGAATCCAACCGGATGCCGGCCGCTCCTGTTAAGTCGATGCTCGATTCACTTGGCGATGACCGGTCAGAAGAGCGGGTATTTGCCTCCATGGTTTATTTTTTGAATAGCCAGTCGAGCCGCCTTGTTCAGGTACGGGCCCTGCAGGGTGATTATCCGTATTATGGTTCTCTGGTCACAACCCCCGCAGGCGCCGGAAGGAGTTTTCTTTCCGGCCGGCAGGCACTCGTATCCAAGACCCTGATGATGCAATACAATGCCCGGATTGGGGACTCCATCAAGATCGGGGATTTGCATTTTGCGATCAGCGGCGTACTGAACAAAGCGCCCGGCCGTAATGAAATATCAACTACGGTCGCCCCGCCGGTATATATACCGCTGCGGTACCTGAAGGAAATGGATGTTCAGAAAAGAGGAAGCCGGATCGGCTACAATTTTTACTATAAATATGATTCTTCAGAAAAGGTCGAAAATATCCTCACTGCCCTCAAACCGAGATTCGAACTCGATGGCCTGGAATATGAAACGGTTGAGTCCAGAAAAAAAAGCACGGGAAGGGCTTTTGATGATTTTAACCAGTTCCTGACCCTGATCAGTTTCATTGCCCTGCTCCTGGGATGCATCGGAGTCGCCAGTTCCATTCATATATATGTCCGGGAAAAAGTAACCTCCATCGCTATTCTGCGATGTCTGGGAGTGAGCTCTTCGCAGGCCTTCCTGATTTACCTGATCCAGGTGACCGGCATCGGACTCATCGGGTCCATCCTGGGAGCCCTCACCGGTACCCTTGTGCAGCGGCTGCTACCTGTTATCCTGAAGGACTTTCTGCCAATTGAAACCACCACCACCCTTTCCTGGCCTGCCATTGGCCAGGGCATAGCCCTGGGACTCCTTATTTCATTGCTGTTTGCCCTTCTTCCGCTGGTGGGTATCCGAAAAGTATCACCACTGCATGCCCTGCGCATACCCGTTGAAGGGAAAAAACAAAGGCCAGATCCGGTGAAAGGAATGGTATATCTCCTCCTCGCGGGTCTCGTGACAATATTTGCCCACTGGCAAATGCACAGCTGGCCGAAGGCCATTGTATTTACCTCGGGGGTAGCAGGGGCCCTGCTCCTGCTGGCCGGCGTCGCCCTCCTGCTGATGTGGGTTCTCCGAAGGTTCTTTCCTACCTCCTGGAACTATTTGTGGCGCCAGGGATTTTCCAACCTGTACAGGCCCAATAACCAGACGATCATTCTCATGATTACGATCGGACTGGGCGCGTCCTTTATCGGCACGCTCTATTTTATACAGGGGATGCTGATCGAGCGGGTGAACATTTCAGGGCGGGGCAGTCAGCCCAACATGGTCCTGTTTGATATCCAGACAAGCCAGAAGGATGCCGTAGTAGCTATGACAAGGAAATTCGGATTACCCGTATTACAAAAAGTTCCCATTGTTACCATGCGGATTGAATCCATCAATGGAAAAACTGCTGTGCAGGCCCTGGGGGATACGACCCGTGCCTTTCGCCGCAGGGCCTATGAATCGGAATTAAGGGTCACCTACCGCGATTCGCTGCTAAATACCGAGAAAATCCTGGCCGGGAGCATGGGCGCACCTGTCCGGGAACCAGGAGACCTGGTCCGGATTTCCCTGGAAGACGGATATGCAAAATGGCTCCACGTAAAAATCGGCGACAGCATTGTCTTTAACGTTCAGGGCATGCCGGTAGTGACAGTCGTTGGCAGTATCCGGGATG
>Ga0318562_10000305_pt1 | contig 22909 bp, 25 predicted proteins | sample GRESIP066b5f18_FD_203688 | JGI IMG/M metagenome (GOLD analysis project Ga0318562, IMG submission 203688) | Tropical soil microbial communities from Luquillo Experimental Forest, Puerto Rico - GRE.SIPMG.066b5f18 | ecosystem: Environmental > Terrestrial > Soil > Tropical forest > Bulk soil... | reverse complement strand
GAGCCGCGCCACCATCCCCTGCACGGCGGGAACCAGCAGGTCCGGGCCGGCGCGCCGGATCACCAGCACGTCGGAGGCCGCAGTGGGCAGGATCTCCGCCACCGTGCCGAGCGTCTCGCCATCGGCCGCGGACACGGCGGTGAGACCGAGCAGGTCGCGCCAGTAGAACTCGCCTTCGGGCAGGGCGGCGAGGTCGGCCGCCGCGAGCAGCACGCGGGCGTCTGCGAAGCGCTCCGCGCGCTCGCGCGACTCGAGGCCGACCAGCCACAGCCGCACGCGCGCGCGGCCGCCGGAGCCTGCTCCCGACGGCTCGACGCGCGCGACCCGGAACGGGATCGTGCCCGGCTCGCCCGCCAGGCGCAGGCTCTTCGCGGCGATCAGGTTGGTGGGGTCGTCGCTATGGAGCGCGACGAGGAGCGCGCCGTCGAGCCCGTGCGCGCGCAGCACTCGGCCGAGCTCGACCCAATCGCCCTCCGCCGGCCCGGTCGGCGCCGCGGTGTGGTCTGCGCTTCGACTCGCCGCCAAGGCTCACTCCCGGTCGTCCTCGTCGTCCTCGACGTCATCGTCGGCTTCGACGTCTGCGTCGTCGTCGTCCTCGTACTCGTCGTCCTCGCCGTGACCGGCGATGTCGACGTCCCAGCCCTCGCCACTCGCGGCGAGCAGCGTGCGGATCGCCTTCGCGGTCTTGCCGCGCCGGCCGATGATCTTGCCCACGTCCTCGGGTGCGAGCCGGAGCTCGATCACGCGGTCCTCGGCGGCGTGGACCTCGATCTCCTCGGGCTCGTCCGCCAAGGTGCGCGCGATGAAATCGACCAGCTCCTTCACGGCGTCTCCTAGGCTCCGGTCGAGGGCGCCGCGGCCGCAGCGCGCTTGTGGCGCGCGACCAGCGTGGCGACCGTGCTCGAGACCTGCGCGCCGCGCTCGACCCACTTGGAGAGCGCAGCTTCCGAGTAGTGGATCGCCCCGCCGCTGCGCGGCTCGTAGGTGCCGAGCAGCTCGAGCACGCGGCCCTGGCGCTTCTTGCGCTGGTCCATCACCACGATGCGATAGGACGGCTTGCCGCGCGCGCCGGTGCGATAGAGGCGAACCTTGACCATACGGGGATCCTTCCGCCGGGCGCTGCAACGCCCCGGCCGAGCGAAGCGGCGAAGCTATAAGGGCCGGGGGTTCGAGTCAACGGCGCCGGCGCGGCTCTCGTCCTTGCGGCGGGAGCAGGGCTCGCAGGCGTAGCGAACCACGTGGCGCTGGCTGAGACGGTCGTAGCCCTGGTCGAGGGCGACCCGCCGCACTCGCTCGGTCTCGGCACCGCAGAAGTCGCAGCGCAGCGACCTCGGCCGTTTCTTCTTCGCGGGCTCCGGCTTGGCCATTTTCGGGCGCCGAGCGTAGCACGTCGGTTAGGATGGCCCGCATGGAGCGCACCGGGCAGCGACGCCCGCATCCCGAGCGCCTCGCGCCGGGCCGGCGCCGCGGATCGAGCGAATCGCTGGCAGCGCTCCTGCCCAAGCTGCTCGACGAGGTCGGGCTCGGTGCCACCGCCCAGGCCGTCCAGGTGATCCGCGCGTGGGATGAAGCGCTGGGCCCCGACTTCCGCGCCCACTGCCGGCCCGACGGGGTCCGCAACGGGGTGATCCACGCCCGTGTCCGCGACTCCGGCTGGATGCAGCGCATCCAGCTGGAGAAGCCGCGCATCTTCGCCCGGCTGCGCGCGATCCTGGGCGAGTCGGCCCCGAAGGAGCTCCGCCTGCGGATCGGACCCGTCTGAGCCGACTAGCCCGCGACAGCGAGGAGCTCGGCCAGCGGGAGGTCGCCCGCGCGCAGCAGCTCGAGCGAGCCGTCGGACCGCACCGCGACCACGGTGGACGGCGCGAGCCCGGAGGCGGGCTCGCCGCCCAGGATCGCGAGCTCGGGACCGAAGCAGGCCTCGACCTCGGCTGCGGTCCGCGCGGGCGGCTCGCCGGAGCGGTTCGCGCTGGTCGCGACGATGGGGTGCGGCGCGGCGCGGGCGAGCGCCGCGGCGCTGGGCTGCGGCGAGCAGCGGAAGCCGACACCGAGCGGTGTCGCTACGGCCACGAAGGCCGGATCGGCGACCCGCACCACCAGCGTCAGGGGACCGGGCCAGAAGCGCGCGGCCAGCCGCCGCGCCGCGGCGGGCAGGTCCGGCACCAGCTGTGCGAGCGCGGCGGCATCGCGAATGCCGACCGAGAGACCGCGCTCCGCAGCGCGCCCCTTCGACTCGAGCAACCGCTCCAGCGCCGCGGGCGAGAAGGCGTCGGCGCCCAGCGCGTACACCGTCTCGGTGGGATACGCGACCAGCTCGCCGCGCGCGAGCCGCGCGACCGCGTCGGCGAGCGCGACGATCAACCGCGCGTCGCGGCGAGCGCGCGCTGCGCGATGTCACGGCGCCAGTGCGCGCCCGCGAAGTGGATGCGCTCGACCAGCGCGTAGGCGCGCTCGCGCGCGGCCGCGAGGTCGCGGCCGCGCGCCGTCACGCCCAGCACCCGTCCGCCCGCGGTCTCCCAGCCGCCGTCGGCGCGGCGCCGGGTGCCGGCGTGAAACACCTTGGCGTCGGGCAGGCCTGCGAGGCCCTCGAGGCCGGAGATTGCCGCCCCGGTGGCGAAGCGGCGCGGGTAGCCATCGCTCGTCATCACCACGCATACCGCCGGATCGCCGAAGCGCACCGGCGTCGGCGGGTCGGGCAGCCGGCCTTCGGCCGCGCCGACGAGCAACGGCACCAGATCGGATTCGAGTCGGAACAAGAGCGGCTGCGTCTCCGGGTCGCCGAAGCGCGCGTTGAACTCGATCACGAACGGGCGGCCCGCCTGGATCATCAGCCCCACGAACAGCGCGCCGCGGAACGTGCGCCCCTCGGCCCGCATGCCGGCGACGGTGGGCCGCACGATCCGCTCCACGATTTCGCGCTCGAGCGCCGCGTCGATCGGCGCGGCGGGCGAGTAGGCGCCGACGCCGCCGGTGTTCTCGCCGCGGTCGCCGTCGAGCGCGCGCTTGTGGTCCTGGGCGTGGCCGAGCACGGCGAAGCGCTCGCCGTCGCAGAGGGCGTAGAGGCTCGCCTCCTCGCCGCTGAGCCGCTCCTCGACCAGCACCGACGCGCCCGCCGCGCCGAAGCGCCGCTCGCGCATGATCTCGCCGATCGCCGCGACGGCGGCGGCCGCGTCGTCGCAGACCGCGACGCCCTTCCCCGCTGCCAGCCCGTCGGCCTTCACCACGCACGGCCCGCCCAGCGCGCGCACGTGCGCCTCGGCGGCGTCGGCCGAGTCGAAGCTCCGGTGGCGGGCGGTCGGAATGCCGTGGCGCGCCATGAACTCCTTGGCGAAGCGCTTGCTCGACTCGAGCTGGGCCGCCTCGGCGCTCGGCCCGAACACCGCGACGCCGGCCTCGGCCAGACGATCGGCGACGCCCGCCGCGAGCAGGTCCTCGGGGCCCACCACCACGAAGTCGATCCCTTCGCGCTTCACGGCTTCGACCAGGGCGCGCCCGTCGCGCGGGTCGACTGCGAGCACGCGGGCGTCGAGCGCGATGCCGTCGCTGCCGGGCGCGCACAGCACTTCTTCGACCAGCGGGCTCTTGCCGATCGCCCAGGCCAGGGCGTGCTCGCGACCGCCGGAGCCCAACACCAGAACGCGCATGCCGCCCTCCCCCGCGCGGGCCGGTGTACGACGCGACGGGAGCCGGGTCAAGTCGCCAGGCGCGGCACGCGCGGGCCGATCCGCACCAGCACCTCGTACGAGATCGTCCCGACGGCGCGCGCCAGCTCCTCGACGGGGACCTCGAGGCCCGCCCGCCGGCCGAACACCAGCGCGACGTCCCCGGCGGCGGTGCGGTCGTCCGCGGGCACGGCGACGGTGGTGAGGTCGCAGGAGACACGGCCGACGACCGGCGCGCGCCGGCTGCCGACGCCGACCTCGACCCGCCCGCCCGCGGCGCGGGGCAGGCCGTCGGCGTAGCCGACCGCCAGCGTGAGGACGCGGCTGCGCTCCGGCGCGCGATACGCACCGGCGTAGCCGATCGGCGTGCCCGCCTCGACCGTCTTGGCGTGCACCACGCGCGCGCACAGGCTCATCACGGGCTCGAGCCCGTGGCCGCCCTCGAGCGTCGGGTCCACGCCGTAGAGCGCGATGCCCGGCCGCACGGCGTCACTTTCCGGTGTCGGGCCGCGCGCGATCCCGGCCGAGTTGTCCAGGTGCACCCAGTCCGGCGCGAAGCCGGTCTCGCGCACGCGAGCCACGAGCTGCGCGAACAGCGCGCGCTGGCGCGCCGTCTCGGGCGAGGCTGCGTCGTCGGCGCAGGCGAGGTGACTCATCACCCCGGAGAGCTTCACGCGCCGCGCGTGCGACACGCGCACCAGCATCGCGTGCAGGTCGCCCGGCACGACGCCGAGCCGCCCCATGCCGGTGTCGAGCTCGAGCTGGAAGCGGAACGCGCGGCCCGCGCGCTCGGCGGCGGCCTCGAGCCAGTCGACCACTTCGGGCCGGGAGACCACCGGCTCGGCGTCCAGCTCGAGCAGGCGGTCGGCGTCGGGCGGGGCCAGCGCGCCGCCCAGCACCAGCAGCGGCGCGCGCACCCCGGCCGCGCGCAGCTCTGCAGCCTCCTCGACGCTGATCACCGCGAAGGCGTCGCAGCCCTCGGCTTCGAGCGCGCGCGTGCACAGCGCGGCGCCGTGCCCGTAGCCGTTCGCCTTGACCACCGCGATCACCCGCCGTCCCCGTGCGCGCGTGCGGATGGCGCGGAAGTTGCGCCCGAGCGCGCCGACGTCGATCTCGGCCCAGGCGCGGATGCGCGCGCGGTCGACGGGCGGCGGCGTGCGCGCTGGCTCCCCCACGCGCGGGAATCTAGGGGAGCTTTCCGCTAACGTCCCGCCGGTGGAGTACGTGCTGAACGGCGCAGCCCAGACCGCCGGCGCGCCCCTCTCCGTGCTCGAGCTGCTGACGCGCTTCGAGCTGCTGAAGCGCCGTGTCGCCGTCGCGATCAACGCCGAGGTCGTGCCCCGTTCGCGCTTCGGCGAGGTGTGGATCCGCGACGGTGACCACGTCGAGGTGATCCACGCCGTCGGAGGTGGAGCATGAGCGCGAGCTACCGGCTGGGCGAGCTCGAGCTGCGTTCGCGGCTGATCATCGGCACGGGCAAGTACCGCTCGTTCGAGGAGAACCGCAAGGCGCTCGACGCGAGCGGCGCCGAGATGGTCACGGTGGCCGTGCGCCGGGTCGACGTCGCCTCGCGCGAGCGCGGCTCCCTGCTCGACTGGATCCCGCCCGACCGCTTCCACATCCTGCCCAACACCGCCGGGTGTACGACGGTGCAGGAGGCCGTGACCACCGCCCGGCTCGCCCGTGAGCTGCTCGACACGCAGCTGGTGAAGCTCGAGGTGATCGGCGACACGCGCACGCTGTTCCCCGACACCGCCGCCACGCTGGAGGCGGCGCGGATCCTGGTCGCGGACGGCTTCACGGTGCTGCCGTACATCACCGACGACCCGGTGGCCTGCATGCGCCTCGAGGAGCTCGGCTGTGCGGCGGTGATGCCGCTCGGCGCGCCGATCGGCTCGGGCCTCGGCATCCGCAACCCCGCCAACATCCGCATCATCCTGGAGAGCGTGAGCTGCCCGGTGATCGTCGACGCCGGCGTCGGCACCGCCTCGGACGCCGCGATCGCACTCGAGCTCGGCTGCACCGCGGTGCTGATGAACAGCGGCATCGCCGGCGCGAAGGACCCGGTGAAGATGGCGCACGCGATGAAGCTCGCGGTCGAGGCCGGCCGCGCGGCGTACGAGGCCGGCCGCATGCCGCGGAGGCTCCACGCCCAGGCGTCGAGCCCCGAGACAGGACTCGTCGAGCTGCCGTGATCCCGCGCCTTTGCTACTGGACCGACGGCCCGCGCGGGAGCGGCGGCCGCGATCCGGTCGAGGTGATCGAACGCTTGGCGGTCGGTGGCGTCGAACTCGTCGTGCTGCGCGAGCGGGGATGGTCAGGGGCCGCCTGGGCCGCGTGTGCCGCGCGTCTGTCGAAGCTGCGGGCGGGCGGCCTGCGCGTGCTCGCCGGCCGCCGGCTCGACGTGGTGCGCGCCTTCGAGCTCGACGGGGTCCACCTCGGGGCCGAGTCCGTCGCGGTCGCCGAGGCGCGGGCCTTCCTGGGTTCCCGCGCGATCATCGGCTACTCCGCCCACGAGCCCGCCGAAGCGCGCCGGGCCGCCGAGGAGGGTGCGAGCTACATCGCGCTCTCGCCCATCTACGCGACGGCGAGCAAGCCGGGGCTCGCGCCGCGCGGCTGCGCATGGCTTGCGCGCGCGGTGAGCGAGCTCCCGATCCCGGTGCTCGCGCTGGGCGGCGTCACCGCCGGATCGGTGCCCGAGCTGCGCGCGGCCGGGGCCCACGGCGTGGTGGCGATCTCGGCGCTGGGCGCCGCTCCCGATCCGGAGGCCGTAGCGCGCGAGTTCCGGCGCGCCCTCGCCGATGAGGGGGAGAGATGACCGCCCGCAAGCCGCTCGTCTTCGCCCTGGCCTTTGCCGCCGTCGGCTGCGCAGCGCTACCGCACGCGCTCGCCCGCGACGCGCTGGACGAGCTCCAGGCGCGCATCATCGAGATCAACCAGCGCGTCTCGCCGTGCGTGGTGCACATCGAGTCGGCGGTGCGCCAGAACGGCCGGCGCAATCTGCTCGAGGGCTCCGGCTTCCTGATCGACCCCAACGGCGTCGCGCTCACCAACTGGCACGTGGTGGACCGCGCCGAGAAGGTCTCGGTGGTCGTGCCCGGACGCGACGGCCACTACGACGCCGAGATCGTCGGCACCGACAAGCAGACCGACGTCGCGGTGCTGCGCCTCGCGCCCCACGAAGGCGAGAAGCCCTTCCCCTCCGCCAAGCTCGGCGACTCGGACAAGGTCCAGGTCGGCGAGTGGGTGGTCGCGATCGGCAATCCCTACGGGCTCGAGGGCTCGGTCTCGCTGGGGATCGTCTCGGCCAAGGGCCGCGACCTGCGCACCGAGCAGCTGCTCAACGACTTCATCCAGACGGACGCGATGATCGACCACGGCTCGTCGGGCGGTCCGCTGATCGACCTGCGCGGCGAGGTGATCGGCATCAACTCCCGCGGCCAGGGCCGGGGCATCGGCTTCACCATCCCGATCGACACCGCGAAGCGCGTGGCCGACGACCTGCTCGACCAGGGCCGGATCGCGCGCGGGTATCTCGGCGTGACCGTGCAGCCGCTCGGCCGCGAGCTCGCGCGCTACTGGGGCGAGCCCAACGTGCACGGCGTGGTGGTCGGCTCGGTCGCGCGGGGCTCGCCCGCGGAGCGCGCCGGCATCTCGGTGGGCGACGTCGTGGTGGCCTTCGACGGCGAGCCGCTCCACGCCGAGAAGGAAGAGGATCTCGGCCAGTTCCAGCGCCTGGTCGCGCAGCGCAGCGCGGGCCACCAGGTCGAGATCGAAGTTCTGCGCGCTGGCGAGCGCAAGAAGCTGCGCGCCTCGCTGGAGGCGCAGCCCAAGTTCGTCCCCGACGAGCAGGAGACACCGAACGGCTTCACCGTCGAGGAGGTCACCGAGCTCAGCTTCCGCGGCCAGCGGCTGCCGCAGCGCGAGGGCGTGCTGGTCTCCTACGTGGAGAGCGGCTCCGAGGCCGACGAGGCGGGGCTCGAGCGCGGCGATCTGATCGTGGCGGTGGGCAAGAAGCCGGTCGCCACGCTCGACGACTTCCGCGGCGCGATCAAGACGCTGTCCGGCGGCCCGTTCCTGGTGCGCGCGCTGCGGGGCGACGACACCCGCTTCCTCTTGATCGCCCCGCGCGCCGCGTCGCGCTCCGACAACGCGGCCAGCTCGCGCGACAGCGGTTCCCGCTAGCGGACGAGCTCCGCCGGTCCCGCCGCGCCCGTCCGGAAGTGGCGCGGCGTGCGCCCGAACCGCGCCCGGAAGCGCTCCGCGAGCGCGGTCGCGAAGGACGCCGCGCGCGGTGCTTCTGCGAGCGCGACGATGCAGCCGCCGAAGCCGGCCCCGGTCATGCGCGCGCCGATGCAGCCGAGCTCGCGCGCGTCGTCGACCAGCGCGTCGCACTCCGCGCAGCTGACTTCGAAATCGCTGCGCAGGCTGGCATGCGAGGCGAACATCGCCCGACCCGCCGCGCGCGCGTCTCCGCGGGCCAGCGCTTCCGCGAGCAGGTCAACGCGGCGATTCTCGGTGACCACGTGGCGCGCCCGCCGCAGGCAGACGGGGTCGAGCGCGTCGGCGAGCGCTGGCAGCTCGTCGTCGACGAGCTCGGACAGCGAGGCCAGCGGGCGCGCCAGCGCCCGCCGCGCGCCGGCGAGCGCCCGCTCGCACTCGCGGCGCCGCTCGGCGTAGGCCCCCGCGCGCAGGCTGCGCTCCACCCCGCTGTCGAAGATCAGGATCGCCCAATCCGGGGGAAGCGCGACGGCGCGGGTCGCGAGGGTGGCGCAGTCCAGCCGGAGCGCGCGCCCGGGCTCGCTGCACAGCACGGTGAACTGGTCCATGATCCCGCACGGGACGCCGACGAAGTCTGCCTCCGCTCGCTGACACAGCTGCGCGAGCTCTGCGCGCGAGATGCGCGGGGCCGAGCCCGCTGCGGCCAGGAGCGCCAGCGCGCTCGCGGCTTCGAGCGCGGCCGAGCTCGACAGGCCCGCTCCCTCGGGCAGGGTGCTCTCCACCTCGAGCGCGAAGCCCCGCTGCGGGAACGCGCCGATCCGCTCGAGCTCGCGCGCGACTCCTCGGGGGTAGTCGAGCCAGTCGCCCCGAGCCGGCTCACGCCGGTCCGCCGAGCTCTCCCCGCGCTCGCGCGAGCGGCCGACGACGCGGTCGTCGTCGCGCAGGCGCAGCACGACACGCGTGCCGAGCTCGATCGCCGCCGGCAGCACCAGGCCGCCGTTGTAGTCGGTGTGTTCCCCGATCAGGTTCACGCGGCCGGGCGCGCGCGCGATCGCGTCGGGCGCAGTCACGGGCGGGCAAAATACCGGTGCCTGGCCTAGCGTCCAAGCCCAACTTCCCGGGATGTCGATGCGCAAGTCCGAGATCGCCGCGAGGCGCCCCGCCGGTCTGGCGCTGCTTCTCGCCGCGGGCTGGGCCTGCGGCTGGCTGGCCGCGCCTGCCCGCGCCAGCCGCGAGACGCGGCGCACGCCGGTGGTCGCCGCGGTCGAGAGCGCGGGCCCCGCGACGGTGAATATCACCTCCACCCAGGTGGTCGTAGACCAAGCCAATCCGTTCGTGCGCGGCGACCCCTTCTTCGACGAGTTCTTCAGCCGTTTCATGAATCCCCGCGCGAGCACCGCGCAGAGCCTGGGCACCGGAGTGATCATCAACCGCGACGGCTTCGTCCTCACCAACGAGCACGTGCTCGCCGGCGCTACACAGATTCGCGTCGGTCTCTCCGACGGGCGTCAGTTCGACGCCGAGCTGATCGGTGGCGACCCGGCGACCGACCTCGCGGTGGTGCGGGTGAAGACCGGGGAGCCCCTGCCCACGCCCAAGCTCGGCGACTCCGACGACCTGATGATCGGCGAGAGCGTGATCGCGATCGGCAACCCGTTCGGGCTGAACAGCACGGTGACCACGGGCGTGCTGTCCGCGGTCAACCGCTCGATCCGGGGCGACGGGCGCGAGTACCACGGCTTCCTGCAGACCGACGCCAGCATCAACCCCGGCAACTCGGGCGGGCCGCTGTTGAACATGGACGGCGAGGTGATCGGCATCAACACCGCGATCCTCGGCAACGCCCAGGGCATCGGCTTCGCGATCCCGATCAACCGCGCGCGCCGCATCGTCGACGACCTGATCCAGCACGGCGAGGTCCAGCCCGCCTGGCTGGGGGTGTTCCTGCAGGAGCTGACCCCCGCGCTGCGCGACGCGATGGGCTCGGCGCAGAGCAGCGGGGTGCTGGTCTCGAACGTGTTCGCGGGCACTCCGGCGGCGACGGCCGGCGTGCAGCGGGGCGACATCGTGACCTCGCTCGAGGGCAGCCCGGTCCACTCGCGGCGCGAGTTCTACGAGATCTCGCGCGGGCTCACCGTGGGCGGCCGCGCCAAGCTCGGGCTCGACCGCAGCGGCAAGAAGCTCGAGCTCGAGGTCGCCGCGGAGAAATTCCCCGAGGCGCGCGCGGACGAGCTCGCCCAGGTGCTGCTGGGCCTCGACCTGGCCGACCGCTCCCCCGCGCTGGCCCGGAAGTACGGCCTCAGCGCGGATCGCGGGCTGGTGGTGCAACATGTGGTGCCACACAGCGCCGCGCAGGAGCGCGGCATCCGGCCCGGCGATCTGATCCTCCAGCTGGGGCAGGATCGGGTCGATGATCGGGGGGCGCTGCGCAAGGCGATTCCGAAGATTCTCGGCCAGGACGGCGTCGTGGTGGTGGTTCAGCGCGGCCGATCGTTCGGCAGCGTGATGCTCGAGCTCTGGTGACCGGCATCCCGGCAGAGCAAGGAGAGGCGATGCACAAGGTGCACAAGGCGTACAGGGGCCACGGGTTTTTGGCGGGCGCAGCGGCGCTCGCCGTCTTCGCCGCAGTCGCGCTCGGCGGATCCAGCGCGGGCGCGGAGATCGGAAAGCCGTTCTGGACCGAGGGCGACTCGGCCGACGCCTCCGGCCGGCCCGATTCGTTCGCCGACCTGGCGGAGAAGGTCTCGCCCGCGGTGGTCAACATCAAGGTCGAGCGCAAGACCAGCCTGAAGGGCGGACCCGAGGAGCTCTTCGAGGAGTTCTTCGGCCAGAAGAAGCCGGGCGACAAGTCGCAGCGCCCGCCGCACCAGATGCGCGTGCCCTCGACCGGCTCGGGCTTCGTGGTCTCGCCCGACGGCCTGATCGTGACCAACAACCACGTGGTCGACAGCGCGGACAAGGTCGTGGCGGTGTTCGAGGACGGCACCGAGCGCGACGCCAAGATCGTCGGCCGCGACCCGAAGACCGACCTGGCGCTGATCAAAGTCTCAGCCGACAAGCCGCTCGTCACGGTGCCGCTGGGCGACTCCGACCACCTGCGCGTGGGCAGCTGGGTGATGGCGATCGGCAATCCGTTCGGCCTCGACCACACCGTCACCGTCGGCATCCTCTCCGCAAAGGGCCGCTCGAACTTCGGCGGCGAGCAGATCGCCGGCCCCTACGACGACTTCCTGCAGACCGACGCCAGCATCAACCCCGGCAACTCCGGCGGTCCGCTGTGCGACATGAAGGGCCGCGTGATCGGCATCAACACGGCGATCGCAGCCAACGGCCAGGGCATCGGCTTCGCCATCCCGATCAACATGGCCAAGCAGCTGCTGCCGCAGCTGCTCGAGCACGGCTCGGTGACCCGCGGCTGGCTGGGCGTGCAGATCCAGCGCGTCACGCCGGCGCTGGCGAAGACCTTCAAGCTGGGCGACTCGCACGGCGCGCTGGTCGGCCAGGTGTTCGACGACAGCCCCGCGTCCAAGGCCAAGCTGCAGCGCGGAGACGTGATCACCAAGTTCAACGGCAAGGACATCAAGGAGTACGACGACCTGCCCCGCATCGTGGCCGCCACTCCTCCCGGCGCCGCGGTCGACGTGACGGTGCTCCGCGACGGCAAGGAGCGGAACCTCAAGGCGACGCTCGAGAAGATGAAAGAGGAAGAGGTCCAGCCCGCGAGCGACGAGCAGACCGACAGCGACTGGGGCTTCGACGTGCAGCCGATGAGCGACGAGATCGCGAGCCAGCTGGGCCTCTCGTCCGGCACGAAGGGCGTCGTGGTCGCCTCGGTCGACCCGGACTCGGCCGCCGCCCGCGCAGGCCTGCGCCGAGGCGACGTCATCCTCGAAGCCAACCGCGTCGAAGTCGTCTCGCCGAAGCAGCTCAAAGACGCCCTCGGCAAGAACAGCGACTCGGCGGTGCTGCTGGTGCAGCGCGGCGATGGGACGCTCTACCTCGCCATCGAGAAGGACTCCTGAGGGAAGAGCATCTGGACGCGTCGCGCTCCGCGCAGAACCCGCCGGTCGAGGTCGCGAGTACGCTGCACTCTCCCTCTGGGTTCAGCGCGGCCGCGCTCGCGAACTAGATTCCTTCAGCCACAAACAAAATACAAAGCCGCGGCGCTCCTCGCGTGTAACTCGGTCTTCTCGTCCGCGCAGGTAGAGCCATCAAGCGCGGACGAGAAGCCCGAGTTACGCGCGGGGTCGCCGCGGACTCTCAATTTTGAGTTGGCAGGGCTCTGATTCGCTGCGGGGGCCGAGCGCGGAACCCAGAGCGAGCGTGCAGCGTACCCGCGACCGCGAGCGCCGGGTCCGCGCAAGGCCCCCGCAGCGTAACCCAAGCTCGAGCTCCGGTTCTTACCGCGTCGTCATCCCCGCCCACCGCTTCAGCTCGCGGCGGGCGATAACCATCTTGTGGACCTCGTCGGGTCCGTCGGCGATGCGCAGCGATCTTCCGTTGCGCCACATCGCCGCGACCGGCGTGTCGTCGGAGACGCCCAGGGAGCCCAGGGTTTGGATCGCGCGGTCGCACACGTCCATCAGCAGGTTGGCCGCGATGACCTTGATCATCGAGATCTCCTGCGCGGCCTCCTTCTTGCCGACCGTGTCCATCTTCCAGGCCGTGTAGAGCGTGAACAGCCGTGCCTGGTCGATCTCCATCTTCGACTTCGCGATGAAGTCCTGGACGAACTGCTTGGTGCCCAGCGGCTCGCCCTGGAGCTTCCGATGCGCCGCGTACCTCACCATGATCTCGTACGCGCGCTGCGCGCCGCCGATGCAGCGCATGCAGTGGTGGACGCGGCCGGGCCCGAGCCGGGCCTGCGCGATCGCGAAGCCCGCGCCTTCCGGGCCGAGGCGGTTGGCCACGGGCACGCGGCAGTCCTCGTAGCGGATCTCGCAGTGGCCGCCGCCGCCCGCGTGGCCCATCACCGACACAGCGCGCACGATCTTGAAGCCGGGCGTCGTCGTCGGCACCAGGATCATGCTGGCGCGCTGGTGCGGCGCCGCCGAGGGGTCGGTCACCGCCATCACGATCGCGAACTCGGCGCCGATCGCGCCCGACGTGAACCACTTGTGACCGTTCAGCACGTAGCTGTCGCCGTCGCGCTTGGCGAGCGTGCTGAGCTGGGTCGGATCGGCGCTCGACACCTCAGGCTCGGTCATCGAGAAACACGAGCGCACCTTCCCGTCGAGCAGCGGCTGCAGGAACTTCTTCTTCTGCTGGTCACTGCCGAACTCGGCCAGGATCTCCATGTTGCCGGTGTCGGGCGCGGCGCAGTTGAAGATGCGCGACGCGATGCCGACCCGGCCCATGATCTCGGCGAGCGGTGCGTACTCGAGGTTGGTCAGCCCGGCGCCGAATTCGGGATCGGGCAGGAACAGGTTCCACAGGCCCAGCTTCCTGGCCTTGTTCTTCAGCTCCTCGACGATCTCGGGCGCGTGGTGCGGATTGCCCGACGCCTCGATCTGCTCCGCAGCGGTGCGCTCCGCGGGGTAGACGAACTCGTCCATGAAGCGCTCGAGCTGGGTCTGGATCTGCTTGACCTTGTCGCTCGGTTCGAAATCCATGGAGGTCTTCCCTTTCTCTTGCTCTCGAGGGACTCGATCGTACCAACGTCCGATGGTCGCATGGGACCCTACCCATGCTCAGGGCCTAGTCGCCGGTGTACCGGGGCGGGCGCTTCTCCAGGAACGCGCGAACGCCCTCGCGAAAGTCGCCGCTCTGCGAGGCGAGGATCTGGTTGCGGTCCTCCATCGCGATCGCGGCCTCGAGCGTCGGCGCGTCGAGGCTCCAGTTCAGGCAGTCCTTGGTCAGCCGCACGCCGACCGGCGAGTTGCGCAGGATCGCGGCGGCCATCTCGCGGCCCGCCTTCTCGAGCTCGGCGTCGGGCACGACGCGCGACACCAGCCCGGTCGCGAGCGCGCGCGGCGCCGCGATGAAGTCGCCGGTGAGCAAGAGCTCGGCCGCGACCGAGGCGCCGACCAGCCGCGGCAAAAAGTAGGACGAGCCGATGTCGCACGCGCCCAGGCCGATGCGGATGAACGCGGCGTTCATGCGCGCCGACTCTCCGGCGATGCGGATGTCCGAGGCCAGCGCGAGCGCGAAGCCGCCGCCCGCGGCCGCGCCGTGAACCAGCGCGATGAACGGCTGCGGCAGCCGCCGCATCTTGATCACCAGCTCCGCGATCTTGTGCTGACCGCGCAGGCTCGCCGAGATGCTGGGGCGCAGCGTGGACGATCCGCCCGACTGCACCTGCAGGTCGAGCCCCGCGCAGAAGCCGCGGCCGGCGCCGCGCAGGAGCACCACGCGCGCCGAGGTGTCGTCGTGCAGGCGGTCGAGGAACAGGTGCAGCTCGTCGACCAGCTCGGGGCTCATCGCGTTCAGCCGCTCTGGCCGGTTCAGGGTGCAGAGCACGAGCCCGTCGGGCTCACGCGTGACGATCAGGGTCTGGTAGATCTCGCTCATGGCTCGCTCCTCGCTGCGGCGCGGTCGAACAGCACGCCGGGATTCAGCACCCACGCCGGATCGAGCTCCGCCTTGGCGGCGCGCAGCGCGCGCGCGAAGCCCTCGGGGCGCTGTCGGTCGTACCAGGGGCGGTGGTCGCGGCCGACCGCGTGGTGGTGCGTGATGGTGGCGCCCTCTTCCGCGAGCACGTCGCTGGCGACGCGCTTCACCTCGTCCCACTGCTCGAGCTCCGAGCCGCGGCGCGCCGGCGCCAGCAGCGAGTAGTATGGAGCCGGTCCGTCCGGGTACACGTGGGTGAAGCGGCAGGTGATCGAGCCCGCGCCGTACACGCGCCGCAGCGCCTCGCCGACCTCGGCGATCAGCCGCCCATGCAGGCGCTCGAAGCGGTCCCAGGTGATGGCGGTCTCGAACGTCTCCGCCAGCACCCCGATCGAGACCAGTGCGTCGCGCACGTACGGTGCCCCGATGAAGGAATTGCGCCAGGTCCCGGCGCTGCCTTCGCGACTCGCCGCGGCGTCGTCGCGCGTGCGCAGCGCATCGTCAGGCACCGCGCCGCCGTGGTCGCGGCAGAGCTCCGCGGCGCGCCGCATCCAGGCGTCGAGGTCGTGGTCGGCGGACTCGAAGCCCAGCACCAGGATCGCCTCGCGGCCGCTGCCGCCCGCCGAAGTGGCGGCCTCGCCGGGATCGAGCAGGCGACAGTTCGCCGGCTCGAGCCCGGACTGGGACAGCGCGCGCACGGCGCTCACGCCCGCGTCGAAGCCGGGAAAGCGGACGCTGGCATTCGCGCGCCGCGTCGGGCGGTCTTGCAGCCGCATCCAGGCCTCGGTGATCACGCCCAGCGCGCCCTCGGAGCCGATGAATGCGCGGTCGGGCGAAGGCCCAGCGCCGGAGCCCGGCAGCCGCCGCGTGGCGATGACACCTGTCGGTGTCAGTACGCGCAGCGCTTCGACGAAGTCGTCGATGTGCGTGTAGCGGGTGGCGAAGTGCCCGCCGCTGCGCGTGGCGATCCAGCCGCCGAGCGAGCTGAACTCGAACGACTGCGGGAAGTGCCGCAGCGTGAGCCCGTGCGGCCGCAGCTGGTCCTCGAGCGCCGGGCCCAGCACGCCCGCCTCGATCCGCGCCGCGCGCGAGCTGCGGTCGAGCTCGAGCACGCGCGCCATGCGCGAGAGGTCGAGCGTCACGACGCCGCGATAGTCGCCCACGACGTTCGCCTCCACCCCGCCCACCACGCTCGAGCCGCCGCCGAAGGGAATCACCGCGATGCGTTCGCGCGTGCAGTGCTCGAGCACCGCCGCGACCTCGGCTTCGCCGCGCGGGAACGCGACCCAGTCGGGCGGGTGCGCGAAGTCGCGCCGCTGCGCGCGCACCGCGTCGCGGTAGCTGCGGCCGTAGGTGTGTCGCGCACGCTCCCAGGGGTCGCTGGACGCGATCGCCGCGAGCGCGCTCGGGGGCGCGATGCGCGGCGCGCGCAGGGTGATCTCCTCGAGTCGCGGCAGCGGCGCGGCGCGGAGGTCCGGGCGTCCGAACCGCTCGCCCAGCGACTTCGCCAGTCGCTCGCGGGCGGCGTCGTCCGGGCCCGCACCCTCGCGGCCCCAGCCCCAGAAGCTCAGCCTCGACACCAGCGCATTATGGCCGAGCCGCTAGTCTGTTCGCCGATGAGGAGTCCGGGGCCGCTCGAGCGCGCCATTCGTGGAGCTGCCTCGCTCGTGCTCCTGCCCCTCGCGCTCCTCTTCTGGAGCACGCTGGCGCTGGTCCACGCGCTGCTCGGGGCCTCGCCGCGCGCGGCGCACCGCTACTACGTGGGCTTCGGGCGCACCTGCATGGACATCGCCGGTACGCGCATCGAGCTGGAAGGCCGCGAGCACATCCAGCCGGGTCAGGCCTACGTGGTGGTGTCGAACCACGAGAGCAACTGGGATCCGCTCGCGATCATTGCGGCGCTGCCCGAGCTGGTGATCCGCTTCGTGCTGAAGGCGCAGCTGCTGAGCGTCCCCGTGTTCGGCTCAGCGCTCTACCGCACCGGCAACATCGCGGTGGACCGCCGCCAGGGCGGCGCCGACGTCCGGCGGGTGCAAGAAGGCATGTCGGAGCGTCCCCCCGACGTGTCGATCCTGTTCTTCGCGGAGGGCACACGCGCGCGCGACGGCGCGTACCGCGCGTTCAAGATGGGCGCGTTCGCGACGGCGCTCGACTTCAAGCTGCCGATCCTGCCGGTCGCGGTGGCGGGCACCTTCCCGATCTGGCCAGCCGGACGGATGTGGGTGCGGCCCTCGCCGCTGGTGATCGAGGTGGGAGCGCCGATCCCGGTCGAAGGCTACGCGGGCGGCGACCGCGTACGCCTCCGCGACGAGACGCACCGCGTCGTCGCCGAGCTGCGCGCCCGCGCCCGCGCACGCATGCGCGCCCGCGGCATCGACCCCGGCGGCACGGACTGACGTCCTAGCCGTGTACGGCCGCGGGCGTCCGCGGCCTCCGGCCTTCGCTCGGCTCCGCCTCGCTGCGCGCCCTTCGGGCTTGCGGGTAGCCGTGTACGGCCGCGGGCGTCCGCGGCCTCCGGCCTTCGCTCAGCTCCGCCTCGCTGCGCGCCCTTCGGGCTTGCGGGATACAATCCGCCCGATGCAGCCCAGCTCGCGCCGTCTGCCCGGGACGCAAGGACTCACTCTGCACGCGCTCGAGTGGAGCCGCGAGGGAACGCCGCTCTTGTTCCTGCACGGATTCGGCAACGACGCGCACGTCTGGGACTGGGTGGCGCCGGCGGTCGCGGCGCACTACCGCGTGCTCGCGCTGGACCACCGCGGCCACGGTCAGTCCGACCGCGACCCCGAGGGCCGTTACGACCACGAGACGATGGCGCGCGACGTCGCGGCCGCGCTCGACGCACTGGGCGCGCCGCGCGCGGTGATCGTCGGCCACTCGCTCGGCGGCCGCGTGGCGATGCGCTTCGCGGGGCTGTTCCCGGAGAAGATGGCGGGCCTGGTGATCGTCGACTCGGCGCCGGAGCTCGACGCGCGCGGCACCACGCGCATCCGCCTCGACGTGCAGCAGCAGGAGCCCACGTTCGCCTCGCTGCGCGACTACGAGCGCGTGCTGGCGCGGCAATATCCGGCGACCCGACCCGAGATCCTGGCCGCGCTGGCGGTGCACTGGACGCGCCAGCGCGAGGACAGCCGGTTCGAGCTGCGGCTCGATCCCGCGTTCATGCGCGGCCGGCGAGGCGCTTCCGAGGAGGAGCTCGCGCGCTGGTCGGCGGAAGAGGCGAAGCACCTGTGGCGCGCGCTGGAAGCGCTGCCCTGCCCCGCGCTCGTCGTGCGCGGCGCCGCGTCCGACGTGCTCTCCGCCGACGTGGCGGACAAGATGGCCGACGAGGCGCTGCGCAACGGCCGGCTGGAAGTGGTCGAGCGCGCGGGCCACTCGGTCATGCTGGACAACCCCGAGGGCTTCGAGAAGGCGCTGGTCGGCTTCGTCCTGGGCGACTAGCGACGACGAGCGGCCTCAAGGCGCGCACTGCCCCCGCCGATGCAGGGCCGTCGGAGGTCGCGCCATGAAGGACGGTCGCACGCGCCAGGTCTCTGTCTCGCGCTCCGAGCGCCGGGACGGCTATCTGGCGACGCACACGGTGTCGCTGGTGTTCGCTTCGGGGCCGCTGGGCGGCAGCGAGGCGGCGCTGGCGAAGCCGCGCCTCACGCTGGGCCGCGGCAAGGAGTCGGACATCGTGGTGGACGACCCGTCGATCTCGCACCAGCACGCGGCGTTCGAGCTGGGCAGCGGCGGCTTCCGCGTGCGCGACCTCGGCAGCACCAACGGCGTGGTGGTGAACGGGGCGCGCATGGCCCTGGCGGAGCTGAAGCACGGCGACCGCATCGCCTTGGGCCAGATCGAGCTGCGCTACGTGGTCGAGACGCGCGCGCCCGCCGCCAAGACCCACGCCGTCGATTCGGAATAGCGCGCGGACGCTCCGCGGCGATGTCGGCGAGCGGACCGCGCACCATCGGCAGCTTCGCGATCGAGCGCGAGCTCGGCGCGGGCGGCATGGGCGTGGTCATGTTGGGCCGCCACGCGACGCTCGACCGCCCGGCGGTGCTGAAGCGCCTGCGGCCGGAGCTCTCGGCTTCGAGCGACCTGGTGGAACGCTTCGCGCGCGAGGCGCGCGCGGCCGCCTCGATCCACCACCAGAACGTGGTCGCGGTGTACGACTGGATCTCCTGGCGGGGCGAGCACTACATCGCGCAGGAGTACGTCGACGGCGTGGACCTGCGCGCCGCGCTGGCGCAGGTGCAGCGCTTCCCCTGGCGCTGCGCGGCGCTGCTGGCGCTCGAGCTCGCGCGCGGCCTCGAGGCGATCCACGCGCGCGGCATGGTCCACCGCGACGTGAAGCCCGCGAACGTGCTGCTCGGCCGCAACGGCGAGGTGAAGATCGCGGACTTCGGCATCGCGCTCGATCCCAACCACGACGGGCTCACTCGCCCCGGCACGACCGTCGGCTCGCCGCCGTACATCGCGCCCGAGCAGCTGCTCGGGGAGCGCGTCGATGCGCGCGGCGACCTGTTCGGGCTGGGGATCGTCCTGTACGAGCTGCTCGCCGGCTTGCCGCCGTACCGCCAGCCGGCAGAGGGCGAGACCGCGAGCCTCCTGGCGCTGATCCAGCGCGAGCGCTTCGAGCCGCTGCGCCGGGTCGCACCCGGAACGCCGCGCTGGCTGAAGCGGCTGGTGCGGCAGCTGCTGCGCGCCCGGCCGCGCTCCCGCCCCGCCTCCGCGCAGCGCGTGCGCAGGCTGCTCGAGACCCGGCTGCGCGCGTTCCCCGCCGAGGCGAAGCTCGAGCTCGCCAGCTGGCTCTGGGAGGAAGGCGTGTTTCAGCCGCGCGAGGGCGACACCGTGGTGCTGTCGCCCGAGCCGGGCCGCCCCCGCTTCGCGCGGCTGGCGCGCGGGCTGACCTTCGGCGCCGCGCTCGGGGGTACGCTCGCGCTGGGCGCGATCGTCTACGCCCCGAGCCTGGCGCAGCGCACGCCGCTCTTGCAGGCGCGGCTCCGTTTTCTCGCGGGCGAGCGCCTCGAGCTGTCCCTCGACGGCGCAGCTCCCGCGGCGCTCGAGCCGGGCGCCGAGCGCGCGCTCGCGCCCGGAAGGCACCACCTCTCGCTGCTCTGGCCCGGCGGCCCGCGCCAGGAGCTGGAGCTCGAGCTCGCGCCCGGCGAGCACCGCAGTCTGAGCCTCGCGCGACCCTAGTTCTCGCGCAGATGCAGGAGCAGGATCCGGCGGATCTCCTCGATCGTCTCCGGGTTGCCCTGCGCGGAGTGAGGGGAGTGGACGATCGTCTCGGAGTCGACCCCGCCGACGTGCGCGCTCGAGTAGCGCACCACGCCGTCGCTGGCGTCCTCGAGCGGGCCGTCGCCGTCGACGGCGATGATCGAGTGCGCGTGCACGCCGGGCGCCAGCGGCAGCTGCGCGAGCTCCCGGATGAACGGGTTGCCCGGATTCATGTTGTCGATGCTGGTCGGCAGCTGGTCGATCGACTGCCAGGCGATCCTGCCGCGGTTGAGCGTGATCACGTCGGACAGACGCTTGGTGAGATCGGCCGGCAGCTTCACCAGCGACCCGACGATGCGCGAGACCGTGAATGCGGCCAGGTAGCTGCCGCGCTGCGGCGTGCACACGAACACCACCCGCTTCACGAACGGCTCCGGCGTGAAGATCAGCGAGCGCTTCAGGAACTCCAGCGTATCGGGGTCGGCCTTCAGCTCGTCCGGCGGGAGATCCGTCATCTCGTGCCAGAACGCGAGCCCGCTGTCGACCACGGTGAGCTTGCTGAGCAGCCCGCCCTGGCTGTGCCCGACCAATACCATGTCGCGCAGCGCGGCGTCCTTGCCCTCGGGGTCGAGCTCGCGCACCGCGTGCTCGAGTGACTCGCGCATGACTCCCGCCGAGTAACCGATCGGATTGCCGGTGTTGTACATGTACAGCCAGATCTGATATCGCGACAAGATCCGGTCGTCGATCTGCAGCTCGTTGATCAGGTCGGCCCAGCGCCCCGGGCTGGACGCCGTGCCGTGCACCAGCACCAGCGGGATGCGGCCCGGCCGGTACGGCTCCATCAGCAGCAGGCCATCGCGCTCCGCGCGGTCGTGCCACGGGTTCAGCGCACCGTAAAAGAAGCCGGCGTACTCGAAGCTCCACCACTTCGACACCGCGAGCGTGTACGCGAGCGCGGAGGTCGTCTCCGCCTCCAGCGGCCAGCTGTGGCCGTCGACGCTCACGTTCGTCGCCTCGTCCGCCGGATAGAGCTCGAGCTTCGCGTTGAGCCAGCCAACGCCGAGGTTCACGTCGACGTCCTGGATGCGCAGGAACGCGGTCACCGGCACGCGGAGGTCGGGCGGGATCCGGCGGTGGCCCGCCACCACCTTGTCGGTGTCCTCCTTCCACAGCCCGGCGACGAGCGGCGCGCCGACGCCCGCGCGCCGGTAGCGGTTGCGCAAGCCGTGCACCTCGAGGCTTGCGGCCGCCACGAAGTGCTCGAGCCGATAGCCACCCCAGGTGAAGCGCTTGGGGTCGACTTCGATGCGGATCGCGCCGAACGGCAGCAGCTTCCAGCCCGACTCGAGCGCGACCTCGTCCTCCCGCGAGATCAGGCTCTCGGCCAGCCCGCGGTTGTACAGCTCGCAGGCGACGCGCAGCCGCGGGTCGGTGGGTGCCAGCGCGACCGCCCCCTGGGCCTGCGAGAACAGCAGCGCGTACGCATAGACCGCCGCGGCGAGGTAGTAGCTGCGGTCCCGCGCGCGCTCGGCGTAGGTGTAGGACAGCTCCGAGAGCGCGAAGAGCCGATAGCCGGCCATCCCGTCCGAAAGCGTTCCGTGGAGCCTCGCCAGAGCGGTGGTCGGGTCCTCTTGAAACTGCGTGTACAGCCCCAGGCGCTGGAGCACCTGCACGGACAGCTGGCTCGGCTCGTCCGAGGTCAGGATGTTCGCGGTGATCTCGCGCTCGATCTCCGACGGATCGGCGCTGTCGACCCGCACCGGAACCGAATTGCAGCTCGCGAGCGCGCCGAGCATTGCCCCGGCGGCGATGGACCGCCTCAGCCTGCGAAGTGCGCCAGCCAATCCCCGACCGTCCGGCGCAGCTCCGCGCCGCAGAGAACGTACACGCGCTCGCGCCCCCTCGATTCCACGCGAACCAGCTCCGCCCGCTCGAGCTGCCGCAGGTGGCGGCTGGTCGTGGGCCAGGTGCAGTCGAAGCGCGCCGCGATCTCGCCCGCCGTCATCCGCCCGCCGCGCAGACCGAGCGCCAGCAGGATCTGCCGGCGCGAGCGGTGCGCGAGGCAGGCGAACACCGCGTCGAGCCGCTCGAGCTCGCGGCGCGCGTCACGCGCGGCCAAGGAGCTCGAGCGGCTGGACGTGCGGGAACTCCATGTTGGGCCGGTCGCCGCGCTTCTCGGTCAGCTGGTCCATGCGCTCCCAGATCTCCATCACGTCGGCGTGCTGGTGCGCCAGCTGCGAGGACTCGGCAGAAGCCCACTCGAAGATCTCGAAGAAGAGCGGCCGGCCGTCGCGCTGTTCGCCCCCGCGATAGTGCACCGGCGGCCGGGCCGTGGCGAGGCCGAGCTCGCGCAGCACCGGCCAGTGGCGCTCGAGCAGCCGGGTGAAGGCGTCCTCGTTGCCCTGCGCGACGCGGTAGATGCACACCACGGTCTCGGGTCCAGGCATGGCGCGCTGCCTCCTCGATGATTAGCCAGTTTGCTAATCATCTCGCGGCGGCGCGGTGCGGGTCAAGCTAGATGCGCTCGAGCACCTCGACCGTGCGCTCGTTGCGCACGTCGCCCGTGTTGAGGGTCGAGGCGGGCTCGAGCAGGAGCACCGCGGCCTCCTGCTCCGCCACCGGCTTGTGCTCCACGCCGCGGGGCACGATGCACAGCTCCCCCTCGCGCAGCCGCACCACCCGGTCTCGGAAATGGATCGCCATCTCCCCGCGCAGCACCAGGAACAGCTCGTCCTCGCGTTCGTGCCGGTGCCAGACGAACTCGCCCTGCAGCTTGACCAGCTTCACGTGCTGGCCGTTCAGCTCGCCCACCAGCTTCGGGCTCCAGTGGTCCGAGAACCGGGCGAGTTTCTCCTCGAGGCTGATCCGCTCCACGCTACAGGCGCCGCACTTCGATCCCCTGCCAGGCGTCGATCTCCTCCTGGCGGGGCGCTTGCTCGGCGCGCGGCGGGACGTCGAGGATCATCGTGTCGCGACGCTCTCTGGTGTACGGCCGCCAGGCGGGCAGGGCCGGGTGGTTGGGGTCGCCGTTGCGCGCGAACGCGAGCCAGGTCTGGCTCATGATCTCGGCCAGCGCCGCCTTGTCGGGCCGGTCGCCCGTGATCGGCACGCCCTCGACGTTGTCGAACACGAACGGGATCTCCAGCGCGTGGGCCGACTTGAACAGGCCGCCCATGAAGTCCGACGCCCAGCTGAACAGGTACATGAATACCGGCGCGGTCCCGCCCTCGGCCTTCCGCTCGGCCAGGCGCATGGACATGATGCGCGTCGGC
>Ga0318562_10000303_pt1 | contig 22970 bp, 24 predicted proteins | sample GRESIP066b5f18_FD_203688 | JGI IMG/M metagenome (GOLD analysis project Ga0318562, IMG submission 203688) | Tropical soil microbial communities from Luquillo Experimental Forest, Puerto Rico - GRE.SIPMG.066b5f18 | ecosystem: Environmental > Terrestrial > Soil > Tropical forest > Bulk soil... | reverse complement strand
CGGTGATCCTGGTCACCTACCGGGACGACGAGCTGGGCGACGACCCGCTGCGGCTGCTTCTGGGTGATCTGGCGACCCAGTGTGCAACCCGGCGGATGGGCTTGCCGCCGCTTTCCGATGATGCCGTCCGGACGCTGGCCGGGCAGCGGGACGTGGACGCCGCTGACCTGTGCCGGGTGACCGGCGGCAACCCGTTCCTGGTGTGCGAGGCCATCGAGGCGGGCTGGCCCGCGACCCCGCCGGCCGTGCGCGACGTGGTGGGCGCCCGCCTGGCCCGTTCGAGTGCCCCGGTCCGCGAGGCCGTGCAGGCGGCTGCCGTCATCGGCACCGGTATCGACCCAGAACTGCTCGCGTCCGTGACCGGCGGATCGGCAGCAGCCATGCTGGATGACTGCCTGAGGACCGGGCTCCTCGCGGCCGACGCGAGCAGTCTGCGGTTCCGGCACGAGTTGCTCCGGGTGGCGGTGGCGGAGGTCATCGGGCCACACCGCAGGAGCGAGCTGCATGCACGGGTCCTCGCGGTACTCCAGGACACCGGCACGGCCGACCCTGCCGTGCTGGCCCACCACGCGCATGGCGCCGGCGACGTTGCCGCCATCCGGCGGCACGCCGTGGCCGCGGCCCGCCGGTCGTCGGCGCTGGACGGCCACCGTGAGGCCGCCGCGCACTACCAGCGGGCCCTGCGTTACGCCGACGCTGCCGACCGGCCGGGCCTGGCTGGGCTGCACGAGGGGCTCGCGGCCGAATACGCGCTGCTCGACCGGCCGGAGGACGGCGAGGCGGCGCTGCGCACGGCCCTGCGGCACCGGCGGGAGCTACGCGACCAAGTGCGCGTTGGCGAGGACCTGAGCATGCTCTGCGGCGTACTGCGCCAGCAGTGCCGCGGGGAAGAAAGCAGCCGGGCCGCCGAGGAGTCCCTCCAGGTTCTGCAGTCACTGCCGCCCGGCCCGGAGCTGGCGGTGGCCCACGCCCGCGCGGCCAGCAGCAGGTGGGAGATGGGACGGCACGCCGAGGCCTTCGACGCCCTTGCCCGGGCGCTCGAGCTCGGCACGCGGCTGGGCCGGAACGATGTCGTGAGCCTTGCCCTGACGTTGACGGGGATCTTCCTCGTGGACCGCGGCGAGGACGGGATCGGCTCAATCGAGCAAGGCTTGCGGCTCGCGCTTGCGGCCCAGATGCAGCAGCAGGCGGGCGATGCCCACGCCAGCCTGCAGGACTGCTGCGCCGGGTTGCAGCGGCTGGAGGCGGCCCAGCGCCATTACCGCGCGGGCGTGACGTTCTGCGAGCGTCGCGAGCTGCCCGCTGCGATGCGCCGCATGCAAGGCGCCCACGCCGAGACTTTGCTGCTGCTCGGACGCTGGCCCGAGGCTGCCGATATCTGCACCGAGCTGCTCGCGACCCCCGGCGTCTCGTCCTCGAATCAGCTTTGCCCGCTCCGCGTCCTCGGCACGATCCGCGGCCGTCGCGGCGAGCCGGGCGGCGCCGAGTTGCTAGACAGGGCGGCAGCCCTGGCCGCGGGGATCGTCTCGCCGAAATGGCTCGCGCAAGTCCGGGCGGTGCGGGCGGAGCTGCTGTGGGCGTCGGGGCGGCTTGAACTCGCGCGCCAGGAGGCCCGGGCGGCCTGCGAACAGGCACTCGGCCGAGCCGATCCGTGGACGCTTGGGTCGCTGGCGGTCTGGCTGTGGCGGCTCGGGGCCGAGGTGCCCCTGCCGGCCGGCCTGCCGGAGCCGTACGCGCTGGAGATCACCGGCGACTGGCAGGGCGCCGCCGCTGCCTGGGAACGGCTCGGCCGGACCTACGACGCCGCCCTGACGCGGATCGTCTCCTCGCACGACGACGCCGGGCTCCGGGAATCCCTCGCCGTTCTGGACGACCTCGGTGCCCGGGCGACCGCCGCCGCGGCCAGGCGGCGGATGAAGGAACTCGGCATCACCTCGATCCCGCGCGGGCCCCACGCGGCCACCCGCGCCGCTCCGGCCGGGCTCACCGCCCGCGAGCAGGAGGTCCTAACGCTGTTGTCGCAGGGCCTGCCCGACCGGGAGATCTCCCGGCGCCTGTTCATCTCCCAGCGGACCGTGCACCACCACGTCTCGTCGGTCCTGACCAAGATCGGTGTCTCGTCGCGGACGGCCGCAGCCCGCGAAGCCGCCAGGCTGGGCATCGCGCCCGGCTACGCCTGGGCGCCCTGATCGCCGGGCAAGTTCCGCGCCTTCCTGCCGGTCAGGGCCGGCCCGTGAGCGAGACGTGGTAGACACGGGCCTGGAAGGCGCCGGACTTGCCCGCCGGCAGCCGGGTGAACCAGACCAGCACGTACCGGCCGCGGGCCGGGCGGGCCAGGTGCAGCCGGACCACACCGCCCGCGCGGGACGCGTGCGCGACCCGCCGCAGACCGGCCAGGGCCGGCCTGCGGCCGACGCGCAGCTGGAAGCTGGCGCCGGTGACATGACCAAGGTTGACTCGCGCGCCGGTGATGGCGACCGGGTGACCCATGTCGAGAAGCAGGCCGGTGCCCCGGTACAGGTTGCCGAACCGGGCGGAGGTGTACCAGTCGGTGCGCCAGCCGGCCGCGTGCCGGTGGCCGAGGACCAGGTGGGCGAGCTGCGGGTTGTCGCCGCCGTTCGGGCCGAACGCGGTGGCACGGACGGGGGATAGCCGTTGCGGCGCCGCGGGCCTTGCAGCCACCGCCGAATGGCCGGTCTTCGGTGCCGGGGACGCCGCCGGGTGGCTGGCCTTCGCCGCTGGGCCGGCCCGGGCGTGCCCGGTGTTATGGCCGGCCGCCGTGCTCTCTCCCGCCGCTGCCGAGGCGGGCCGCGGCGGTGCGCCCGCCAGGCGGTTCAGCGCCGCGAAGCCGAGCGCCACCATCGCGAGCGCGAGGCCCACGAACGCCGCCCATTTCACCGTGCGCCGCCTCGCCCGGCGCGGGGATCCCATCCGGCGGCCGGCCGGGTGCGGCGCCACCGTGCGCCGGACCGATCCACCGGCCGGGGCCACCCGGGGCCGGACCGCGGGCAGGTCGGTCGGGCGCCGCTGGCCTGCGCGCCCCGAGGCGGCCAGCAGTTCCTGGAGGCTGACCGTCCCCGCCACGCCCGGCGCGCGGACCAGCGTGTCGTACTCCTGGATCAGCGGCTCGGGATCGGTGCCGACTACCTTGGCGATGGCGCGGATATGCCCGCGGGTGTAGAAGTCGCCGCCGCACTCGGAATAGTCGTCTGCCTCGATCTTCCTGATGATCGTTGCCCTGATCCGGGTCTGCCTGCTGACCTGGGCCACGGTCAGGCCGGCCTGGTGCCTCGCTCGCGCCAGCGTTTCACCGATGGGCACGCCACGCCTCCACTGCTCTGCCGCGCACCCACTGCCCCGGCCGCGGAGCGGTGGGTGGTCCCGCTAACTTCCTTGCCCCCGTCCCCGCTCCGGAACCCGGCATCCGCGCCCCGATCTTCGGGTCCGGATGATGGCTCCCGTCCGGGGGGGCCATCACCACACGCCGGGCACCAGCCGCTTGCGGCCTGCCGCGAATCGTTCGTAGTCGGCGCCCAGCGCCTCGGTCAGCTGCCGCTCCTCGGCGCGGATGCGCACCCACAGGCCTGCGCCGCCCAGGACCGCCACCGCGGCCAGGCTCCACACGTCGTCGCACGCCAGCGCGATCCCGGCGAGCACGAGCGCGATCCCCGTGTAGGACGGGTGGCGGACATACCGGTAAGGGCCGCCGGTCACGACCCGGTGCCCGGACTGGACCTGGATCTGGTACTGGAAGAAGCGGCCGAGCGTGGCGATGGACCAGATACGCAGCGCGAGGCCGGCGGCGATCAGCGCGATGCCTGCGACCACCGGCCAGACCTCTCCGCCGGGCCACGGCAGCCCGCCACGCCGGCCGAGCGCCTCCGCCGCGATGACCGCGCCGGCCATCGCGGGGAGCAGGACGAAGAAGCTGCGGTCATCGGAGGGCCCGGCGGCCCGCAGGCGCTGCACCACCCGCATCACGGCCTCGAACAACACCCAGGTCCCCACCGCGATGATGAACGCCGCCTCGGCGGGGCCGTGGCGGAAGACCAGGGGCACGGTCACCCCGCCAGTACATCAGCCGGACCGCACGCCGCACCCGGCCGGGCCGCCCGGCTCGTCACCGGCGAGCGAGGCGCCTACCTCCAGGCTTGCCGGCCTGGCGCGCCACGGCGGTAGCCTTCGGGTATCCGGGCCGGCCACGGCGGCCGGGCACCGGCCCAGTGGGCCGGCGCGGCGGCGGAACCGGGTGGCTCCGCCTTCCATGACGAGGAGCACATGGGCATGGGCCTCTTCAAGCGGGCGCACGACATAGTCCAGGCCAAGGCCAACAAGGCGCTCGACGCCGCCGAGAAGCCTGACGAGATGCTTGATCTGTCCTACGAGCAGATGCTCGACCAGATCACCCAGGTCAAGCGGGGGCTGGTGGCCATCACGGGGTCCCGCAAGCAGATCGAGCTGCAGGAGCAGCAGCTCCAGGGCACGGTGAACCACCTCAACGACCAGGCCAAGGCGGCGCTCGCCCAGGGCAAGGAGGACCTGGCGCGGGAGGCCCTGTCCCGCAAGGCCGCCGCCCAGTCCCAGATCGACTCCCTGGAGCCGCAGCGCCAGCAGCTCGGCGAGGAGCAGGAGAAGCTCGAGCGCACCCTGGCGGAGCTTCAGCAGCGGGTGAACAAGTTCCGCACCCAGAAGGAGGTGCTGAAGGCCCAGTACAGCGCGGCGAAGGCGGAAAGCTCGATCGGCGAGACCGCCGCGGGCATCTCCAAGTCCTTCAACGACACCGGAGCGGACATCCAGCGGGCCACGGACAAGATCGCCACCATGCAGGCACGTGCCGATGCCGTGGACGAGCTGCTGGAGTCCGGCGTGCTCGAGGACGTCGGCGGCGGGGACTCCGACGAGATCCAGAAGGAACTCGACGAGGCCGGGACGAACGCACAGGTAGACGCCGAGCTGGCCGCGCTGAAGGCACAGATCCAGGCCCCGGAGGCGCCGCCGGAGATCACCTCCGGCTGACCGGGCCGCGGCCCGTGGAAGGCGAGGCATCGGGTGAGAGCACCAGGCAGCCCGCCGGGCGGAATCCTGATCAGGGACGCGGCACCGGGGGACTGGCCAGCGATGTGGCCGTTCATGCGGGAGATCGTGATGGCGGGCGAAACGTTCTCCTGGGACACCGATACCAGCGAGGACGACGCCCGGGCGGGCTGGTTCCGGTACGGGCAGGGGCCCGGCTTCACGGTGGTCGCCACCGACGCGAACGGGACCGTGGTCGGCACCGCCGAGTGCGCGCCGAACCATGGCGGGCCGGGAGCGCATGTGGCAACCGCGAGCTTCATGGTGGACTCGCGGCACGCCGGGCGGGGGGTCGGCCGGGCGCTGGGGGAGTACGTGCTGGGCCGGGCGCGCGCCGAGGGCTTCCGTGCCATGCAGTTCAACGCGGTGGCCGAGAGCAACGTCCGGGCCGTCCGGCTGTGGCAGTCGCTCGGCATGCAGATCCTGGCGACGATCCCTGAGGGCTTCCGCCACCCGGCCGCCGGGTACGTCGGGCTGCACATCATGTACCAGCGCCTCGGGCCCGCGTAGCGGCCGCCGGTTAGACTCCGCCCGTGTCCTCGCATCCCGCCCGCCGCCTCTGGGCGGCCCTGGAAACGCTGCACGACGTCACCTACTTCAGCCCGGATGTCCGGTCCACGGGGATAGCGCAGGGCCTCAAGGGCTTCTGGATGACCTACTTCGCCTGGCGCGCCGCGCCGCTGGGGCCGGTCCCCGCCGCCCCGGTCGTGGCGATGTTCGCCGGGTTCCACCCCGGCACGGTGGCCCGGGCGCTCCCCGAGGCCTGGTCGCGGACTACGCCGCAGGCATGCCTGGAGGCGCGCGCCGCGGTCAGCGCCGCCGCGCTCCGGGACGCTGGTGCGGACCCACAAGCCTGTGAGCTGGCGGCGGCGGCGCTGGCCCCGGTGGCCGCCGCGGCGGATCCGACGGGCCGGCCGCTGGGCGCGGCCAACGCCGCGCTGGAACTGCCCGGCGACCCGCTGGCCAGGCTCTGGCAACTGGCCACCACGCTGCGCGAGCACCGCGGCGACGGGCACGTCGCGGCCCTGGTCACCGAGGGCATCACCGGGCTGCAGGCGCACCTGCTGCAGTCCGCGTCCGGGCACATCCCGCAGGCCGTGCTCCAGTGGGCGCGCACCGGCTGGACCGACGAGGACTGGGCCGGCGCGGCGCGCGCGCTGCGCGGCCGCGGCCTGCTGACGGCGGGCCCCGGTCCCGCGCTCACCCCGGCCGGCCGCGCGCTTCTGGACTCGGTCGAGGCGCGCACCGACGAGCGGGCCTGGGACGGCGGCCTCGCGGCACTCGGCGAGCGGGGCGCCGAGGAGGTACTCGCGCTGCTCCGGCCGTCGGTGCGCGCGGTGACCGGGTCCGGGATGCTGCCGGCGATCAGCCCGACCGGCCTGGCCAGCTCCGAGTACCGCTAGCTGCCCGGGCGCCGCGGCTAGGTGGCGGTGTCCCGGACGGACTCATGGGCGCCGCGCACCGTGATCAGCACCAGCCCGGCGGCGAAGACCAGGTAGGCGCAGATCGCCGCGCCGCGGTCCAGTGGCGGCCTGGCCGGCCAGACCCAGGGCGTGGTCAGCCTGTTGGCCAGCGCGCCCTCGGCGAGCACCCAGTAGGCGATGGGCCCGGCCCAGGCCAGCATCCCGCCGAGCACGACCGCGCACAGCAGCCCGACTCCGGTCATCCCGGCGACGTTGCGGGCCATGGCGGCGAAGCCGCCATACAGCTCACCCCCGGTGGACCCGACTGCCAGCGCGCCGATCGCCGCCGCGGTCAGCGTCACGGCCGCGCCCAGCCTGAGGTACGGCAGCCAGCGGCCGGTGGCCCGCTCCGGCTCGCCGAACGGGCCGTAGGTGGTCGCCGTGATGACCGTGGCGGCCCCGGCCTCGATCACCAGCGGGAACAGCATCTGCGCGGCGGGCCCGCCGGCCACGTACCAGTGCCAGTGCAGCGCCGCCCAGAGCAGCGCGCCGCAGCCGGCCAGCAGCGCTAGCGCGGCCGGGGCCCGGCGGCTGACCAGGTACAGCCATGGCAGCCACAGCCAGGCCGGGCCCGGGCGGACCGCACTGGCGTGCGTGGCACGCGGCGCCTGGCTGTGCACGCCGGCGGCGGTCATGGCAGCTGCGCCAGGGTGACGTGGCCGGCCCGCAGTGCGGCCAGGTGGGCCGCTAGCCAGGCGTGCCGCGGCCCGGCCGGCATCGCGGCGAGCCGTCTCGCCGCGGCGTAGATGGGCCCCGTCGCGGGCACCGGGGTTGTCGGTCCCGGCCCGCCCGTGGCCGGCGCCCACGACGGGAGCCCCACGCTGCCGAGCAGGTTCGGTTGCGAGGCGAAGGGCAGGCCGGCACCCTGCAGCAGCGCCGCCTGCGCCGCCTGCTGCGCCGGGGTGCCGACGCCGTTCCCGGCTCCGACGAACGCGTGCACGAGCAGTAGCTGCAACTGGCCGGCGGTTTCACCGTCGGTCCACCCGAACGCGCCGGGAATGCCAAGGGCGCCGAGCGGCATCCCGAGCACCGGCGGGTGACCGCTGATCGTCATCGCCTGGCCGCCCTGGCCCTCGCCTGCGCTGTACTTCGCGGCCACCTGGGTGGCCCGCACCGGCGCGCCGGGCAGGCCGGCCACCTCGCGGACGACGGGGGCCAGCGCCGCCGTCACGTGCGCCAATTCGGACCCGTAGTCCGGGTTCAGGCAAACCCGGAACCCGCCGCCGGCGCAGTCCGGGGTATAGGCGATGGGCCGGTCGTTGGCCGCGTCGTGCAGCGCGGGGATCACCAGGCCGTGCGGTCCGAGCCTGGCGGTGCCGGCAAGCCCGGCCGCGGTGCCGGCCGCGGCCAGGCCGGCGAGAACGGTCACGGCGGCGGCCAGCCGCAGCCGCGGGCCCCCGGCCGCGGCGGGCAGGCCGAGCAGGCCGAGCGCGGCGACCGCGATCCCGGCCAGGAACATGATCCTGACGATCGGCAGGTCGGGCAGCCAGGGGTAGAGCATCCCCGAGTCGGCCTGGAAGTTGCCGTTGGAGTTGGTCGGCAGGATCTGCGCCCAGCCGCTGGTGTGGGTGAAGCCGGTCTGCGACGACATGAGCATCGCGAGCATCGCGCCGAACGCGGCGAGCGGCGCGGCGAACCGGCTGGGATAGAGCGCGCCCACGGCGAAACCCGCCGCGCTGAACGCCAGCACGGCTGCCGCGCCGACCGCGACCCACCACCACGGCGGCTGACCCCGGACGCCCTGGTGCGCGTAGAGCGCGAACAAGGCGCCGACGAAGGCCAGGTAGCCGCCCACCGCCCAGATCGCGGTCGCCGCCCAGGCAGCAAGCTGCACCGCCCAGCGCGGCCGCGCGGCGGCGGTCACCAGGTCGGCCGTGCCTCGGCGGCCGTCCCGCGACCCCACCCAGGCGGCCACGCCGGCCACGAACGGGGCGAAGTCGATGATCGTGTGGCCCTGCCCCATGTTCCAGAACGTCCGCAGCACCCAGTACGGCGGCGTGGCCGCGCTGGGCCGGTAGGTGTCGAACCAGAACAGCGCGGCGATCAGCGGCAGGAGCCACGGCATCGTGTTGTGGCGCAGCTCCAGGCGCAGCAGCCGCGCCGCGGTCAGCGGAACCCCGCCGCCGGCCGGGGCCAGCGGGCGCCGTACCGGGGCGTCGGTCGCCGCCGTCATGACCGTGCCGCCGCGCCGGACCGGGCCGCGGCGAGCACCGCGCTGTAGCCGCGCTCCAGCGGGGCATCGCCCGCCGCGCCGCTGCCTTCACCCCGGGTGACCAGCTCGCCCGGCGTGCCGTGGAACACCAGCCGCCCGGCGTCCATCAGCGCCACCTCGGTGCACGCGACCCCGACGTCCTCGACCAGATGCGTGCTGACGATCACCGTGGAGCGCTGGCCGAACTCGCGCAGCAGGGCGCGGAACGCCACCCGCTGCTCCGGATCCAGGCCCGCGGTCGGCTCGTCCAGCAACAGCAACTCCGGCTCGTTGACGATCGCCTGCGCGATCCCGGCACGGCGCAGCATGCCGCCGGACAGCGTGCGCAGCTTGGCCCGGGCCCTGTCGCCCAGGCCAACGTGCTCGATGGCGGCGGCCACGGCGCGCGGTACCCGCCGCGGTGGCATGTCCTTGAGCAGCGCGAAGTACTCCACGAAGTCGGCCACGGTGAAGCCCGGGTAATAGCCGAGGTTTTGCGGCAGGTACCCGAGCCGGCGCCGGATCTCCCGCCGTGGGCCGAAGCCACCCGGATCTCGGCCGAGCAGGCGCAGTCTGCCCGCGGTCGGCGGCAGCACGGTGGCCATCATCCGCAGCAGCGAGGTCTTGCCCGCCCCATTCGGTCCCAGCAGCCCGAATACGCCCGGGCCGGCCTCCAAGGTCACCCCCGCCACGGCCTGGGTGTGCCCGAACCTGCGGGTCAGCTCGGTCAGCTCGACGTTCATGGGGTTCCTCTCGGGATCCGGGTCGCCAGCCAGACGACCGCGCCGCAGCAAGCGGCGAACGCAAGGTAGGGAACGACAAACACGGAGTCGGTGACCGCGGCGGTGACCTGCCCCTCCGCGGCCTGGCCGGCCAGGAGCGCGATCACCCAGCCGGCTGCCCCGGCCACCACGCCCACGGTCGGTGACCTGGTCACCGTCGCCGCGGCCAGGGCGAGGGCGCAAACCGCGGTCATCGGCACCAGCCAGCCGAACGTCACCGCGGCCGCGGCCCCCGACGCGGCCGAGGCGGCCATCCCGAGCGCCGCGTTCAGGCCGAACACCGCCAGCGCGCGGACCAGCAGCACCATCCGGTCGCTGACCGCCATGCTCTGGGACAGCTCCCAGGCCTGGTCGATGCCCGGCCCGTAGGCGTAGGCGATGCCCGCCGCGGCGACCGCCGGCGCGAGCAGGGCCACCCACGGTTCCCCGGTGCTCACGGTGGCGCCGATCCCGGCGAGCAGTATCACGACCGTGGCGATCAGCCAGCCGAACAGCAGGGACGGGGTGGTCACCAGCGCCCGTCCCAGCCCGGGCGAACGTAGCAGCCGCCCGGTCACCCGCTCCACCGGCCCGGGGCGGCGGCGCCACACCTGGGCGGCCACGCCGAGCCACACCCGGTCCAGGTCAACGTCCGCCGGGCCCGGCCCAGCGTCCGGGTACCCGCCGGCCAGTTCGTTACCGGTCATCGCCCGCCTCCCTCAGCCGCCGGCTCGTGGTGCCGCAAGGCCGCGCGCATCAGCTGCCTGGCCCGGTGCGCCCGGCTCTTCACCGTGCCCGCGGAGACGCCCATCAGCTTCGCCACCTCGGCCACGCTTTTGTCCTCGACGTACATCAGCCGCCAGGTCTCGCGGGCCGCGCCGCCCTCCGGCCCGAGGGCGCTGACGGCCTGGGCCAGCTCGGCCCGGGACAGCGCCGCTTCCGCCGGGTCGCCGGGATACCGGCCGTCGGCGGCGATCACGGCCGGCAGCAGCAGTTCGGCCGGCCCGCGCCGGCGCAGCCACAGGGCCGCCTGCCGCCGGGCGATGCCCCACAGCCAGCCGCCCGGCGAGCCCTCGGGCCGGTAGCCCGCCGCGCCGCGCCAGACCCCCAGGAAGGTCTCCTGCAGCACGTCCTCGACCTCGGCGGCGGGCAGCACGGCACGCAGCCGCCCGGCCAGCCACGGCGCGTGCCGGGAGAACAGCTCGCGCAGCGCGGTGTCGTCACCGCGGGCCACGGCAGCGATCAGCGCATCGTCGTTCATCGCTTCTCTATTGCGTTCCGGCGGCGGCAGGTTCACGCGGGCGGGCAAATTCTCCCGGCCGTCACGGTCACGCTAGCCGACCGGCGCGCGGCGCCGCCGTGCCCGCGGTGGCCGCGCCCGGCGCGGCGGTGGCGGCCGGGCGGGCCCGGTCGATGAGCAGCGCGGTCAGCAGCACCACCCCGACGCCGACGGCCGTTCCGGCGACGGTGTCGGTGAAGTAGTGGTAGCCGAGGGCCACCATCGCGGCCGGCACGGCGGCCGCGATGAGCACGGCACCGAGGATCAGCAGCAGCCGCACGGCGCCGGGCAGCCGCGGGCGCAGCGGGCCGGCCAGCAGCACCGTGGCGGTGGCGGCCAGCGCGAACATGGCGGTGGCGTGGCCGCTGGGGAAGCTGGCGTACCCGTGGATGGTCCGCCCGACGAGGGGCTTGAGGACGAACTCGGTCAGCGCCATCGCGGCGGGTACCGCGACGCCCGCCAGCACGGCCCCGCGCCACCGGCGTGTGGCGAGGCAGGCCAGCACCAGCGCGGCCGTTAGCACCGTGACCCAGGCCAGGCCGCCGAGCGAGGCGAGCAGGTGCAGCGCCCCCGGATGCCGGCCGAGGCCGCTTCGGATCCGGGCGTCCACGGCGGCGTCCAGCCGGCCGGCGCGGCGCTGATGAGCGAACGCCAGCGCGAGCGCCACCGTCACCGCCACGCACGCGGCCAGCACCAGGGCCGCCGCGCGGCGCCCCGCCGGGGACAGCAACGGCCGCGGGTCCGGTTTCCGTCGCAGATCCATCCCGCAGGCCATCAGCCCAGCTTAGGGGGCCGTCACGCCCGCCGGGACGGGCGCGGGCGAGGCTACAGGCCGCTGGGCCAGGTGATCGACTCGGGCGCCACGAGGGGAGTGCCGACCTCGAGCTGGATCTGGGCGTGTGCGTTCAGCGGGATGTCGCGGGGGTTGCCCTGGTATACCTTGCCGTTGTAGAGGGCGGTGACGTGGCCCTTGGCCTGGCCGGCCTGATCGGGGCCGAGCGGCTGGCCCAACTCGTCGAAGAAGTCCCCCAGCGCGTAGGTGCGGCGCACCGGCGACTCGATGTGCACAATGCCATCGGCGGCGTGCGTGTGCAGCCAGTAGAAGCACTTGCCGTTGTTGATGAACAGTCCCTGCGGGGTGTTCGGGCCGGTGGCGCCCGGAATTCCGATGCCGGCCGGGACCTGCCGGGGCGTCCCGTTCACAAAGATGGTCAAGTGCGCGTGGATATGGAAGAGGGTCTGCTCGCTGGTGCTGCAGCCGATGCCGTCCACCTTCTGGCCGGTGGCCTTGGTGGCGGTGCCGGTCAGTGGCGGGGCGCCGGGGACGGGCACGCCCTCGGGACCGTTCGGGCCCGCGGCCGGGGCCGGCTTGAGCGAGCCCAGCGTGCTCAGCGAGGTGAGCTTCAGCGAGGGCGTGCCGCCGGACCCGGTGCTGGCGGGCGATCCCCCGGACGAGGCCACGAGCGTGATCACGACGGCCGCGGCGATCACGACGACGGCCCCGCCGGTCGCGGCCAGCCAGCGCCGCTGCCGCCGGCGCCGCGCCTCCGCCGCGCGGGCCTGCGCGATCTGCTCACGCGCCTGCTGCTGCCTGTTCCTGCTGCCTTTGGACACGGCACCGTTCCCTGATCGGGCCACCCGGCTGGTGGGCTGGGCGCCGCGCGGCCGTGAGCGCAGTGCCCTTAGCTACTGTCTACGTACGGAGACAGTAGCAACGCCTCAGAGGTACTGAGACCAGCGGCGGGCGCCCACGCCGGCCGCCGCGGCGCGGGAGGCGTGATGCGCGGGTTCGGCGAGCTGGAGTCGGTGATCATGCACCTGGTGTGGGATCACGACGGCCGGTGAGCGTGCGCGAACTGCTCGGCGAACTGCGCCAGGAATGGGCCATCACGTGCACCACGGTGATGAGCACGATGGACAACCTGCACCGGAAGGGCTGGCTGGCCCGGGCCAAGGACGGCAAGGCCTACCGGTACACGGCGACCGCCAGCCGCGAAGAGTACAGCGCCGGGCTGATGCGCGAGGCGCTGGCCGTCGGCGGGGACACCGAGGCGGTGGGCCCACGGTCGTGCTGGATGCTGCGCAGCCCGCCGCCTACTGTGTGCCCGGCCGTCCCGCCGCCATCGTGCTCACCAGGGGCCCTAGCCGTCCTCGGGCCCGCCCAGCTCGGCGCCGTGCTCGCGCACGAGCGGGCGCACCTGGCCGACCGCCATCATTTGCTCATCGCCCTGACCCGGGGGCTGGCCGCCACCTTCCCCGGCGTTCCGGTCTTCCGCCGCGGGACCACCGCGGCGGCCCGGCTGGCGGAGATGTGCGCCGATGACGCCGCCGCGCGGTGCGCCGGGCGGCGCCCTCGTCGCGGCCCTGCTGGCGATGGGCACCGGCATGGCCGTGCCGGCGGCCGCGCTCGCGGCCACGGTCGGCCCGGTCACCGCCCGGGTGCACCGGCTGCTGGATCCGCCCGGGCCCGGCCGGCACGCCCGCTACGGCCTGGCGCTGGCCGCCGTGACGCTGCTGCCGGTCACGGCGTCCGTGCTGGTCACCGCCTTCGCCGGGCCGCTGGTGCGGCACGCCGCCGCGCTCGGCTGACCGGGTCAGGCCAGGCCGAGCAGGTAGGCCGCGAGCGGGCCCGGCTGGGATAGCGCGATCAGGTGGCCGCCGGGCAGCAGGTCCGCCTCGACGCCGAGCCGGTCGGCGGCCAGTTGCCGCTGGAAGCCCGCCGGGAAGAACCGGTCGCCGGAGCCGGCCACGGCCCGGAGCGGGACGGGCGGCCAGCCGCCGAAGTCGCAGACCGACCCGAACACCACGTCCGCTTCGGGCCGCTGATACGGCTCGCCGGCCGCCGCGACGTCCGGCGGCACGTCGTGCAGGAAGTAGGCGGCCAGGTCGAACTCGGCCGGGTAACCGCCGCGCCGGGCCGCGGCGACGCGGGCCAGCTCCCAGCCGGTGTTATCCCACCACGCCCCGGGCGTCTCGCCGGGCACCGGGATCATCGCGTTCACGAACACCAGGGCGGCCACCCGGGCCCGCGCGGCGGCCAAGGGCGCGGTGAACCCGCCGAGCGACTGCGCCACCAGCACGACATCACCGCGGCCGCCGATGGCGCCCGATACCAGGCCCGCGTACTCGGGCAGGCCCGCGGTCTCGTCGTCGCCGGGCAGGTCCACGGCGGTCGCCTCGTGCCCGGCCGCGCGCAGCAGCGGCACGACGCGGTGCCAGTACCAGGCCGACCCGCCGGCGCCGGGAATCAGGACGAAGCCGGTCACGACAGCCCCAGTGCCGGGGCCAGCGCGCGGTAGCCGGGCAGCGGGTCCGCGCCCGCCGCGGTGATGAGCTGCACGCAGACGTGGTCCGCGCCGGCGTCGAGGTGACGCCCGAGCTGCCCGGCGACCTCGGCGGGACTGCCGTGCGCGACGAGCGCGTCGATCAGCGCATCGCTGCCGGCGCCGCTGACGTCCGCCGCGCTCCAGCCCAGGCGGCGCAGGTTGCTGGTGTAGTTGACCAGCCCGAGGTAGGGGCGCTGCACCCGGGTCCGGGCGAGCGCGCGGGCGCGGGCCGGGTCGCTGTCCAGCACGACCATCTGCTCCGGGGCGAGCAGCGGCCCGGGGCCAAGCAGGGCCCGCGCCCGGGCGGTGTGCTCGGCCGGCACCAGGTAGGGGATGGCCCCCGCGGCCCGGTCCCCGGCAAGCCGGAGCATCCGGGGGCCCAGCGCGGCCAGCACCAGGCGGTCGCGCGGGACGCCGCCGGCCCGGAGCACGTCCACGTAGCGGGCCAGGGTGGCGTACGGCTGGGCGTATTGCTGCGTGGCCTCGCGGTGACCCGCGCCCACCCCCAGCAGGAACCGGCCGGGGTGGCGGCGCTCGACCCGGGCGAACGACCGCGCCACCTGCTCCGCTTGGTCCTTCCACATGTTCACGATGCTGGTGGCGAGGATCAGCGCCGTGGTCGCGTCCAGCAGGGCCTCCGCCTGGGTCAGGTCACCGTCCGGCGACGAGCCCAGCCACAGCGTTCGGTAGCCGAGCCGCTCGATGCCCGCGGCGAGCTCCGGTGTCACCAGGCCCGCGCTGCGCCAGATCCCGAACCGCCCCAGCGCCGCGGGTACCGTCATGAGCCAATGCTAGTGACGCCGCGGCGGGGGTGATGGTGGCGCGGCGGCGTCACCGACCCCGGCGGCCCGGAAATCACGGCGGCGAGGCAACACCGCGGGGCGCCGGAGCGTCTTCGGCGATGCCCGGTACCCGCGTCTGGTGCCGCTTGACCGGCGCGCGGCCCCGGATTGGCGGATACTCGGCAGACAGCGGCGGGCGCCGTGCACGGCACGGGCCCGCCCGGGAAGGCACGGACGGTGAACGAGCTTCAGGTCAGCTGCGAGGGCCGGCGGTACAGCTTCGTGCAGGGCCGGACCATCAGGATCGGGCGCAGCACGGACAACGACGTGGTGGTCAGCGACCCCACGGTGTCCCGGCAGCACGCCCGGCTGGCCTGGGGCCCGGACGGGTGGGTGTTCGAAGGCCTGGGCCGGGCCGGCACCTTCCTGCGCGGCAGTCCGATCACCCGGCTGCCGGTATCCGAGCCGGTGGAGCTGTCGCTGTCCTCACCGCAGGGCCCGGTGGTCCGGCTGGAGCCGGGACGGCCGGCCAGCCCGGCGGTGCCGCAGGACGCGGCCGGCCCGGTGCTGACGGCGGACCCGGCCGGCGCGGTGGTGCCGGCGGAGCAGGGCCTCCCGGTGGCGCCCGAGGACGGCATGCCGCCGGCGCGGGCGGGCGCGGACGGGCCCGCCGCAGCGGCCGCGGGCGCTCCCGCGGCCGCTGCGCAGGGCGCCGCTGCGGGCCAGGCCGGTCCCCACCAGGCGGCTGCGATGCCGCGCATCGGTGTCCCGCCGCGGCTCAGCGGGGCCGCGGCCGAGGCCAGGGACGAGCTGGCGTCGGCCGCCGCGATCCTGGTCCCGGTCCGGAGCTGGCTGAAGGATCCCGGGTGGCGGCAGGGCCTGCGGCTGCTGGTCATCGCGTACGCGCTGCTCCCGCTGATCTTCCTGGCGTTGTTCGCCTCGTCGGGCAACCTGACCACGCCCGGCTGGGCGTACAGCCTCTACGTCGCGCCGCTGTGGGGGGTCGCGTTCTGGCTGCTGATCCGGCCGCCGGAGCCATACGGCAAGCGGGAGCTGCTGATCGGCCTCGGCATCGTCATCTGGGTGATGATCTGGATGAGCGTCGTGACCATCAACGTCAACTACTCGCTTAACCCCAGGAGCCTGGGCGGCGCGCTGCTGATCGGCTTCAACGAGGAGATCACCAAGGCGCTGCCGATCCTGGTCGCCGCGCTGGCACTGCTGAAGCTGCGGTCGGTGAAGCTGGACGTCCGGATGTGGATGTTCTTCGGCACCATCGCCGGCCTCACCTTCGGCGTCCGGGAGGCGTCCCAGTACACCACGGTCGCCATCGAGCACATCGCGGCGGCGGCCGTCCATCACTCCGCCAACGCCGCGGTCATCGGGGCGCTGAGCTTCGCCTACCGGGTGTTCGTGGACGGGTTCCAGCACGCCATCTGGGCGGGGGTCGCCGCGTTCTTCATCGGAATCGCGGTCAACTACCCGCGGCGCCGGGTGCCGCTGATCCTGTTCGGCGTGACCATCGCCGCGGTGCTGCACGCGCTCAACGACTGGTACCTGTCCAACTTCGCCTCGCGGCCGTGGCCGTGGATCCTGCTCCAGGCGTTCTCGCTGCTGCTGTTTCTCGGGTACACGATGTCGGCCGCCTCGATCGAGCGGACGGTGCGGCGCACGCCGCTGTTCCGCGGTGAGTCCATGATCATGGATAAGTACTCCGACACCGGCGAGCAGCGCCGCGCCTGACCGGCCCGGGCGCGGCCCGGCTCAGGCCGTGGCGGGCCGGCGGAGGGCGCGCCACAGCCCGAGGGCGAACACGACGGCCGCCGCCGCGGCCGCGGCTCCCAGGCTCCACGGCACGCCCGCGCCGACGCCGTGCTGCACCATCTCGGTGTCCACCGCCTGGCCGACGCAGGCCAGCGCGGCGAGCGCGGCGAGCACGGCGCCCAGCGCCTCCGCCGTCCCGGCGGGCAGGGCGGTGCGCGTGGCGCGATCCTGCCACCGCTGGCGGAGGGTCAGATAGGCCGCGAGCGCGATCAGCCCGAGCAGCCCGGCCGCGGTTGCCTGCAGCAGGAAGTCCCCGGCATGGTCGGCGAGCATCGCGGTCACGCAGGAATGCGTGCCCGGGTCACCGGCCAGCCAGTGGGAGCAATCCGCCCGGGTATAGCTGCCCGACGGCCAGGGCGCGGTGAGGAACGCGGTGCCCTTGACCGCCAGCAGCACCCGGGCGACCAGCCCGGCCGCGCCGATCGCCAGAAAGCCAACCCCGCCGACCAGGGCGCCGGTGAGCGCGATGCGCCGGGCCAGCGCCAGTGACGGGCGGGCGAGCGCCGGCGCGCGTCCGGTGACCTCGTGCACCGGGCCCATCCGCGCCACCGCCAGCATCTGGGCCTGCGATTGCGTGAGCCCGGCGGCGACGCCCTCATCGACCGCGTCGCGCAGGTGCGCCTCCACCTCGGCGAGGGTGTGCCTTACCTGGCGCGGGCTCCCGCTCAGCGTGATAAGCAGCTGATCGAGGTAATCCTCGACCGGGTCGGCCGGGGTGTCCGGAATCGGCCCGCTCATGCCGTCAGCCCCCGGATACCCGGCCGCAGCGCCGGTTTCGCGGCGGGCGTGCCAAGCACCCGGGCCACCGACCCGCTGAACTCGCGCCACTGCTTCGACTGCTCGGCGAGCGCCGCCTCGCCCGCGGCGGTGAGCCGGTAGATCCGCCGCCGGCGACCGGACACCACGTGCCATCCGCTGGCCAGCAGGCCGCCCTCCTCCAGCCGGTGCAGCGCCGGGTAGACGGTGCCCTCGGGCAGCTCGAAGGCCCCGTCGCTGCGGTCGCGCAGCCGGGTGATCACCTCGTAGCCATGGCCCGGGCCGCGGCTGAGCACGGACATGAGCAGCAGGTCCAGGTGTCCCTTTAGCTTCTCGGATCGCATACCTAGTGATCCTAGGCATAAGATCCGCGCCTGTCGAATCGGCCGCGCCGTCCGGGCACCGGCCCCCGGGCGTCATCGCCGATTTCGGCCACGGCGACTTATTCGCCGCGCTCCGCCGCCCAACCGACGGCCGGAGTCTACGGGTGCAGGACCAGGCCGCGGCAGACCTTGTCCACGGCGTTGCGCGGGCCGTAGACGGCGATCCCGGCCAGGACCAGCTTCTCGGCGGGCACAGCCCGCACGGCGGCCCGGTTGGCGTCGTCATCTCCGGTCCCGAATAGTTCCTCGGTGTAGACGGCGACGGGCATGTCCCGGGCCACCGCCCGCTCGCGGACCGCGGCGAGCGCCTCGCCCGGCCCGGTGTAGACGAGCACGGGCTGGCGGAACATCTCCAGGTAGCGGTTGCCGGAGCCGTCCTCGTACGGCTTGCCCGCCACCTCGGCGATGCCGGCCGCCACCCCGCTGGCGAGGAAGGCCGTCACGTTCAGTTTCTGCCAGACCGCGAGGTCGGACCGCACCGCCATCGCGATCTTCGTGTCGAAGCGCACGGGCCCAGGATCGCCCGGCGCACGGGCCAGTGTCTTGAACGCTTGAGCGCGCCCACGGTAATGCCCGGGGCGCCGCGAGCCGGCATACTGGCAGGATGAGAGGTGATCAGCCGGGGGACTGGGCGAGGTACTGGCGGTCACCGGATGGCCAGGTCGAGGCGATGCACGCCGGCTTCCGCGGCCACGTCTACCACCGGCACAGCCACGACACGTACTCCCTCGGGCTCACCGAATCCGGGGAGCAGGCGTTCACCTGCCGCGGCGCCGCGCACGTCAGCACGGCCGGCCTGGTGATGGCCTTCAACCCCGACGACCCCCATGATGGGCACGCCGCGACGGGGAACGGCTTCACCTACCGCATGATCCACCTGGCCCCGGCCCTGCTGACCGGCCTGCTCACCGACCTCACCGGGGCCGCGAGCGGGCTGCCGCTGTTCGCCGCGCCGGTCATCAGCGACCCGGAGCTCGCCGCGGCCGTCCGCCGGCTGCACCGGTCGCTGACCGGGCCGGCCAGCCCGCTCGAGCGGTCCGAGCTGCTCGCCGGCGTGACCGCGCTCGCCGTTCGTCACGCGGCCGGAAGGCCGCGGGCCGGCCCGGCCGGGCTGACGGCCCGGGACCAGGCCGCCGCCGCGGACCGGGTCCGCGCGTTCCTGCAGGATGGCGGCGTCCAGGCCACGCTTACCGAGGTGGCCTCCGCCGCCGGCTGCAGCCGGTTCGCCGCCTATCGCGCCTTCCGCGGCCGCTACGGCCTGTCGCCCAGCGAGTACCAGCGGCAGCTACGGCTGCGGACCGCCCGCCTGGCCCTGGCCGGCGGGACGGGCATCGCCGACGCCGCCGCGGCGAGCGGCTTCGCCGATCAGGCGCACCTCACCCGCTGGTTCCGGCGCTGCTACGGCATTACCCCGGGTGCCTACCGGGCGGCGTGCACGGGGGCCTAGCCAGCGCCCCGGCGGGTGACCGCGGACCGGTTCCCTCCCGTAGGGGCTGACCTGGGCGAACGGATCTAGCTACGGTAGCTTTGCCCAGACATTGCTGAGAAATGACTATTGCGCCCATAGCTTCTCGGTGACCCAATGCAGGCACGGCAGACCGGGGCCGCGCGCATCGGGCCGCTCCGCCGTGGCTGTCCTGCGCTCACGAAGGAGCACGAATGGTACGCAGATGGTGCATTCCCCTCGCCGGGGCCGCCCTGGTCGTCGGCTCGGCGGCCGCCAGCGCCCCCGCGGCGGCGGCCGGGCGGGCGCCGCATGCCCCGGCGGCGGTGCATCAGGTCAGGCCGGGCGGCCGGGTGATCAGACCGGGCGGCCCGCTGACCGAGCGGGGCCGCCCGCGCAGCCAGCACCTGTCCACGAACTGGTCCGGCTACGCGGCCTCGGGGAGTTTCACCAGCGTGTCGGCCAACTGGACCGAGCCGACCGGGCACTGCACCAGCGCCACCAGGTATTCCGCCTTCTGGGTAGGCCTGGACGGCTGGACCAGCAACCCCGTCGAGCAGACCGGGAGCGAGGTGGACTGCTCCGGCGGGAGCCCCGCGTACTACTCCTGGTATGAGATGTACCCGGCGTACCCGCACTACTTCCGCAACACGGTGCGGCCCGGTGACAAGTTCTTCGGATCGGTCACCTACACCGGCGGCGGCAGCTACACCCTCGTGCTGCAGGACATCACCCAGGGCTGGAAGCACACCGTCAACAAGACGCGGAACGGTGCGCCGAACTCCTCGGCTGAGGTCATCACCGAGGCGCCGTTCGGCGTCAGCGTCCTGCCGCTGGCCGACTTCGGCACGGTGAACTTCAGCAACGCCACCGCGAACGGCTCGCCGATCGGCAACGCCAGGCCGGTGCAGGTCAACATGGTGGACAACAGCGGGCGGCTGAAGGACCAGACGTCCTCGCTGTCCGGCGGCGGCAGCTTCAGCGACACCTGGCTGCGCGCCAGCTGAGCACGACCCGGCGAACCGGCCACAAGGCGGCCCCGCCCGGATGATCCGGGCGGGGCCGCACTTGCGCGAAGGGTGCTCAGGCGCTGGCGGGGACGGAGGTCAGCCGGGGCAGGGTGATCACGAAGCTGGTGTGCCCGGGCCGGCTGGTGACGCTCACGCTGCCGCCGTGCGCGGTGGTGACCGCCTGCACGATGGCCAGGCCCAGCCCGGTGCTGGTGCCGGCGTTGGACCGGGCGGTATCACCGCGCACGAACCGTTCGAACAGGGCCGGCTGCAGCTCCTCCGGGATGCCGGGGCCGCTGTCGGTGACGCTCACCCGCACGGCGGGCGGGTCGTCGCCAGGGGTCACCGCGACGGTGACGGTGGTGCCCTCGGGGGTGTGCTTCGCCGCGTTGCTCAACAGGTTGGCCAGGACCTGGTGGAGCCGGTGCTCGTCGCCCTCGACCAGCACAGGCTCGTCCGGCAGCTCGAGTGCCCAGTGGTGGCCGGGGCTGGCCGCCCGGGCATCGCTGGCGGTGTCGATGGCCAGCCGGGTGACGTCCACCGGCTCCTTGGCCAGGGGGCGGCCCGCGTCCAGCTGCGCGAGCAGCAGCAGCTCATCCACGAGCACGCTCATCCGCGCCGACTCGGACTCCACCCGGCCCAGCGCGTGCGCGATGTCGTCGGGAACCGGGCCGGGATGCCGCCGGGCCAGCTCCGCGTAACCGCGGATGGCGGCCAGCGGGGTGCGCAGCTCGTGGCTGGCGTCGGCGGCGAACCTGCGCAGTCGGGCCTCGCTGGCCGCGCGGCGCGCCAGCGCCGCCTCGACGTGGCCGAGCATCCGGTTGAACGCCGAGCCGACCTGCCCGACCTCGGTGCGCGGGTCCGCGTCCGGCACCCGCTCCGGCAGGGTGACCTCGCCGCTCGCCAGCGGCCGCTCGGCCACCCGGGTGGCGGTGGCCGCGACCCGGCGCAGCGGCCGCAGCGACAGCCGCACGAACGCGGTGCCCAGCACCCCGGTGAGCAGCAGGGCAGCGGCGAACACCACGATCTCGACGGTCGCGACCTGGCGCAGCGTGGAGTTCACCTGGGTCATCGGCAGGCCGGTGATGTAGGTGACGCCGGGATCGGACTGGGAGGGCACCGCCAGCAGCCGGTAGTCGCCGAGGGTGGACAGTTCGCCGGTGAACGGTTGCCCGCCTGCCGGTATGGCGGTGAGCACCGCCTTGTCCGCGGCCGAAAGGTGACACTCCCCGTTCGCGACGTAGTTGTCGTGGAGGACGCCGTCGGTGACCTGGGCGCTGAACGTCTGCTGTTCCTGCTGGTTCGCGCAGTCGTACGCCGAGGACTGCGGCGGCCCCGGCTCGTTGTCGCCGTCGTGGCCCGGCGGCGGCTGGCCCAGGCACGCCTGGTACCGCCCGCTCGCCTGGACCAGCTGCTGGTCAAGCTGGCCCAGCAGGTAGCTGTGGAGCGACACGTAGGTGACGGCGCCCACCGCGGCGCAGGCCACCGCGAGAAGTGCCAGCAACCCCGCGATCAGGCGGCCGCGCAGGGTACGGCGGGCAAGCCAGCGCGCGGGCCGGCCGGTGCCACTGCCCGCCTTCCCGCCGGCCGCGCCCGCCGTGCTCATGGAGTCAGCTCGCTGGCTTGAGGACGTAGCCGACGCCGCGGACCGTGTGGATCAGCGGCTCCCGGCCGGAGTCGATCTTCTTGCGCAGGTAGCTGATATACAGCTCCACCACGTGGGCCTGGCCGCCGAAGTCGTAGTTCCAGACCCGGTCCAGGATCTGCGCCTTGGACAGCACCCGGCGCGGGTTGCGCATGAGGAACCGGAGCAGCTCGAACTCGGTGGCGGTCAGCTCGATGAGCTCGCCGCCGCGGCGCACCTCCCTGGCCTCCTCGTCCATGGCCAGGTCGCCCACCACAAGCCCGGTGTCGCCGCGCGCCCGGGTAAGGCCCGCCCGGCGCAGCAGTCCCCGCAACCGGGCCAGCACCTCCTCCAGGCTGAACGGCTTGGTCACGTAGTCGTCGCCGCCCGCGGTGATACCGGCGACCCGGTCCTCGACCGCATCCCGCGCGGTAAGGAACAGCACGCAGACGTGCGGCAGCTCGGCGCGGACCCGGCGGAGCACCTCCAGGCCGTCGAAGTCGGGGAGCATGATGTCCAGCACCACGGCGTCCGGCCGGAACTCGCGGGCCGTCCGCACCGCGTTGGTGCCGTCGCCCGCCGTCTGGATGTCCCAGCCCTCGTACCGGAGCACGCTAGCGAGCAGTTCCGCCAGGCTGGGCTCGTCGTCCACGACCAGCACCCGGATGGGCGTGCCGTCGGCCCGCTGCAGGGCCGGAGCCTGCGCCCCGGGCGCCGCGGCTTCAGGCTGTTGCCCGGTCATGTCGGTCACCTCAGCAGTCCATGCCGGCTCTGCGGCCATCGCTGCACCTCACGGTACCCGCGTGAGGGCCAGGGCCAACGCCGGGCAGCCGGCCACGGCGCGCCGCGCCGCGCGCTGCAGCCCGCGGGGGAGCGGCTGGTCCGGCACGATCGGGTAGCCCCATTCGTCAACAGAGATCAGCTCCGGCAGGAGCTCCGCGCACGCCCCGTGCCCGGCGCAGGCCACCGGGTCAACGCGCAACTGCCTTCCCATGTCAGCTCCAGTCCTCCTCGCTTGCCGGCCGCCCGGCCGGCAAGCGAGGAGGACTGGAGC
>Ga0318562_10000302_pt1 | contig 23021 bp, 21 predicted proteins | sample GRESIP066b5f18_FD_203688 | JGI IMG/M metagenome (GOLD analysis project Ga0318562, IMG submission 203688) | Tropical soil microbial communities from Luquillo Experimental Forest, Puerto Rico - GRE.SIPMG.066b5f18 | ecosystem: Environmental > Terrestrial > Soil > Tropical forest > Bulk soil... | reverse complement strand
TTTCCTTCCACTGAATCCCGGTTTCCCTTGGAACGGTTCTCGCCGATCAGGGCCTCAGCATAGCTCAGGCGCATGATTGCATTTCTGCCCTGGCTCACCTTCAGTTGGGGATAAGCGTTAGTAAGACATGACTGATCAAACAATATCTGCACGCTGCTGTTTTGGGGAATCCGCAAAGGCGAGGCCCCAGAGAGGAATCGCCGGAAGTCGGACGTCACCATGCCCTCGAGGGTTGACCTCCTGACGGAAGAAAATCGCTGGGCCGATTCTTCGACAGGGGGAATGGTCCTTGGCACCAGCATCCAGTTCCCGTCGGTGCCATATGTCCTGGACTTGGCTGCATACCAGAGCACCGCAGCCTGACTCCAGCGGCTGTCATCGTATTCCTTTTTTTCAAACCCCCACACATATTTGTTTCCGTCTACCCTTTCACCATCCGCCGTCACAATATATGTCTGCAGCCTGGCTTTGTCCATCAGCAGCGGACTGTAGGAGGAATCACACCTGGATTTCCAGGAAGAATTGGTATTCACGATTTCTTCGGCAGAAGAATTTCCCTGAAGAATAAAGGCTGTTTGAAAACTTATCTGAGCATACGGCCGGTAGTCCGCAAAATTCCACACCGTCGCCGCGATCACATTGAACCCTGGCTGCAGGAAGGGAGCAAGGTCAACGGTTTCAAAATTCCAGTTGGCCAGGTCACTGCGCGCAGGTCCGGTTGATACCGATCTGCCATTTACAAAAAGGCGGTAGCGGTTGTCTGCTGAAACGTGAACGACAAAGGAATCCGGACGGCGGTCCAGTTGAAAACCTTTCCTGAAATGATAAACGCCAAATGCGCTCCCCCCATCGGCCCGCTCCGAAATCCATTTCGCAGTCCAATAACCATGCAACCACCTGGGATTGATGGCGGGTGACTGACCCCGCGAGTAAAAAAGGGATCCGCAAAGGCAAAAAATCAGCAGGCAGATAATTCTCCGAAGCATATGGATGGATCAGGATTGCCCCGTTTTGTAATAACTTGTCGCAGCTCAGGACCACTTAAATTCCCATCCCTTCCGGTATTCACGTCTGACAAACTGGTTGGCTTCGTCAAAATTCGTAATCTTCATATTGACCGCATCCCACAGCAACTTCTTCCTTCCAGGAAAACCTTTTCCACCCTGACCTTTGATATTCCAGCTCCTCAGGGCCAGGTTGCCCATCAGGATGGTTTCAGTCAGCGGTCCGGCATATTCAAAAGGAGAACTGAGCTGCATTTTTCCATACCCGGCGATGCAGGCGTTGACCCACTGTACATAGTGACCTTCCGGAACACGGGCAATTGTTCTGGGAACATTGACCTCTTTATTTCTGGATGTCGGCAGCAGGGTCGGATTGGCTCCATAGGTTCCACACATCATTTTCCCTTTTGTGCCTTCGATGATGACACCTCCGTCGCCTCCTCCCATTTGTTCGTCAGGCCCCAGCTCATCAGGTCTTTCTGGAACGATCCCCCCGTCCATCCAGTATAGCTTCACATCCGGTTTGCCATCCTTGCCAGGGAATTTCAATTTGATTGAAGAGGATATGGGGCAGCTCTCCGGATAGTAGGAAGGGCTCCACATTTTTTCCATCACGTTTCCCTCGCTGCATTCCACTTCAGACGGATATCCGAGACCGACGGTTTTAAAGGCCGGGTCGATCAGATGACATCCCATGTCTCCCAGGGCTCCGGTACCAAATGCCCAGAATCCCCGCCAGTTAAACGGTACATATTCTTTATGATATTCCTCCCATTGGGCAGGACCTATCCATAGATCCCAATCCAGTTCTTTGGGTAATTCATCAGTACCTTTCGGACGACCAAAACCCTGGGGCCAGACTGGCCTATTGGTCCACACCCGAATGGAATGGGCATCGCCTATAATTCCGGCGTTATACCATTCCTGCATCTGGCGGACTCCATCCCCAGAAGCACCCTGATTTCCCATTTGGGTTACCACCTGGTATCGCCTAGCCGCCTCTGTTAGCATCCTTGCTTCATAAATATCATGGGTCAGAGGTTTCTGTACATATACGTGTTTGCCCAATTGCATGGCTGCGATTGCGGCTATGGCATGCACATTGTCTGGCGTGGAAACCGACACGGCATCAATATTTGAGTGCTCTCTATCAAGCATTTCCCGGAAATCCCGGTACCGTTTGGCTTTGGGAAAACGATTGACCGAATCTGTCACCTGCCTGTCATCCACGTCGCAGAGTATAACAATGTTGGCATTGGGGCTTTTCGAGAATTCAAACAAATCGCTTTTGCCCTTTCCGCCGGCTCCGATTCCGGCGATGTTCAGTTTGTCACTGGGGGCAACAAAGCCCCTGCCGAGCACGTGCCTGGGGACAATAAAAAATCCGGCTGCTGCGAGGGAAGAGGATCTGATAAATTCTCTGCGGGAACGAACGAGGGAAATTTTCTTTTTCATGTGGCATTTACCTTTTTTATCCGGCAAAAGCTATTGGCTGCCTGAATCGGCAGCATGCTGAGCCTTTAACTATTTTTTTGAGGCGGTAAATTAGACAAAAAGAAGCAGAATATTCTAAGGAAAAAATCAAAAACCAGTTAAAATTCCTGCCCGGTACACGCGTGAAAATCTCGGGCCCAGGGACAAAATCAGGATTCCATTCTTCCGGCACCAGAATAGCCTGAGTCGGAATTATTCGCGGTCCCCTTTTCTTGGCGTCTTCATATTCCCAGGCTCCAGCCATCCCGGTAGGTCCTTTTTACGAATTGATTGGCATCATCAAAATTGGTGATCTTCATATTCTGACCGTCCCAGAGCAATTTGATATTCCGTCCCGGATAAACATCATCTTTCCCGTTTTGCTTTTGGATGTTATAGCTGCGAATCGCAAGGTTTCCCATCAACACACTTTCGGTAAGTGGACCGGCTACATCGAAATTTGAACTCAGGTTTTTAGCCTGCGGGCTCCCATAACCCGCCATTGCCGCCTCCAGCCAGGCGGCATAATGCCCTTCGTCCCCTCCCGGTACCCGGGCTACGGTTTGAGGCACTTTCACCTCACTGGTTCGCGAGGTGGGCAGTAACTTCGGATCCATTCCGTAGGTAGCACACATCATCCGGCCCTTTGTTCCATAAAACAGGGTTCCATTTCCACCGTCACCCATCATTTCATTGGGGCCTAATTCATCCGGGCGCTCGGGCTGTATTCCACCGTCCATCCAGTGCAGTTTCAGATCACCCTTCCCATTTTTTCCTTTAAAGGTCAGGATGATATGGGAGGCTATCGGACCGCACTCCGGATAATTAGCCGAATGCCAGTTCTCAATATACCTGGCAGCGACGCTGCATTCGGCTGATACAGGATAACCCAGGCCAAGGACCGCAAAAGCTGGTGCCATGATGTGGCAGCCCATATCTCCGAGGGCGCCGGTACCATAGTCCCACCATCCCCGCCAGTTAAAAGGCAGCAGGCCTTCAAAATAATCCTTTTTTGGGGCCGTTCCCAGCCAGAGGTCATAATCAAGTTCAGCAGGTATGGGAGAGGCCGTGGCAGGCCGGCCAATACCTTGAGGCCAGATCGGTCTGTCCGTATAACAATACACCGTGTGGACATCACCGAGCAAGCCTGCATTATACCAGTCCTGCAACTGCCGAACCCCGTCGCCGCTGGCTCCCTGGTTACCCATCTGGGTTACTACCTTGTAGCGGTGTGCTGCCTGAGTAAGCATGCGGGCTTCGTAGATATCATGGGTGAGTGGTTTTTGAACGTAAACATGCTTGTTCAGTTGCATCGCTGCCATCGCTGCCACAGCGTGTGTATGGTCCGGTGTAGACACGGAAACTGCATCAATGCTCTTCGACTCCTTGGCCAGCATCTCCCGGTAGTCTTTGTAATATCTGGCTTTGGGGAATCTTTGGCGCATGTCCTTCGACTGGCGGTCATCCACATCACAGAGAAAGCCGATTTCTGACTTGCCGCTTTTGCTGAAATGATCAATATCATCAGCTCCTTTACCGCCCGTTCCGATGGCAGCAACAACGAGTTTATCACTGGGGGCAACATAGCCTCTTCCCAGTACATGCCTGGGAACAATGTAAAAACCTGCTGCAGCCAGAGCAGAGTTTTTCAGAAATTCCCTGCGGGATGAATCGCTTTGAATTTTCTTTTTCATATGTGGTGTTGCTTATGATTTAGTTGAAAAAATAAAATGGAAATATATGGAAAAGTACTTCGCCATAAAAAAGAAATTCACCCGTAATCCGGCTGAATGTTCTGAAATGTGACAGGAAGGCCAACCTGAATCCCGCTCCTGGGAAAAAACAAATACCTCCCGGGAGAGAGGTATTTATGCCCTTGAATATAAGAGAAAATTCACAATTCCAAATGGATATCTTTCCATGCAATCGGGATGGCTCAAACCAGCGTGGCATTCAGGGTAATCTTGGCATTGAGCAGTTTGCTGACGGGACAATTCAGTTTTGCATCTTCCGTACCAGTCTGGAATTTTTCCTTGGTGATTCCCGGAATCTTGGCCTTCAAAACCAGGTCTGATCCGGTAATCGTGCCGTTTTCGAGTGTGACTGTAGAAGTCACTTCCAGTGAATCAGCGGTAAAACCGGCTTCCTGCAGCACAAAGCTGAGTTTCATGGCAAAACAGCCTGCATGGGCGGCGGCTACCAGCTCCTCCGGATTGGTCCCCACCCCATCTTCAAATCTGGATTTGTAAGAGTACTGGGTCTTGTTAAGTGTTGTACTTTGTGTGGTTAAACTCCCCCTGCCATCTTTTCCAGAGCCGTTCCAAACGGCCGTAGCTGTTCTTTTCATAAAATTTTTTTTAGTTTACATTAAAATTTTGAATGTGACTATTTCCTGGGATGATTTTGAAAAAATTGAAATCCGTGTCGGAACGATCACGGAAGTTAACGATTTTCCAAAAGCAAAAAAGCCCGCTTACCAACTGACCATTGATTTTGGAGAACATGGAACCAGGAAATCATCTGCACAGATAACTAACTTGTACAACAAGGAATCCTTGTCGGGCAGGCAGGTTATTGCCGTTGTCAATTTCCCAGTCAAACAGATCGCCCATTTTATGAGTGAGTGCCTGGTGCTGGGGGTGTATACCGATTCCCGCGAGGTTGTCCTGCTGCAACCAGAGCGCAGGGTCGAGAATGGATGGAGAATCGGCTAAACTTGGTAACCTTATTATCCTTATATGACGGATCATGCCAGTGAGACAACAAGCCCCCTTTCTACCCAACGCCTGGAGGCCCTCAGCGATGGTGTCTTTGCTATTGCCATTACGCTGCTTATCCTGGAAATCAAAATCCCTGGATCAGGTGAACTGCAGCATCAACCCCTGTCGGAATACCTGCTGAAGCAATGGCCTAAATATTTTGCATACGTTTTCAGCTTTTTCATTATTGGGATTTATTGGGCCAATCATCATTACATTTTCAGGTTGTACAAAAGGACCAATCACGTCTTCAACATACTGAACATCATTTTTCTGATGACAATATCCTTTCTGCCATTTCCAACAGCCATTTTTGGAGAATACATCAATGACGCGCCTCACCGGTCGACTGCGGTGAGTTTTTATGCCCTGGGTATATTTATGCCTGCTGTCGTCTGGTTCACCATGTGGCTGTACGGAAGCTATAAAAAAAGACTGATCGACCACCGGCTGAATGACCGATTTGTCAACTACCTCACCCGGCAGTTTCTCATTTCCAACATTTTCTACCTGCTTGGCCTAGTTATATCCTTTTTCAGCCCCCTGGGAAGTATTGCTGTCTCTGTTCTGATGACTTTGGTATATTTGTTACCACCCAAAAAACCGGACTATACCTGAAATGGAAGATCAATATCTGACATATTACCAGTCACCGGTTGGACTCATCAGGATCTCCGGCACAGAGACCTATATCCGGGAAATCCATTTTATAGATAATGTGGAGCTCTCCCACCTCGATCATCACAAAAAAAGATACAGTCCTATCCTCATCCACTGTGTGGAGCAACTGATCGAGTATTTTCACGGGGAAAGAAGGGTATTTGAATTCCCTGTCCACCAGGAAGGTACCGTATTTCAGAAAAGGGTCTGGGACGAACTGATCGGGATACCCTATGGGAAGACCATCAGTTACCTGGAGTTATCCCGAAGACTGGGCGACACCAGGGCCATCAGGGCTGCAGCATCAGCAAACGGAAAAAATAACATCGCGATCGCCGTTCCGTGTCACCGGGTAATTGGTTCAAGAAACGATCTGGTTGGATATGGCGGCGGGATCTGGCGAAAGAAATGGCTGCTGGATCATGAAGCAAAAATCACTTATGGAATTCAAACCCTTTTCTAAAGGCATTTCCCAGATCCCCTTGCTGAACGGTTTCACGAACGATCCTGGAATCTTTTCTCAGATACTTAGCCTATTGGCGAGCCTCTTCAGCAGTATCTCGGCGGATTTGGCAGCAAAACTGATATTGATCAGCAAGAATCCTGCATTTTCAAAACTCTGCTGAGCATTCCTTACATCCACAATCGTAGCCTGCCTAAGCTGAAAACGCTGTATAACCAGATCCAGCAGCTTTTGAGAAAGGTCATAGTTTTCCTTGGCCAGCGTCAATTGCTGGAGATTACTGTTATACGCCTGCCAGTTTTTGACCGCATTGGCCGTATAGTTCAGGACGAGTGTATCTTTTATCAGACCTGCATTCTTGACATTGATATCGGCGACCTGTAGTTGCTTTTTATAAATAAATCCGTTGAAGATGGGAATGTTCAGGGTCAGCCCTGCATAAGGGCCGTAATACTGGTTGAGCAGGGTGAATCCCGCTGCATATTGCGTCCGGTTTATATTGTAACCAGCACCTAAACTCAGAGCCGGATACCGCAGTGCTGCCACTTCTTTTTCAATATACTGGTTGATGGACACCTGCTCTCCGGCAGATACAATATCGGGGTTATCGGTGATTGCATCCAAAATGGTATTGAGCTGAAGATTTTTGTCCACCAGGATGGTATCTGCAATCTCCAGGGTTGAGTCTGGTTTTAAAGTAAGCAGGGTGAGCAGATCCGTCTTATCCTGGTCAATAACCAGCTGTTGGGCCGTAAGATTTTGAAGCTGCGTATTAAGATCCACCTGAGCCTGGAACAAATCCGCATTGTTGGCCAACCCGACACTCTGCTGTTTTTTCACAATTTCAAGTTTTTGCCGGGATGCTTCGATCGAAATATCGAGTGTTCGTGCATAGCTCTGCTGACGAACGATATCGTAATACTTCAGCATCACGTTGTAGACTACGGAAAGTGCCTTCGAATTGAGCTGCTGATTGCTTTGCGATTCTGTAGTTTCCAGCATTTTTTTTGCACTTCGTACACGTTGACCATTGTATAATATCACGGAGCCTGTGACGCCACCCGAAAAAATGTTGGATGTCACCCCTTTTCGGACGGCATCTTTGGTATGATCAGAATATTGCTGGTTTATGTTGGTTACCTGCTCGTTGTCGGAAGCCGTAGCCGTGACCAGCGGGAGACCGCCTGCTACGCCGTAGCTGTTATAGATTGAAGCAATATCGGTATTGTTCTTTCCAATCCGGATATTCATGCTGTTCCGGAGGGCAATGTCCACAGCCTCACTCAGGCTCAGCCTCTGGGTAAAACCTGTATTAAGAAGCAGCAATAAAACGATCACTGTTACAGCACGGTTCATCGGTCATTTATTTTTTCAACAGTAATACCTTTGGCATTCTCGCCGGTTCGCGAGCCTCCCTGGCCAGTGTGTTTCATTCCACGACCTCCGTCTGGTGCACCTTATGTTTACTCGAAAAATAAGTATACACGGCCGGTATTACAAAAAGGGTTAAAATCAATGAAAACAGGATTCCTCCCATGACTACGATGCCGAGAGGTATCCGGCTGGTGGCCGCCGCTCCCAGGCTCATGGCAATCGGCAAGGCACCCAGGGAGGTGGCCAGACTGGTCATCAGGATCGGTCGCAGCCGCTGTGCAGCTGCATCGACAACGGCCTCCATCTTGGGCAGCCCATGCTCCCTTTTCTGGTTGGCAAATTCAACGATCAGGATTCCGTTCTTTGTCACCAATCCGATCAGCATAATCATGCCGATCTCCGAAAAAATATTCAGGGTCTGGTTGAATATCCATAAACTTAACAGGGCCCCTGCCATGGCCAGGGGGACAGTCAGCATGATCGCAAATGGATCAACAAAACTTTCAAATTGTGCTGCAAGCACGAGGTAAATGAGAACCAGGGCCAATCCAAATGCAAACAGGATATTGGAAGAACTCTCTGCATAATCCCTTGCAGCTCCGGTCAGGGCTGTCTGGAAGCTTGGATCAAGAACCTTGCTGGCAATGGCCTGCATCGCCCTGGTTCCGTCACCGATGGTTTTTCCCTCCGCCAGGGATGCGGAAATGGTGGCGGCCTTGTACCGGTTGAAGTGGTACAGGGTAGAAGGATTGCTGTTTTGCTCCAGGTGAACGACCGAACTGAGCGGTATGTTGACACCCTTATCGTTCCTGATATACAAATTGCTGATGTCACTCGGGTCATTACGCAGTGACCGGTCTACCTGGGCTATGACATAATACTGATACCCGTTCATGATGAAATAAGATAGCCGCCCTCCGCTGAAAGCTGACTGCAGGGCGGAAATAACGGCCTGGGTGGACAGACCCAGAGCTTTGATCTTCATCCTGTCCACGGATACATCCACCTCCGGTTTATTGAATTTCAGGTTCACGTCGACATTAGAAAATGTTTTATCCTTTCTTGCTTCGGCAATGAATTGGGGAATGACCTGCTTCAATTTGTTAAGGTCCTGATTCTGCAATACAAACTGGACCGGCAGACTGGTTCTTGAACCTGACCCTACGGCGATCGTCTGCTCCTGGATGGCAAAGATCCTGGCGTCATTAAATCGCGATAATTTCTGCTGGAGGTCATTGGCGATTTGCGCCTGGCTTCTTGCCCGGGATCCCGGATCAATCAAGCCGATACGTGGCTGGGATGTGTTCATGGAAGAACCGGCCGGGGTCCTGACAAAAACAAAATCCCTTTCCGGAACCGAATCGTAGAGGTAGGTTGCTATACTGTCTGCAATATTCGCCATGTAGCTGAAACTGGTCCCTTCCTGGGCCGTTGCAATAAACCTGACCGTGCTTCTGTCTTCCAGGGGAGCCAGTTCGCTCTGGATGGAACGAAGGATGATCCAGATGGTCACGACGCAAGCAAGGATGATTACCCAGGCCATCCACCTGACTTTCATGAATAGCAGCAGCAATTTCCGGTAGCCCGCCTCCATTCCTTTGAAGAAAGGTTCCGTACTTTCGTAAAAACGACCATTGGATGCGTTCTTGCGAGTGAGGTAAACGTTCAGGACCGGGGTAATGGTGAGCGAAACGAAAGCGGAAATCAGGACTGCGGCAGCCAGCACCACCCCGAACTCACGGAAAAGCCGACCGACAAAACCCTGCAGGAAAATAACCGGCATGAACACCACTGCCAGGGTGAGTGAGGTGGAAATCACGGCAAAGAAAATCTCTTTGCTTCCCTCCAGGGCGGCTTTCCGGATGGGAAGACCTTCTTCCAGCTTTCTGAAAATATTTTCTGTAACGACGATCCCATCATCGACCACGAGGCCGGTTGCAAGAACGATCCCGAGCAGGGTAAGTACATTGATCGTAAATCCTGCGAGGTACATGATAAAAAAGGTCGCCACCAGCGAGATCGGGATATCGATGAGCGGCCGCAGGGCAATGAGCCAGTTTCTGAAAAAGAAAAATATAACCAGTACAACCAGGGAAAAGGCAATCAGGAGCGTTTCCTTTACCTCGTTCAGTGACTGGCGAATGTTCCTGGTATTGTCGATGAGAACGTTAAACTCAAGATCCTGCCGGTTGGCATTCTTGATCGTCTCCAGTTTCTTGTTGAACTGGTCTGCAATGGCGATATTGTTTGCTCCCGGCTGGGGTATGATCGCCAGTCCCACAGCATTGACACCATTGTATTTCCAGTTTTGTTCCGGGGTCTGGGGTCCGAGTTCAACGCGTGCCACATCGCTCAGCCTTATTATGCCGGAACTGTCCTCCTTGATGATTACATTGTTGAATTGCTTTTCGCTGGTGAGCCTCCCCTGGGTGGCGATGGTCAGCTCCGTGTTATTGCCATAGATTTTCCCGGGTGGAAGCTGCACATTCTCATTGTTTACCGCATTGCTGATATCATTAAAGGCGACATTGTGAATATTCATTTTGTCCGGGTCCAGCCAGATCCGCATGGCGTAGCCTTTGTCCCCAAATACATATACGGAACTCACTCCCTCGATCGTCTGCAGCTGTTGCTGAAGCACATTGTCTGCATAATCACTGAGCTGCATGAGACTTTTTGTCCTGCTTTGCACAACCAGGAGCAAAATAAAATCGCTGTTTGCATCGGCTTTGGTCACAACCGGCGGTGCATCAATATCCAGCGGTAAGCTTCTCGTCGCCTGCGCGACTTTATCACGAACGTCACTGGCTGCAGCCTCCAGGTCAAATCCGAGATTGAATTCAATGGTTATGGAACTGTTCCCTAAATTACTGTTTGAGGAGATGGTTCGCACACCCGGAATCCCGTTGATTTGTTTTTCGAGCGGCTCGGTAATCTGGCTTTCAATAATGTCCGGATTGGCACCTGTATAGGAGGTATTAACCGAAATGATGGGCGGGTCAATGGCCGGGTAGTCCCTTACTGCGAGAAAATTGTAACCCACTACCCCAAAGAGGATAATCATCAGGTTCATCACAGTGGCAAGCACCGGCCGCTTCAGGGATAATTCTGAAATGTTCATGATTGCTGGTCCTGGTCTAAAAAATTGTTTTTATGGGAAGGAAGAATAGGGAAAAAATCACTTTTTAACAGCTGCTGATGTTCAACGGTTCCGGTTCTACTCAGCATTGTTGAAATTGTTGTTTAGGGCTGCAAACTGATCCAGCGTTTTTGTACTGCGTATCAGCACCTGGGATTTGGGTCTGGCAAACAAAACGCCTGTTACGACCACCGTATCGCCGGCCTTGACGCCATTGGTTATTTCCACATTGTTGGATTGGCGCAGCCCCGTCTTCACATTGACAAAAATGGCTCTGCCGTCCTTAACCAGGATGACCTGGTTGTTTTTATCGTCCGGGATAAGGGAGTTGGTTGGGATCATGATGGCTTTGGAGTCTACCCCCGCATTCAGAAATACTTTCACATAACCTCCCGGATTGGCCTTTCCGTTCTGCAGGATAGCTCTTACAGTTATATTCCGGCTGGACTGGTTCACCTCAGGTTCTATGGCTATGATCACCGCCTTTTTTCTGGCTTTGGTCGAAGCATCCGGCTCGACCTCCACCACACCCCCTATTTTCACGACGTCAGAGTATTCTTCCGGGAGGGTAAAGTCTATTTTGATTTTTTCAAGCTGCTGCATGGTGGCAATCACCGTACCGGTGGTTACATAGGCTCCCAGACTCACCTGCCTCAGGCCTACAATTCCGTCAAAGGGCGCTTTCAGTATCGTCTTGTCGATCAGGGCTTGGGTATACTCCGCATCCGCCCGGTATCCCCTGACGACATTCTGTGCAGCGTCGTAGTCACTCTGGTTGATTCCGTTGACGGCAAGCAGCTGCCGGTACCTTTCTTCGGTCTTTTCTGCGAGATCCAAGAGGCTCCTGGTTTTGGCAAGCTGGGCCTTCAGGTCTGCATTGTTGACCACCGCAATAACCGTCCCGGTACTGATCTTCTGCCCTTCGGGGACATTGAGGTAGGTCAGCCGTCCATTTGCCTCGGGTTGCAGAGACACGAATTCGTTGGCCACTACTGTTCCATTTACCTCAAGGTTATGACCGATCGTTTGGGGAGAGGCCACCAACACATCCACTACTGTCGGAGGGACAGATTTAGGGGTGGGTACAGCCGGTTTATTTTTACAACTGGGCAAATAAGAGGCAAAAAAAAGCATCCCCAACAGAGCACCTGAATTCTTATGTAACCAAAACATCTGGTTTGTTTTTGTAATACCGAAGCTCCAAATATAACAAGATTTATTTTCCCTGATACGCGATATAACCATGATTTGTATAAATGGCATTCCCCCAAAAAGAGGGACCCGGGCAGCATTTAAGAATGGCTGATGAAATAAGGAGATCAGAACGTCGTTTGCCCTGCGACGGATGCGAAAAATGCTGTCTGCAAGGAACTTGCCTGTCCCGGCTCAAAAAGCGGCGAAGACATCGCTCTATTAACTGTCATTAGGACACATTCATTAGGAAATGTATGATCGGTGAATTCTTTTTAATGCCGGTAAGGGGATTGTTACGAAGCCTGTCGTAAAATAGCGGCCGCCGGGTAAATTCCGGAAAAATTCATGGTAGGCCATTAATCGTTAATTTTCAGGATGGATCAGCTGCATCTGAAAGTACTGGATATAAGGTATGAAACAGATAACGCCGCAACCTTTTACCTGGCAGATGTTACCGGAAATGCAATACGGTATGAAGCAGGTCAGTTTCTTACCTTCCTCTTCGGCCAGGCAAGTCATGACCTCAGGAGGTCATATTCATTCTCGTCAACCCCCGACGTTGACAAAATACCCACGGTAACGCTGAAGAGGATTGACAATGGGGCTGTCTCAAGATTCTTTTTCGATCACTTGCGCAAAGGTGATGAACTGCATGCTTTGCCTCCGTCAGGACGCTTTACCGTTTCATCAGGCCCGGGATTCAAAAGACAATTTATTTTCATTGCCGCCGGCACAGGGATAAGTCCTGTCTATTCCCTGTTAAAGAAAATCCTCCACGAGGAGCCACTCTCCAGGATCCTCCTGATTTATCAGAACCACGATGAGAAGCATGTCATTTTCAAGGAACAGATTCTAAATCTGACCCGGGTAAATCCGGAAAAATTAACATGGATTAACCTCCTGAGCGCGCCACTGGATCACTCGATATTGCCGGCCAGGCTGACCAACTTCCTTCTCGAGCAACTGATTTCATACCACGTGGATCGAAGCCGGGATAGCCTGTTTTTTTTATGCGGACCTCCCTCCTTTATGCGTATGTCCCAATTCACCCTTAGGCTGATGGGCTTTGGTATGGACCAAATCAGGAAAGAAAGTTTCACGGTGGAGTTCATTCCCCATCCCCCGTTGCTGCCCGATCCAGGACCCAGGCAAATCGTCATTCATTTCGGGGACCAGACTTTTCAATTCCAGGCTTCCTATCCAAAAACAATCCTTGAGGCAGCCCTTGATAACAAAATCGATCTCCCTTACAGTTGCAAGGGCGGCCGGTGTTCCACCTGCGTCGCCCGGTGCGAACAAGGCTCCGTCTTGATGAGCATCAATGAAGTCCTGACTGAAAAAGACCTCAAGGAGGGATTGGTCCTCACCTGCGTAGGCTACGCCAAAACGGATCTGGAACTGAGGTTCTGAATTTATCGGAAGGCTCCCTGTTTTTCGAAAGAACTTTCCTCCGGTGTGGTCATTGCCCCCAGGAAAGGCTACATGAGGTCAGACCCGGTAAAGGCCAGCGGCAACAGGAAGGACGCATCCGGAATCAGGTAGATTTTCCCCCGCAAACCTCCCAGTATTAACCGGACTGGTCTTTTTACGCGCTGCTGGAATTCCAGCAGGGATTGGCGGCATATTCCACATGGGGAAATTGGATGATCATGCGAATGGCCATCCGCATCGAGGCTGCTGATGGCAATGGTCTCTATGGACATTCCAGGAAAGAGTGATGAAGCCGAGGCCAACAGCACACGTTCTGCACAGAGACCAGCCGGAAAGGAGGCATTCTCCTGGTTACTACCGGTGACCACCGAGCCATCCTTCATTTTGCCCGCGGCTCCGACCCTGAAACGGGAATAGGGTGCATAGGCCTTCTCTGCAGCCTCTCCGGCCAATCTTAACAGGGAAGCATCCTCCTGGGCAAGAAGCTCAAGTGAATCATAGACATCCATCTGAAACCGGAATTCTTTGGATTGCATGAAAGATTATTGGTAAGACAAAAAAATCCTTCTGAAATACAAAAGGATCTGTGAAACCAGATTTTTAAGATTTAATTCCATGGCCATACCTGCCGGTAAAGATACCTGATGGTATCACCTGATGGTACTGAAAAGACGCCTCCACCTGATTCCCTTATCCCAACTCATCCAGATCAGCCAGGCTTCTCCCACGATGTGGTCTTCCGGAACGAAACCCCAGAACCGGCTGTCCTGCGATCCGTGGCGATTGTCGCCCATCATCCAGTAATAGTTCATCTTAAATGTATAACGGGTGATTTCCTGGTCATTCAGAAAGAATTTACCTCCCCTTTTCTCAAACTTATTTCCTTCGTACACCCTGATTGCCCGCTCATATAGCGGGTAATTTTCACTGCTGAGGGTAATTGTTGCCCCCCTGGCGGGGATCCACAAAGGTCCAAAGTCATCTACCTGCCACTGGTGCACACCATCCCTGGGAAACAAATCGATCCGTTTCTCCTTACGTAAGGTAATACTGTCAATCAGGTGGTTACTGATCATTTTTTCCTTGGCCCTTTCAGTAAGTATCATCATATAATGATTGGGAGGGCCCTGCTGCATGAGTTCTTCATCTACCTTGGAAAAATCATAGTCCTCTTTTAGCCTGTCTTCGTCGAGGGGCTGTCCTTTGGTTACAACATCATAATCCATCTCCGATTCAGGAGGAATAGGCGCCTTCTGTCCATTGATATACACAATTCCGTCTTTTATCTGAAGGGTATCTCCGGCCACGGCCATGCATCGTTTGATATAATTTTCCTGTTTATCCACAGGCCGAACCACAAGAGGATAGGTGTCGGGATCATCCAGAATGATCCTTCTACCCGCATCCATATTTCCATTACCCTTTTCAAAGGCTTCGTCATAATAAGGCTTGGCCGACTGAAATTCATCCCGATTGATCACCGTGTCCCCCGCAGGAAAATTAAATACAACCACATCATTCCTTTTGACAGGACTGGAGAACCATCTTGTATACGGCACGCGCACCCACTCCACGTAGGACTTGACATTGATAAAGGGGAGCGTATGGTGAACAAAGGGGACAGCCAGCGGAGTATTGGGAATACGAGGCCCGTAACTGAATTTGCTCACAAACAGGAAATCATTTACCAGCAGGGTTTTTTCCATGGATCCTGTTGGGATGGTATAGGCTTCAAAGATGAAAGTCCGGATAAGTGTAGCCGCAACGATGGCAAAAACGCCGGCATCGATCCACTCACGGGTAGTAGATTTCCTGTGTTTCTTTACGACCTCTGGCCCGAGGAATTTCTCGTCCTTGCTGAAACCGAGATAAGGAAAATAAAAAAGGGGAAGCAGGGCTGCAAGTGCATGCTCGTAGATCCGAAACTTACCAAATGTTTTTACAAACTCAACATAAATGCCCATGGTAATGAACCATCCAACAATAGGTATTAACTGCCAGAATACCCAGTGTTTCCGTCTCTGGGTGAGTTCAAGCATGATCCAGGTATTGTATACGGGAATGAACGCTTTCCAGCCGGGCACGCCTGCTTTTTCAAACATCTTAAACACACCGAAGGAAGGCAACAATAGAATGAGTAACTGTATGAGTACGAGAATAAAGATCTGATGTGGGGTCATTCCTTGATTTTTTTGATGGGGCAAAATTACCATAATAATTTGCCTGCCAAAATAATACCCCAGAAAGTTTTCTTAAAACCTTCACCATCACTGTAGTATTCTCGAAGCGGCTAATCTATACAGCTGGCAGCATCCGGGTACGCAAAGAAGTGAATTTTCCTGAAAGATTTATAAAATGGCTGCACCATACGCCATAAAAATATGTTGAAAATCTTCATAGCTTAGTCCCCTGATTCCTTATGAACGTATTTACCATACGTGACATAGAAAACCTGAGCGGCATCAAGGCGCACACCCTTCGAATCTGGGAGCAAAGGTATAACCTGATCAGCCCAAAACGCAAGGCAGGCAACCATCGGACCTACAGCAACGAAGACCTAAAATTCCTGCTTCGCATAGCGTACCTCTATTATCATGGCCATAAAATCTCAGGAATAGCTGGTTTGTCCGAAAATGAAATCTGTGAACTTGTCCTCAGCATTACCCCGCAATCGGATGCGGTAGGTATTTACATGAACCAGATGACCGAAGCCACCCTGGATTTCAATCAGGAACAATTCGACAGAATCCTGCACAACCTGATTCTTCACTTCGGCCTGGAAAAAAGCATTACACAGCTCATATTCCCCTTTCTCAATAAGGTTGGCCTTCTTTGGATGACAGGACACATCATTCCTGCACAGGAACATTTTGCCAGTACGTTCATCACCAAGAAACTCATGGTTGCCATCAATGGACTCGACAGACCTCCGGAGGGGGGAAATAAAAGGGTCATTCTATTTGCCCCCCAGGGAGAAATGCATGAATTACCCCTGCTCTTCATGCAGTACATGCTGAAGAAAAACAGAGTTCCAAGCGTATACTTTGGAAGGAACATTGACCTGCAGCAACTGGAATACTATTGCCGCTACCGGCAGGCCACCCATTTATTTTTCCACCTGATAACAAATCTTACCCGGTGCGATCCTGGAAAATACCTCGCCAGGCTGGTAACACTTTTCCCCGGCAAACAAATCATTGCATCCGGAAACCAGGTGGAAATGGTTCGGTATCCTCCTCCGGCAGTCAGGATCCTGCGAACCACTGAAGAACTGATTTCCTTCGCATCGGAAGCCTGAGACCTATCGCCCGGCATAAAACTGATCATTTTTTGGGAAGCACATAATTTTCGACATCGTCCCGGTTGATGGTTTTTGCCGAAAGGATGATCAGACGCTCCACTACATTGCGCAACTCCCGGATATTTCCTGTCCAGTTGTATTGCTGAAGAGCATGAATGGCCTCATCATCTATCACCTTTTTTGCAATCCCATATTCCGAACAGATGTCCGTCAAAAACTTGTCTACAAGCAGGGGTATGTCATCCTTGCGTTCATTGAGAGACGGGACATGAATAATGATTACACTGAGACGGTGATACAAATCGAGACGAAAACTTTTCTCCTCCACCTCCCTGAGCAGATCCTTGTTCGTCGCTGCAATGACACGCACATCCACATTGATGTCCTTGTCTCCTCCCACCCGCGTAATCTTTCCTTCCTGCAGGGCGCGGAGAACCTTTGCCTGGGCATTGAGGCTCATATCCCCGATCTCATCCAGGAACAGGGTTCCCCCATTGGCCTGCTCAAACTTGCCGATCCTTTGTTTGAGCGCGGAGGTGAACGAGCCTTTTTCATGACCAAACAGTTCACTTTCGATCAACTCGCCAGGGATCGCGGCACAATTGACTTCCACCAGGGGTCCCCCCACCCGGTTGCTCTTTTCGTGCACCCATCGCGCAACCAGTTCTTTTCCGGAACCGTTTTCACCGGTAATCAGGATGCGTGCCTCGGTCGGGGCAACCTTATCTATAGTCTCCTTTATCTTTTGGATGGGAGCGGATGATCCAACCATTTCCTGCACCTTGCTCACTTTCCTTTTCAACACCTTTGCCTCAGCCACCAGTGAGGTTTTGTCCATCGCGTTTCGAATGGTGATAAGCAGCCGGTTCAGGTCAGGTGGTTTGGAAATGTAATCATAAGCTCCCTTCTTTACCGCCTCCACAGCGGTCTCAATAGTTCCGTGGCCCGAGATCATAATAATCGGAATATCGGCGTTGATTTCCTTGGCCCGCTCCAGAAATTCAATTCCGTCAATTTTAGGCATCTTGATATCACAAAGGATCACGTCATATTCTTTTTCCTTGATTCTTTTCAATCCCTCCTCACCATCACCTGCCTCCTCCATCTTATACCCTTCATAAGACAATATTTCACCCAGGGTTTTCCGGATTGCCTTTTCATCGTCTATGATCAAAATGTTGGACATGGTATTAACAAACTTTTAATATGGAAATATCCTTCACCGGGGTCTTCTACAGACCATGGCGGAAGCACCGGCTATAGTCGCGGAAGTCAGGACATACTTCAAAAATAAGCATATGAAACCGAACCTCCTTGTGGCAATTATTTTGCCATTTTTGTCTTTATGGTACCCGGCAGGACGAATAACCCACCAGGCAACCTTGAACCCGGAAGGACCCGACAGGGTATTTGCCGGCGACAATCCCTACAGGACCATTGGAACTATACCTCTTCCTGCAGGGTATTCAAGGGTGGCCCTGGATTCCGAAAGTTTTGGTCAGTGGCTCCGCAATTTTCCACTTAAAAAAAACAAGTTCGTATACCTCTATGACGGAAGTCTCAAAAAAAATCAGGCTGCCCAGTTTGCGGTACTGGACATTTCCGTGGGGAACCAGGATCTGCAACAATGCGCAGATGCGGTGATGAGGATAAAAGCGGAATATTTGTACGCCAAGAAGAGATTCGATGAAATCTGTTTTGCAGACAATAGTCACAACCGCTATGTCCTTGGTCCTGCCCGTGATCGCGCTCATTTTAAAAGGTACCTGGATAGGGTATTCGTGCATTGCGGAACTCTGTCGCTGGAAAAACAACTTCATCCCGTCACGAGCCTCAACCATCTGTTGCCGGGCGATGTCCTGATACAGGGTGGATCACCAGGACATGCCATGCTTGTAGTGGATATGGCCGTTTGCCTGGCGACCGGAAAAAAGATCTTCCTCCTTGCCCAGAGCTATATGCCCGCCCAGGATGTGCATATAGTGATTAATCCGGGAAGGCCCGGAGACAGCCCCTGGTATGATTTGGAAAAGGGAAAAATAATTACCCCCGAATGGAATTTTAATGGGGGGCAGTTCAGAACGTGGTAAGATGCAGTTAATTGACAATCAATTATTTATGAAATTATCGTATATATTCCTCGTAAAAACACCTTGTCTGACCAGCGCTCAAATCCTATCTTGTTTTATCCAATTCCCTGAAAAACTAATCCATTTTTAAAATTCAACCCTATGATACGCAAACCAGAACCCCAGGTCATCCCCGCAGGAAAAATTTATTTAAAGCTGACCATTTTTGGCTGTTTTTTGCTTGGCTTTGCATACGCTTCGCTGCTGTTATTAAATTTGGCATTGAGCGCAATCCGTTAGGCTTTTAACACCAAGGTCAAATCATCCCGGAGCTTACCTCTGTAACCATCAGGCTCCGGGATTTTTTCATTTCGTCACCTCAAGTTCAATAACTGTATCGATCTTATCCGGAGTAATTCCATTTAGGTCAATCATTATGTACCCATCGGTAAGTGCCTGGAATTTCAGCGATGTGCCTTTTGCAAAAAGCCTCGCAGACTTTACGGAATAAGGCATCCTTACAAAAAACTTGCTCCCTTCCGTTTTGAATACATGAATAAAAACCCTGTTTGCTTTTTCGGTGACGGCTCCCCAGTATTGTGGTTTTATAAAACCGGCATGGGAGCCATAAATGGTTTCTCCGTAGGTCTTTAACCATTCACCGATAGTTGCCAGGCGCTCTGTAAATTCCGGCTGTATCTCGCCGTTAGGCATAGGCCCGATGTTCAGCAGAAGATTGGCCCCGTATCCGGCCGTTCTGACCAGCAGGTGGATCAGATCAGGAACCGATTTATAATTTCTGTCTGTGATATTAAATCCCCACGAGTCATTCATTGTTTCGCAGGTCTCCAGGGGCAGGGCTGAAACAACCTGGCCTCCAAACCCCGTTGTATTGGCACCCGGCAGGTCTTTTTCAAACATCTGAAAATCCTCTCCGGGCAGCGGAGCCTGGTGATGGTTGTTGCCAATCAGGCACTGAGGCTGCAGTTGGTGTATCAATTCATAGATCTCATTGATATGCCAATCCACTTTGGAATGCTGGTTCTTATCCCAGTCATTGCTGAGCTGGTCCCAAAAACCGTCAAACCAGACGCCACTGATTTCCCCATAGTTCGTCAACAGTTCCGTCAGCTGGGCCTTCATAAACCGGATATAACTGTTCCAGTCGCTTTTCTGGACCCGCCCGGTTCCGTGGCCTGTTCTTCCAGTTTCATACTGGTAGTCGGACCGGTACCAATCGAGTAGGGAATAATACACAAACAGCCTGATTCCCTGCCGGTGACATTCGTCGGACAGGAGTTTAACTGCGTCCTTACCCCAGGGAGTATTCGTAATTTTCCAGTCGGACTGTCTGGTATCCCAGTCGCTGAATCCGTCGTGGTGACGCGTGATCAGGGTAATATATTGCATCCCGGCATTTTTTGCCGTAGTTACCCATTTTTTTGCATCGAAGGATACAGGGTCGAAGATATCCTTCAGGCGGGTATATTCTCCAACGCGGATGTTGCGGTTGTTCATAACCCATTCACCGTCCCCAAGCACGCTAAAGGCCCCCCAGTGAATAAACATCCCAAACCTGGCGCTGTCAAACCACTTCCTGGCCTGGAGGTTTTCGGGACTCGGAGAATAGGTAGCCTGGGAATTGCCATAAAGATGTAAACATATGGCAAAGGAAGCTAGCAGTAATTTCTTCATGAAGATTGTTTTGATGGCTTCAAGGTAATAAGAAAGATGGAAAATTCCCGGGAACCGGAAGATGTGTAGATATCCATCCGCTGTCAGTACCTGATTCCTGACACGATCGCCATCTAATAAGGAACTTTTAGGAGAATGCCTACTTTTCGAGATACATCACTTCCTTTACCAGCCTGATGGTGCGCGGGACGTCCGGTAATGCATTAGCTACCAGGTTGGGAGCATAGTGCAGGGGGGCATCTGCAGAAGTTATCCTGCGGATGGGTGCATCGAGGTAATCAAAACCTTCCTTTTGAATATGGTAGGAAAGTTCAGAGGAAATGGAGGCAAATGGCCACTGCTCTTCAACAATTACCAGTCGGTTGGTCTTCCTGATGCTCTCAAGAACAGCCTGCCAGTCGAGTGGACGGACGGTACGCAGGTCAATCACTTCCGCACTGATGTTTTCCTTTTCCAGTTCCGCGGCGGCGCCAAGGGCCACCTTCATCATTTTATTATAAGAGACAATGGTTACATCCTTTCCCGGCCTCTTGATGTCTGCTTTGCCCAATTCAATATAATATTCCTCTTCGGGCACGTCGGACTTTTCTCCATACATCACCTCACTTTCCATGAAGATAACCGGGTCTTCCTCATAACGGATGGCCTGCTTGAGCAGTCCTTTCGCATCGTAACCGTTGCTGGGAGAAACAACTTTGAGACCCGGGATATTGGCATAATGGCTTTCAAAGGCCGTCGAGTGCTGTGCCCCCAGCTGACCGGCAGAACCGTTAGGACCACGAAAAACGATGGGGCATCCTACCTGTCCTCCACTCATGGCCAGCATCTTAGAGGCAGTATTCAGGATCTGATCCAGTGCGAGGGCGGCGAAATTCCAGGTCATAAACTCGACAACCGGACGAAGTCCGTTCTGTGCTGCCCCCACTCCTACCGCAGTAAATCCAAGCTCGGATATCGGGGTATCAATTACTCTCTTGGGTCCAAATTCATCCAACATCCCCTGGCTTACCTTATAGGCACCGTTGTATTCGGCCACTTCTTCGCCCATTAGGAAAACACGGTCATCCCGCCTCATTTCTTCGCTCATGGCCTCACGCAAAGCCTCTCTTAATGCTATTTGTCTCATCCCTTGAAATTTAACGAGTGGCAAAAATATTGGTTGTATGGGATATAATCAAATCGGGTTCGGCAGGTCCCTTCGCCGCTTCATCATTTAATAATCGTCATTCTGCGCGTTTCTGTTCCCCCTTTTATAGCTTTATCAGGATTTTCGGCACCGGATGTCCGGTTCTCCTTCTGCCTGCCGTCATACCCGGAATGAAAGATAGACCCTCAAAACGAGTATTAACGATAAGGACAAGTATAGTGGGAGTAGTCTTTAATCCTAAACTCTGGCCGGGCGTTATAACTTATACGGGGATGCAAATACCGGAAGGCATTGGCCTGGACAGATCAGGGGTTGATCGCATGTTCCTTTTCTTTGCGGGCTATGGCGCCATCCGGCAATTGATGGAGGCTGGCGCGGGAGAACGACCCCGGGTCATTCTGGTTGGAAGGAACACACATCATTGCAGGTCCGAAGAAAGTGGGTCAGGGGAAGAGACTGTACAGGAGAAAATTTGGAGAGAGGAATTGTTGGATATCTCAGAACCATTACAGGACCCGAGTTTTGGCCCTGTGATTAGAGAACATCAAAAACAGGATCTATGAAAGAATATCTATTTGTTTTCCGCGGAGGGGATGATCCGGGTATGCGGGAATCGCCTGCGCTCATGCAAGCACATCTTTCAAAATGGAAGGTCTGGATAGATGCCATTTCCTCAGAGGGAAAATACATAACAGGTCAGCCCCTGACGGCCACCGGGAGGGTAGTCCGGGGTAAAAAGGTTGAAATTACGGACGGACCTTATGCAGAAGGGAAAGAAATGATCGGGGGTTACTTCCTTATAAAAGCTGAAAACCTTGAAGAGGCCGTTGAAATTTCTAAAGGCTGTCCGGGGTTTGAATTCGGTGGAACAGTGGAAGTCAGGGAAGTCATGGAGGTTTCCGTATAGGATGCGGCTGCCAGGTGCATCCTGGTGAAAAGCCCGGTTCACGGTAATTTTGGGTAAATTGTATCAATCAATTCGAAATGTAATATAAAATGGGAAAAGCCCAGTCAGGCCATAGTCGAAACTTTTGAAAAAAGCCTGCCGGGGGACGAGCGGATTGAAAGAAAAACCATGTTTGGCATGCCCTGCGCATTTGTCAACGGAAACATGTTCTGTGGCGTTTTTATGAAGGGTATAATGGTCAGGTTGGGTCCTGGCCAGAGAGAAAACTGGATTAAGCAAAGGAATGCTAAACTTTTTGAACCCATGCCAGGGAAACCCATGAAAGAATACATTGAACCTCCCACTACCCTCCTGAAAAATGATTCCCAATTGCGCGCCCTGATCACGGAATCGTTCGAATTTGCC